>Ga0114962_10002650_pt1 | contig 14767 bp, 5 predicted proteins | sample C_130820_MF_Meta_FD_87017 | JGI IMG/M metagenome (GOLD analysis project Ga0114962, IMG submission 87017) | Freshwater microbial communities from Lake Croche, Canada to study carbon cycling - C_130820_MF_MetaG | ecosystem: Environmental > Aquatic > Freshwater > Lake | place: Lake Croche, Canada...
CAAACATGAGAAGGCGTTCTGGTCAGATTACATTACTCATTTGCCTTTTATTTGCAAGGGTGAAAACTGCGTAGTCCACAATCCGTCCGACCATCACATGAGAGAGTGGCCTTTGAATTATCGCTCTGACCGTGGAATTACGGAGCGTATTTGCCCTCATGGAATTGGGCATCCTGACCCAGACTGTTCGCGTGGCTGCCATGGCTGCCATGGCTGCGATGGGTGTTGCATCAAAAAGTGAAAGAGATTGAAATATGAAAACACTTGAACTATGAACAAAGAATATAAAAACTTCGTAATGTCTCGGGTTAAATCTGGGACTGAAATCGCATCCAATATGTCGCCTGACGAGGCTCACCTTGTGCACATGGCAATGGGTGTTTCGGGTGAAGCTGGAGAACTGCTTGATTGCATCAAGAAGCACGCTATATACAAAAAGCCAATCGACATGAATAACCTTATTGAAGAGCTTGGCGACTTAGAGTTCTACATGGAGGGAATCCGTCAAGCGCTTGGCGTAAAGAGGGAGGACACAATCGAAGCAAACGTTATGAAGCTTTCAATTAGATACCCTAAGAAATATTCAAACAAGCACGCCCAAGAAAGGGCTGACAAGAAATGATAATCATCGGAATCACAGGAAAGAAAAGAAGCGGAAAAGATACGTTCGCTGATTTCATAATCAAAAACTCAAACGGCGAAGCCGCAAAGATGTCATTTGCAGATTCGCTGAAAGATGAGGTTGCGCAGATGCTTAACATAAGCAGGGCTAGAATTGAAGACGATAAATCATTCTTTCGGCCACTGCTTCAATGGTACGGAACCGAGTGGCGTAGGGGAAACTTCGGAAGTGACTACTGGATTACGCAGCTAAAGAACAGGGTCAACATGTCCACGTCCAAGGTAGTAATCGTTCCGGATGTCAGATTCAAGAATGAGGCTGAACTGATACGGCAGATGAATGGCACACTTGTAAGGGTTGAGAAAGAGGGAGAGAACTCCGATGACAGGCATGCAAGCGAGATTGATATGGATGGCTACGAGCCTGACGTATTGATTGTAGCAAAAAGCGGAGACCACGAAACATTAAGGCTGAAGGCAGCTTGGCTTATTGACCAACTAGAAGAAAATGAAACTAACAAAAGTTAATGGCGTATATCACGCCTCATACAAGTCCGTCGATGGAAAGCGGCGGACAATCACAACAAAACAAACAGACAGGGACAAAGCAGAAACGGTAGTAGAAGAATCAGGCATCGAGCAGATTGAATCAGCCGCAGCCGCAGGCAGGCTTTCTCGAGAAGTTCTTGGACGCATCCTTACTGGCAAGAAGATGACAATCAAGAAGGCGGTGGAACCGTTTGTAGAATGGATGAAAGCCAGAGGCAGGGCTCCAAAGACAATCGAGAACTCAACCTGCACAGTATGCGCTTGGGCAAGGGAAGCAAGCGTTGAAGACATGCCGCCAGCTGCCATAAACCCAACACACATCTCTGCTTGGATTAATAGCGACAGCAAGCGCTCGCGCTCAAGCAGAATCGTGGCCTTAAGTCAGGTCAAGTCGTTCTTTGGATTCTGTGCAGCCAATGGTTGGCTTGCATCGGACCCTTCTCAGTTCGTCGGCATTGACCACAACATATTGTCCCACGAGCAGAAAGAAGCCGAAGTCAGGGAGCCGTTCGCAAAGGATGAGCTTGAAAAGCTTATTGCCAACCTGAGCCAAGAAGTCGAGTCGATAACTCAAGAGATGCAATCGCTTAACGATTCGGACAAGTACAGCGAAACAGGAAAAGAGAGAAGGGCTTTGTGGCTACAGCAGCGTCATAGCCGTGCAATGTTCTGGCTGTTCGCAGTTGAGTGCTCGTCATCCACCGGGCTTCGCCTTTCCGACATTGCCAGCCTTGAGTGGGCATGCTTCACGCAAGGCAAGGTGTCGCTATGGCAGGAGAAGACTAACAAAAGAATCGAGCACGAGCTATCTCCGAGACTTGAATCACTGATTATCCAGATTCAGGTGTCAGACCCAAAGTATGTATTCCCCGCTCAACATGCGGTGATTGCGGACGTTAAACGCCGCGCACTGCTGTCGGTAACATTCAAGAGGATGTGTGAAAAGATTGGCATACCCGATAAGTCGTTTCATTGCATTCGACATGCAGCCGCTACTGAAAAGAGCAAAGAAATAGACAAGGAGCAGCTAGCTAAAATGCTAGCCGAGTCCCTGTCTATTCAGCAGATTCAATCAATGCTTGGCCACGCTAATTCAGCAATGACCAAGAAGTACATTCACTGACTGCAAGTGTCTTTCATCAGATAGACCTCGTCACCACACTTGGTGCAGACGTTCTTCTGCTGATAGCCAACGCCGTGAAGCTTACGCTCCTCCCCTGTGGGGGAGTATTGATGCGTGCCGCCTTCGCAGCAACCGCTAGTCTCTTTATTATATTGATTGTCCATATTATGATATACTAAATACAGTCTTCTTACACTTCTTCCAACTTTCGTTCTCAGCTTCGCAGAAAATTGGCCAGCTTGCAATAACTCCCGCCTTTGGTGCAACCATGAAAAAGTCCTGCATCGGAGGCTGAAAGTCAAAGTTATTTATGGAGGCGTACTCATCGTATCCCTTGCCAGCGCCATTGACTCGGATGCCGCGATAGGCGCCAAGCTGATGCCAATGCCCAATCCACCACTGGTCAAATTGGTAGGTTTTCTTCATCCTCGAATAGGCAATCAGCTGAGGAGATAGCATTCCGGCTATTCCGCTTCCGCCCTTGCACTCATCACCATGACTGGCAATCACACGAAGGTCATAAATGCTGAACTGTATCTTGTGACCCTCGCTAATGTTCCATTGAATGCGCTTTTCCCCTTGTTTGTTTAGGGAGATTCTAAGGAAGTGCATGAACAGCCAGTCAAAGTTCTCCTGAGCTCTCATCTTCGCCACAGGCTTCTTGTCGTGTCTTCCGTGATTTCCCACCACTCCATTCACCCAAACGTTCCCAAACTCGTCTGCGAGCATCCTGAGCCCAGCGGCGACCGGTTCTACCCAGTACAGCAGACTCTCCATCATTGACGCAGCGTTGGTTCTCCTGAGCTCTTCGTGAATGAACCCAGAGAAGTTATCGCCAAGCATGTTGAAAACGATTCCCGGGTACTCAAAGCCGTGCACATACGTCCTTGCAACCTTGCAAACCGAGTTGAAGTAGACCTTCAACCTGGCTTCAGCAATCTGACGGTCGTAAGCATTTTTGCCCTGAATCTCCTCAGACCGAACCTTTTCGTCCAAGTGCCAGTCGCTGAAGTTGGTTACTGGGATTACCGTGTGGCGCTTCTTTGAGCTGCTACCCTGCATTGTCCACTTAGGTGGATTAGGTAGCTGCTTCATTGCTCCCGATATGAACTCCTCGTAGCTGCTGTCTAGAACCTTGGATTCGATTGCGGAAGTAAGCTTGTCTCTTAAGTCCTTGTTTTCCCGCTTAAGCTTGTGCTCTTCTTCCGCTGTGAGTGTGGGGGCAGATGCGTTTTCAGATATTTTACTTGGCATACTTTTGAAGTGTTTTAGGGTTTACCAATACGTTCACTACTCGCTTTTTGCTTGAGCTCCATTGAGGAATTGTCCATTTGTTTTTTGAGATTAACGTTCTGGCGGTGGTCTCCGAAACATCCAGATATTTAGATATTTCATCGACTTCCCATCCCTCGTCATCTTTGATTGTTTCTCTAAACGCTGCTATTTTTTGAGCTGGAAACAGCGCTGGCTTGGAACTTAATTTGGTAGGCATTTTCGTGGATTGTTTGTTGAATTTTGCTACGGCGTTGCAGTATTGCACTAGCCTATGCAAAAAGCAAATAATTAATATGACGTGGACAAATCCCGAATCTGACTCTGTGTCATTCCGCTTGCGCCAAGGCCGAAAACAGACGGAGCCGACTTCTTGAATGTAACGTGAGCGCCGCCAATCTGGTTTCCATAATGGTTGTAGAAATTAACCGCCGATGTCACAGCCTTTCTGCCCTGCTCGTCCATCTGCCTTAGCATGTTCCTGTACTGCGCTTCCGTCGGCGGGGTCTGGAACACAACACGCATCGGGTTCTGGCTTGAATAGGCTTCCTTAACAATCTTTTTAGCCTCTGCCATTTTGTCCTTGCCGCGCATTTCTGGGTTTTCGTTAACCTTAACAATGGCTTCTTTGATTGCGGAGTTATAGGCTTCTCGGAAGTCCGCTGCATTATTCGCGTACGCTGCCATGACCATCTTGCCAATATACGGGCGCATGGGATTTGCTGCCATAGCCGTCTGCATTACGCCGTTCATCGGCCTGACATTTAGGTCTGCTCCGCGTCCGGATGTGCGAAGATAGTTGTTTATGCTGATGCGATTGGATACGCGAGCCTCGGCATTATCCAAGCTTGCCATGTTATTGACGATGGCGATGGATTGCAGGAACCCATTACCGCCAAACGCAGATATGAACGGGCGAACCGTGGTTGCATAGTCAAGATTTTGCTGGTGCGCCAAAGCGACCACCGAGTTCTGAACGCTCATCAGCGAGTTCAGCAAGAATATGCGTCCATCCACTGACACCGGGCGCGTTCCCATGTCCTGATTAAACCAATAATTCGGAAACTCACCAGCCATGCCGAACGTTCCAATTCTGGAAGCATTTTCAACAACAGTAAGGAAGGCGCTCTTGGCATCATGCACGCTGGTTATATCCCTTACGTTGGACTTCTTGCCCATGATGTCTTCATCGAACTTGCTGCGCAAATAAGCAAATGCAAGTCCAACAGGAAGAATGGCAGCATACGGCAGCAGGCCGGACACAAAGCTCTTCATGGAGCGCTGGCCATCTGGGGAGCGGAAGCCTCTCCAAGCATCATAGCTCTTGTGAATAGCCCAGCCCAGCAGCGGGTTGGCCATCTGTCCTAAGTTGTTATCAACCAGCCAAGTCGGGCGAGTGGTCAAGCTGCTGTCCAGAGTGGTCTCCTCAAGTGATTGCTGCACTACTTGACGATAGAAGTCATCGCTCAAAATGGGAGCCGTTGAATCAATCGAGCGGCGCTGTATTGCATCGCGTGCAAGCTGCTCAAACGTGCCAGAGCCAAACCTAGCCATTGACTGCTGGATAAATTCGAATGCCCGACCTTCCGGAAATCCAATGTGCTTGGCCTCAATCTTGAAGTCTGGATTGGCGAGGTCTTCGGGATTCCTCTCAAAATGGTCAATCACCGACATGACGGCGGACTCATAAGTCCTCGACCAGCGATTGAACATACCTAGGTGGGCGCACTGAGCCATCCACTGAAACACAGAGAAAGGCTTGAATGTTGGAGCAGTGGCTTCGCCGGGTGCAACTTCTCCAAATCCAGGCAGGCGAGTCGTTCCAATCGACAGCACGTTCTTTGCAATTCTGGACCCAATAGCAACCCCACGAGCCAGCGGATTTTCAGCGTAAATCTTGGATGCGAATGTTGACTGCCACTTGTCCTTGCGGCTCATGGTGGCGCTTTCATCTCGGATTCCGATACGCATTGCCAGCTTTGTGCGCCAAGCGTCCTGAGCAATATGGAGATTGACCATTTGCAGCAGAGAGTCAGCAGCAACCTTAAGCACATCCTTTGTGCCGCCTGCGGCAAACTTAGCAGCAGTTACATTAAATCCAAACTTGCGCCAAGGCTGTTCAACAACGCTGACAAAGTCTGTAAGCGCAGTCGCCGGACCTGATACAGCCAGCCCAGACATTGCGCCCATAAGCTCCGCCATTACGCTGGATTCTGGTGGCCGATTGCGATTCATCGACAGAATTGCCTCAAATGAACCGCGAGCATTTTCAAGCAGATAGAGATTTTTTGCCGCCATCTCGAATGCAGTAGGGTTCTTCCAGCCTCTGGCCTTCATTTCTTCCATCATCGCCTTCTTGAGCTTGGCGCCCTCGAGTCCAGGGAAGTCCATCTTAAGGTCTTCGTACTGCTTCCGCATTGCCTCTTGCTCAATCATCGCGGACTGAAGGTTCAGCCTCATCGTTTCCATGCGGCGACCAAAAGCAGAATGATAGCACTGAGAGCGCGTGACCTGCGACATGGTGGTCTTGTCGAGCGGCATGTAGTCATACCACTCCGAAGGAGCAGCCTCACACTTACGGGCATCCATGATGAACCGGCGGGGAGACGGAGAGCCCTTGTCTTGGAAGTCTTCATGGTCTCCGCGCATCGCAGATAGCAGGTCAAAGTATCCTTGGAACGTGTGCATCGTCTCGCCTACAAAATCGTGAATGTCTCCGCGTGTATCGGCGGGGTGCAGGTAATAAAGCGCCTCGGCGAACTTGACCGCATCGCCTCCGGAAGCCTCAAACGCCGTCTTAACGTTTTCGCGTGAAGCAAAAGACTTCATCTGGCCAGCTTCGGCAGGCGCATAGAACGCGCTGATGCCCTTCTTGCCGGAGCAGATTGTGCGAGCAAACCAGCTCCAAATTTCGGGCGTAAACTTCGGAGCCATAACGGATTCAAGAGCGCCGCTACGGCTAAGTGCAGCCGCTTCCTTGGCGTTGATTGGCTTGCCAGCCCAAGGGCCAACTTCTTTATCAGTGCCAACCATCTTCAAGAACATTGCTTCAGCTGCATCAGAAAGACCGCGAGCAAACGTGTAGGCGCTAGAGCCAATCGGGTCGCGATAGCTAGCCTTGCCGGGTGCGCCAGTCGAAACCTTAAGGCCAATACGGGTGCCATGACGAGATATAAACCCATTGCTTTCAATGTGATACTTAAGCCACTTCTCAACAGCCTCTCTCGCGCCAGGCATTTCCATCTTCTTCTTAGTGCCAGCATCCAGCATCAGATACTGCATCGCAGAATCAACCGCTTCTTTAATGGCGGTCTTGTCGTCCGCGTATTTGGCTTGAAGGTCTTTCCTGTTTTCAAGGTGATTGCAAACATCGTTCAGAATGACCTTGTTGAATACATCCTGCCTGCGGATTCCAAGAGCCTTGGCGGCATCCTGAGCTCTATTTTCCCAGATGTGTCCGCGCTCATAGACCTCGTCACGAACCGAGCGCCAAAGAACCTGAGACTTCTCAATCATGGCGGCGGCAGCACGGGATGTGGGTGTTCCAACAGCCCTAAGCTTTTCGGTAACCGGAGCCAGCATGCGGGTAACAAAGCCATGCTGAATTGCGCGGTGAATGCCGTGCTCAATCTGCGCAGATTGCAGGCGCTCAAACTGTTGCTTAATCTGCAAGTATCTGGAGCCGTACTTGTTAAGCAGCTCTTGATTAGGCTCAAAGTTTGGCCCCAGCTTTAGCCAGTCAGACATCTTCTTGAGATACGACGCAACTTCAGGAGAAGTCGTGCCATCCACGTTAAGGTCCAGCTTCTTCTCAACAAACTTCTCCGGATTTGCGTTAGGCGTTTCAGGAATGAATACACTAGCTCCGTTTACCGCCTTAAAGTCAACGTGCATGAATCCAACCATCGCCTCAAGCGGAGCCGATATGCGGTCAATCATCGGGTCAGCAAGCGTCTGGATTTCAGAATACTTACGGTTGTTTTCGATGTTGTCCAAAATCGCACGATGCTTTGTCTTGAGCTTGGACAGAGAGTCTAGCAGTTTAGCCATCTTAGCTCCCAGCTTGGGAAGCTTTTCAGCCTCAGACTTGGCTGCATCCATAGCTCCATAATTCTTCTCTACAGCCTTCTTGATAATCTCATTAGCCTTCTTGAGCTCAACAAGATACTCCTCGCGGTCACCGGCGACATCAATCTGACGCAGCGACAGCAGGTTCATCATGTGAGCCTCGGACTTTGCAAACGAAACAGCAGTAGCCAAGCGCACGCGGGCTTCAGGGGTTGCCTGAATCAAAGGCTTGAGCAGGTCGCCGTTATTGATTTCATCCAAGTTGACCGATTTAAGATGGTCTAGAATTTCGGTCGACGACATCGTGTGCCAATCCTGATACTCCATCACGTCAGCCAGTGCCTGCATCGTGTCGCTGAGGTCAATAGTGCCATCACCGAGCCCCTTGTTGAGCTTGTTCAATGCGTCTAAATAACGTTGCGGAATCCGGTCGCCCTTAATATCTGAAGATAAATCGCGCAGAACCTGATTCAGCTCGCCAATCTTGCGTGAGGCTCCGGACAATTCTGAGGCAGCATCCTCAATAACGTCAGCGTCAACTACGGTATCGCTGATAAGCTCGCGCATGCGTGACTTCGAGAACGTGTAGAGCAGCTCAAGGTCTTGGTAATTCTCAAGAGCCTTTGCGAGATTGCGCTTAACTCTGATAATCTCGTTAGATTTGCGGTTTAGCTCAGACCGGGACTCTCTGCCCTTGGACGCCCAGAACGCTTTAGTTTTAGCCAGAATGTTGCGGGCCATTTCAGCTGCCTGCATCCGGTATTCAGTGCCCTTGATGTCAGCAACCTTGTTCTTCGGATTGACCGGAATCTGGCCAAGAACCTTGATTCCATTGTTAGAGCCTTCAATAATGGAATCAGGAGTCGAGCCGTAATCATACGCATCCGGTCCTTCAGGAAGCTCTAGGAAGCGCGTAAATTCTGCTTTGGTTATGCCTTTAGGAACAAGACCCTCAGCCGTCGCAGCGTCCATAATCTTGCTAATTGCATCTGACACTTCGGCGTGAGCTGCGAATTTGTGCTGATGCACGGTCGCATTGTCCACGTCAGGAGAGATGTCGGGCTGCGAATCGTACACGTGAGTGGGTATGCGGTGGCGAATGTCGGGGTCGTTAATTTCAAATGTTCCGCGATTTCCGGTGGCCGACTTTAATTGCTCCGGAGAGAAAGCAATGAACGTTGTTTCACGCCCACCCTGCCCATCATCGTGCTCCTGTATAACTCCATCATAACCAAGGCTTTTCAATATATCTGCTCCACCCTTCCACCTCTCGCTATGCTTCCAGTCGCTTTTTTGGGCGCTCTGAGCCATTGATTGCTTAACCGCCTCCGTGTATTGCTCCATTGTTGCAGGATTTTCTATTTTTACGAATAGGGGCATAACCGACGGTCCTGATTCTCCAGACTTCTCGGCAGCTTCAGCAAAATAAGATGCGGTTTTGGATTGGCTAGATAGCCAAATTGCGCCTCCGGATTCTACTAAATCAAATTGGTTAAAATCTCCTTTAGTTCCGTGCAAAGCTCTAATTGGCTTTCCGTTTTTGTCTACAGCTTTGCTTCCGCCAAACCATTCCTTAAATGCCTTGGTATCCGTCTGAGAAGTAACTGAATTTCTCGCAAGCACTTCTGGGGAATCGTAATCAATTCCAGAGTTCTTCGCTCCACCCATGAAGCTGGATAGGCTCTGCTCAAAATGGCCATAAGTCTTAAGCGCAGTATCAAGCGCTCCCACCATCCTGCCTCCAGCCATAAATGATTTTGCTCTGGCTTCAAAGTAGGCCATTGCACGCTCAGGAGACGGCTCATAACCAAGCGTGTTCATCATACCCATAACGACACGATTGTATAATGCTCGCACAGCAAATGACATCTTGCTGACAATGTCCTTACAGTCATCCGGATTAAATCCCTCTTCAGCCAGCTTCTGGGCAATGGCCTCATTAAGCCTACCTTCCTGGCGAATGCCCCGCGCCTTTTCACCAGTTGCAGTTGTGTACTCAACAAAATTTTTGTCAATTCCAAGGAACTCGTTTGTAGCACGTTCAATGGCCCTGTGAAGCAGCGCTTGGGTCTCAGGCGATTCAGTCGCAAACACAGCATGCCCGCCTTCATGCAGCAGCGTAATAATGCTGACGTAGTCTGGGTTCATTGAGTCGCCCATCGCTACGACAATCGACTTGTAAATGTTACCCTTACTATCTTTCCAGATTACAAACTCGCCGCAATCCGCGCCCATCTTGGCGACTTCCTGCGAAAGGAAGCTGACATCAATTCCGCGACTGCGAAGCGATTCAGCGATTGCAGAGAAGATTTTAACAGCCTTTTCGTCAGGCATCCGTTGAGACTTGATGTAAGCCTCGGCACGCTGACGGCTCATCGGCGGCTCGAACTTGCGCAACACTCCAGTCTTTTTATTGAACGCCTCTGGGTGCGGCTTGCCAATAATCGGGTCCGTATAATAAAGCGTGCCGTCTTTGCCTACATAAACATTTTTGCTATGAAGGTCTTCAATTAAAATGTCTTCTTTAGGACTGTAATATTTACGAGCCTTAAGAGCTATATCAAGTCTGGTTTTTTCAACAGGAAGAAATCCACTCTTGGCCATATCGGCCTCAATCATTTTCTCCGTGGCTCCGACCGGCTTTAATTTTCCTTCAACTTCAACAACCTTTACGGCTGGCAATACGCTCTTTTGCTTAACAACAGGAAGCAGTGCCGCAGATTGTAGGCGGTCAACAATTTCTATCTTTCTATTAGGGTAACTTTTCTGAAGTAATTTGGCATAATCTTCAGCCAGCTTGCGGCTTCCCTCTAATCCATGAAACTCTTCTCCCTTAACCTTAAATCCCTCAAGCTTAATACCGAAGCGCTCACCGGTTTCGGGCAAGTCTGATTCTGACAAAGCTTTTGGGTCTCTAATAAATCCAACAAATTCATATTCGGTCTCAGGAAACAACTCGTTATGAATAGCAATGCGCTTCAGATATTCATATATGTTCGTGCCCGAATCAAAATGAGTTCCCTTTTCTATTACGCCTTTGTATGCCTTGTAAAAGATTCCATTGTCTTCGTAAACGAGATGTTCTGCACCCTCGTTGTCGTTGTCGACTTCGCTTCCATATTGCTTCCACTTTTTAGCAAAGTCATCGGAATCAAGAATGAGATTTTTATCTTTAGCAAACTTCTCAAGCTCTGCGGCCTCAACCTTTTCAAGCTGCTTGTTTAGGGCTTTTCTTTCCTCATTGCTTTTAGGAACAAGTTTATCAATCCCAAACTTCTTGTGAGCCCTTGCGAGTAGATTCAAAACCGGCTTTATCATCTCGATAAAGTTCTGCGTCTTATCAGAAAAGAAAAGCTGCGGCAAAGGAGCAGGCTCATAAACCTCAGACCGGTTGCGCACTTCCTTGTTGAACAGCTTTTCAAATTTGCGCCAAGCTTCTTCCTTATAAGGCTCGCCCTTGTTTACTTTGTAAATATCGCGAATCTCGGACAGATAGCGGCCCAGAACGGCAAGGCGCTCCTTGGGGTCTTTGATTGCATTAATCTTATCAATGCCTGCAACCCAGGAATCGACAAGCAGGTCTGCTTGTGATTTGGGTTCGACTGTTGGCACTGGCGCGGGAACGACTGACGCAGGAGCTGCGGGCTCGGGTTTCGCGGCTGGAGCTGGCTTTGCGGCTTCGTTCGAATAATGTTCAGATTCAAGCGCACTATAGGCGGCCTGAACATCATCACCAAAGCCTAAATTTTTTGCAATTTTGTGTAAAGTGCTGGATTCGAAATCTTCAGTGTGAAACTGAATTTGTGATTCAAGCTCTTTGTCTTCGACTTCTGAGACTTTTAAAATGTTTTGATTTTTATCTCTAAATTTAAAGCCCCATTCTTCTGCGTATTGCTCTGCTTCTTTTCTCCATTCATTGTATTGTTTTTCAGTGGCCCCTCCCCATTCGGGGTCACCAACCCGAGGGATGCTTCCAAGCCTTCTATTCTTTTCAATCAGAGCAAAAAAATCTTTAGATTCTTCAGCCAGCTTTTTTTTGTAAGAAGCTTCCTTTGCTTTAGTGGATTTTTCCTCCTCAGCTTCGGCTTTGCGCTGCTTAGCCTCAGCGGGCTTAACGGCCCCTACATTAGCTTCAACTGGCTCAGCCTTAGTAGTTTCAGGAGCCTTCGAAACCGGCTCTTCAACCTCGGACTCAACAATCTCGGGCTCGATTACACTAGCATAGCGCTCGCGAATCTTTGCCTTGGTATCTTCGGCAGCGTCCGACTTAAGGAAGATGTCGATGTAGCCCTTGAGCCAAGCATTAAATTCGGCTTTTGGCGTAGCAGCTTTTACTTGGCCAACTAGCTCCGCAAATTCTTTTAGCTCCCGCTTAACGGATTCGGAATCGGGGACGCTTGCAGCTTTTGCTTTATCTGGTTCAGGCTTTTCTCCTCCGCGTTTAGCCTTCTCTGGAACGCCTCCAGCGCGGGCTGTTTCTCTGCCTGCTCCTGCGACTGCACCGGGTTCAGCTGCTCCGGTAGCCCGAACAGTTTCCTTAACTTCGAGCCGCCCTTTGACGTTACCGCCGCGTGAATGGATTTCCTTAGCGAGGGACTTGAAGAAGCCCATGCGGCTTTTGCGTGAACTTGAATAGGAGTCATAAATTATTTTTGTTAATACCGATATTGCTTCTTTTGTTTCTTTGACGGCTTCTTTTGAATTTTCACCGTAATGAGCTTGAGCTTTAGAGACTGAATCTAATAACCCAAGGTCTCCAGCAAGCAAAGAAAATTCGTACCTTCCAGCAAGCATGAGCTTTTCAATCGCCTTAAAAGCGCTCTCAGGCGAGTTAACTTTTGCGTCATTTAACTCGTCGTAAATTCTTTCCGCGTGCTCGATTGGGTCAAACTTAGCCTCCCTTTCAGCTGGAGCCTCAAGTTCAAACTCCTCAGTCCTTGATGGAATTAAATCCGGGTCTTCGGTTTCGCTAATTTTAAGATTCTGCGCTGCCCTGTCGTCAATCGCTTTCTTATCTTCGGCAGAAAGATTATTATAAATTTGAGCTAGCTCTGATTCATCTCTATCGACGGGCTTCTTTCTGTTTTCAACCGCCTGCTGGTCAAGCTGCTGCTTTAGAATCTCAAAAGCCTGTCCCTGATTGAGCTCTTTCTCTTTAGCCTTCTTGACCAAGTCTTTAAACTCGTCCTTGCTAAAATGAGCCGCAAAATCTTTGGAGTAATCGCCAAGGTGGAACGATGCAATCGGGACGTGGTCTTTAACCAAGTCGTCGTAATTGATGGTCTTGGACTTGCCGTTCTCATCCAGAATCTTAACGCGCTCAACAAGCTTACCCTTGGTCGGGCTTTTGAATACTTGCCCGATAACGATAACGCCGCTAGGAGTCTCAAACGCGGCCAGCTTCTTAGTTGAAGTGCCGGACTTGGCTTTCGAGTCCTTGTAAATCTCTTCCTTGGCTTCCTCTTCAGACATCGTCGAAACGTCTTGGTAGCCCTTGGTCTTCTGCTGGCCGACGCCAACCTGCTTAACGCCAGCCTTTTCGCCGTACTTGACGCTGCCAGATAGCTCGTTCAGGCGGGCCTGGAATTTATCGACTGCTTCTTTAGGGTCAGATTTCTCGGTCTCGGGCTTGTTGTATCTCCAAGTGGTGCCCTTCATGGCATAGCCAATCTTGGTCAGAACATCTTCCCAGCCAAACTTCTTAGCCAAGAACGCTGACACCGGGGAGTCGGTTTGGACGGCTTCAAGAGCCTTTGACACAGCGCCGGACTCACCCTTTGAAGCCTTCTTTTCAGCAATAGTAACGCCAGTCGTTACTACCTCTTTGCCTTCTATTGCGGTCAGCTGACCTTGAATCTTGTCAACAAGCTGGTCGACAGAAACCTTTGGCTCAGCAGGAATTGACTCAGCAGGTGCAGCAGGAGCTGGAGCTGGCTCTGGGGGCTTCGGGGCTTCGGGCTTGGGAGCTTCTGGCGGGGCTTCTGGAGCGGCGGGAGCGGCGGCAGGGGATTCTTTGGCTTTGGTGGCAGAATCGTCGGCTAGTTTGCGGGCATCATCAGCCAGCTTGCGAGCTTTGTCGGCCTGAGACTTGGCTGCATCGACCAAAGGAGCAAGTCCTGGTCTGGATTTTACCCTCTTTAGGGTCGCTTCAGCATCCTTGGCTGCTGTCTCAGCTTCAGCCGCTTGCTGATTCAGCAGAGCTTCTTCGTCGACAGTAGGCTCTTCCTCTTCTTCCGGAGGCAGCTCCGGTTCTTCGGGCTCTTCAGGCACTTCGCCTGCGGCTTTCTTCCTAGCCTCTTCAAGGCGGGCAGGGTCAATAACAGGAGTAGTTGCAGCCTTAACTGGAGCGGGCGCAGCGGGCACAGCAGCAGGCGCAGCTTTGACTTCAGCAGGAGTGGCAGGAGCGGGTGCGGCAGCTGCAACCTCAGTGACTGGAGCAGCTTTAACTTCGGGCGCAGCCGTGGTCGGAGTAGGCGCAGGAGACTTTGCTGCCTCAGCCTGCTGCCGCTGCTTCTCCATCAGGTAAAATTGATACTCAACTCCACGGGACGGGTCGCTTCTAATTTGAGAAAGCGCGGCAGCATCTTCATCCTCCATCCGGCTGCCAAGCTCTTTAGAGACTAGCTCGGTAATTTTGCTTTTCTGCTCAGCGTCGGCTTTGTAGGCAGTTGCGGGGTCAATTTCACGCGACTCGGCAGTTGCAACGCCGGGCGGAGGCGGCGGGACTTTGCCTGCTGCGGCTTCGACTTTTGCTTTCTCTTCTGGATTTGCGGCAAGTCGCTGGCGACCTGCTTGGACGCCATGCGAGATAACGTTGAAGATAGCGAACGGAATGACTTCAGCACCGCCGCGCTTGATGATTTCAGCCGGTTCAAAAGGTTTGTCATGTACGATTGAGTCATATGCAGAGTTTGCCAACTCCATTGTTAAGGCTTGAGGAACAGCCATTCCTACTTGCTTTGCAAACGCATACTTGGCTAGCGCATCCACATGAGGAAGCAATCCTAGAGCGCCGAACGCAATGGCATCCTTTGCCATCGCATCAGCGAAGTCTCCGACCGTAACATCTTTACCGCCAACAGCTTCTCCAGCAACAGTAGATGCGCCAACGCCAAGTCCGATTGCGGCGGATTC
>Ga0114962_10002652_pt1 | contig 14764 bp, 16 predicted proteins | sample C_130820_MF_Meta_FD_87017 | JGI IMG/M metagenome (GOLD analysis project Ga0114962, IMG submission 87017) | Freshwater microbial communities from Lake Croche, Canada to study carbon cycling - C_130820_MF_MetaG | ecosystem: Environmental > Aquatic > Freshwater > Lake | place: Lake Croche, Canada...
GACGTGGTGAGCGACGCCGCGTAGCGACGCCGCTTAGTCACGCCGCGTAGTCACGCCGCTTAGCCACGCCGCTTAGCCACGCCGCTTGGTCACGCCGCTTGGTCACGCCGCTTGGTCACGCCGCTTAGTCACGCCGCTTAGTCACGCCAGTCGGGGCCGTCACTGGCCCACAGACCTCAGGCCGCCTGATTGGAGACGCCATGCACCACATGGCCTGTCGGTCCGGCGCCAGCGGCAGACTCGCAATGCCGGGTCTGGTCATCGAAGAAAAAGTCGGGCTCGAACGATCGCAAAAACGGCCCCTTGTCGAGTCCGCCGAGGAACATCGCTTCATCGACCTCGACTTCCCAGGCCATGAGCGTTCGCACGGCGCGCTCGTGCGCCGGCGCGCTGCGGGCGGTCACCAGCGCGGTTCGGATGCGCATCGCGTCGACCGCCTCGCTGCGCAGCGCATGCAGCGCATGCAGCAGCGGCTTGAAAGGGCCGGGCATCAGAGGCGTGCGGGCGTTCGACGACTCGTGGCGCTGAAACGCATCCAGCCCCTGATCCTGGAAGACCCGCTCCGCTTCGTCCGAAAACAGCACTGCATCGCCATCGAAGGCGATCCGGACCTCATTCGGATGGGATCCGCCGGCACGCGCCGAATCGGGATAGACCCTGGCGGCAACGAAGCCTGCCAGCAGCGCGCTGCGCACGTCGTCTTCGTTGGCCGACAGGAACAGATTCGCCCCGAGCGCGCTCAGGTAGGCATAGGGCGAGCGGCCGCGTGTGAACACACCCCGTTCGATGGCGAGGCCATGATGCTTCGCCGAGCGAAACACCCGCATGCCGCTGGCCGGATCATTGCGCGACAGGATGACCACCTCGACCCGATGCCGATCTGCGCTGTTGAAGCCCAGCAGTTTTCGCACCAGGGGCAGCGCGCATCCGGCCTGCGCTGGCACCTCAAGCCGCTCGAGCTGCAAGGCCATATAAGCCCGGTCGTCGCCGTGCTCGAAGAGATGGTTTTCTTCCTCGAAGTCGAACAGCGCCCGCGATGAGATCGCGACGACCAGCTTGTCCTGCAGCGAAATCGGCATCGGATGTGAATTGCGTGGTGTTGGCAAAGTCGTGGCAGACCCGGGCGCCAGCGTGTTCTCCTGCGCCACAAGCTGCTGATTCTACTGGCTCGGGGGTGACGCGGGCACCCGGAAGTGTGTTTTACTTCCGCCCGATTGTCGTTGAGCAAGTGTGCTTGGCGCGCGCCTCGGAGAGCCTGCAATGAAGTTCCGTTTCCCTGTGATCATCATCGATGAGGACTGGAAGTCCGAGTCTGCCAGCGGTCTGGGTATTCGAGCACTGGCCAAGGCGATCGAAGATCAGGACATGGAAGTCGTTGGCGGCTTCACCTACGTCGATGTGAGCATGGTCGCCAATCAGGCTGCGCGTGCCTCGGCCTTCATCGTCTCGATCGACGATGAAGAAATCAACGAGGAAGGTCCCGAGAGCAAGGCGATCGAGGATCTGCGGCGGTTCATTCGCGAGACGCGCAATCGCAACGCTGATATTCCGATCTTCCTCTTCGGCGAAACCCGTACCTCGCAGCACATTCCGAACGAGATCCTCAAGGAACTCCACGGATTCATCCACATGTTCGAGGACACACCCGAGTTCGTCGCGCGCTACATCATTCGCGAAGCGAACAAGTACATGGGTTCGCTCGCGCCGCCGTTCTTCAAGGCACTGGTCCATTACGCCAACGACGGCTCCTATTCTTGGCACTGCCCGGGTCACTCCGGTGGCGTGGCCTTCCTCAAGAGTCCGGTCGGTCAGATGTTTCACCAGTTTTTCGGTGAAAACATGCTTCGCGCCGATGTCTGCAACGCGGTCGATGAGCTCGGCCAACTGCTCGATCACACCGGGCCGGTTGCGGCAAGCGAGCGCAATGCGGCCCGCATTTTCAACGCGGATCATCTGTTCTTCGTGACCAACGGCACCTCGACGTCGAACAAGATTGTCTGGCACTCCGCGGTGGCCACCGATGACATCGTGCTGGTCGATCGCAACTGCCACAAGAGCGTGCTGCACGCGATCATGATGACCGGCACCGTGCCGATCTTTCTGCAGCCAACCCGTAATCAGCTTGGCATTATCGGGCCGATACCGAAGCACGAATTCAGCCCCGACAGCATCCGCCGCAAAATCGAGGCCAATCCGCTGGTCAAGGACAAATCCGCTCGTCCGCAGGTCATGACGATCACCCAGTCGACCTACGACGGCGTGCTCTACAACGTCGAGACCATCAAGGAATCGCTCGGCGACTTTGTCGAAAACCTTCACTTTGACGAAGCCTGGCTGCCTCACGCCACCTTTCATCCGCTGTACCACGAGATGCACGCAATCGGCGAGAACCGTCCGCGCTCCAAGTCGACGATGGTGTTTTCGACCCAGTCGACGCACAAGCTGCTGGCGGGCCTATCGCAGGCCTCGCAGATCCTGGTGCAGGAGCCGCTCGATCACAAGCTCGACACCTATCGTTTCAACGAGTCCTACCTGATGCACACCTCGACCTCGCCGCAATACGCGATCATCGCGTCCTGCGATGTTGCGGCCGCGATGATGGAGCAGCCCGGGGGCCGTGCGCTGGTCGAAGAGTCGATCTCCGAAGCACTCGACTTCCGACGCGCGATGCGAAAGGTTGATGACGAGTTCGGCGACTCCTGGTGGTTCAGAGTCTGGGGCCCCAAGTCTTTCGAACACGTCGGCGCCGGTCGGCGCGAAGACTGGATACTCAAGCCCACCGATGCCTGGCACGGCTTTGACGGTGTCGAGACTGGCTTCAATATGCTCGACCCGATCAAGGCGACCCTGATCACCCCAGGCTTGGGCATGGACGGCGGCTTTTCGTCCTGGGGGATCCCGGCCTCGCTGGTGACCAAATACCTCTCCGAGCACGGGGTGGTGGTCGAAAAGACCGGGCTCTATTCCTTTTTCGTGATGTTCACGATCGGCATTACCAAAGGCCGCTGGAACACGCTGGTGACCGAGTTGCAGCAGTTCAAGGCCGACTACGACAGCAACCAGCCGCTTTGGCGGGTCATGCCCGATTTCGTGGCCAAGTTTCCGGCTTATGAGCGCGTCGGTCTGCGCGACCTCGCACAACAGATTCACGAGGAGTATCGGCGCCACGACGTCGCCAGAGTCACGATGGACATGTATTTGTCGGTCATGGAGCCGGCGATGAAGCCGTCAGACGCCTTCGAATGCCTTGCTCACCGCAAGGTTGACCGCGTTCAGATCGATGAACTCGAAGGCCGGATCACCACGATGCTGGTCACGCCCTATCCGCCTGGCATCCCGTTGCTGATACCGGGCGAGCGATTCAATCGCACGATCGTCGAGTATCTGAAATTCGTTCGGACCTTCAATGAACGCTTCCCGGGTTTTTCAACCGATGTCCATGGGCTGGCGGTCGAAACGAAGAATGACGTGAGCAGCTATTTCGTTGACTGCGTCAGGACCTGATCGTCACCAGATCAGCGACGCAGCCGTCGATCAAGGAGCAGCCTGGCTGTCGATGACCAGGCGTGTTCCTGATAACTGGTCAAGCAGGGTCAGGCGTCGCGGTGAAACCGCCGCCCAAGCGAAAGACAACGCCCACAGCAACAGCCAGAGCGGACTGAACGCATAGGCCAGTGCTGCCGGAGCGAGAACGAGTATCCAGACGAGCCCGCATCGAATCGCGGCTTTCTGGATTGTCAGTGGCTGACCCTGCTCATCGACCAGCCTGATCGCGACGGTTTTCATCGGCAGGCTGCGACGGCCTTCGCTCCAGAACCCGATGAAATAGGCTGAAATCACAGCGAACAAGAAGCCCTGAAAAAACCAGCGGGCCGCGCCTGCCTCACCGTGGTACTGCAGCAGCGCTGAATAGCCGTAACCGAAAAAGATCACGACGCCGAACAGGATGACGGCTTCATAAACCGCGCCCATGAAGCGACGCCAAAGACCGGCGACAGCCATTGCGCCAACTGGCAAGTCGGCATTCGGACGGCTGGCTTCCAAGGTTCAGGGACGGGGGTTTTTTCCGACGGTCGGCACAACGCCCGACGTCGCAGCGGGTGAGTTGTCGGTGCCGATCAATACCGGACGCCGAGGCAGGGGCTGCGCGGCTTCCTTGGCCAGTCCGGTGGACGAGCCGGCAAAGCGTGCCGCAGTGTTACTGGTACTGCCGGCGTTGCCGAGCACCGACTTCTGGTCGCTCGTCAGGCCTTGATAGGTTTCCCACTGAGCGGCAACATTTTCTCGACCGGCCTGCTGGGCGAGGCGGTAATTCGCTCGCGCAACCTGCCGCTGTGCCGGGCTGAGCTCCGCCCACTCAGTGATTCGTCTTTGCACCCGGGCCTGCTCGTCGGCGCTCATCTTCGGAAAACGGCGCGCGATATCCGCCCATGCCCGCTTCTCGGTCGCGGGCAGTCCGTTCCATTGCGACGCGAAAGGATCCAGTACCTGACGCTGTGCGCTGGTCAGATCAGCCCAGAGCGGTTGCGCCAGGGGTATGGCCGACGCACGCGGCGGGTCGAGTTTGAGCGGTTCGGATCTGGGTGGCGAAGCTGGGGGCGCTTCGGCTGAGATTGCTGGCGCGGTCGACGGGTTGGCGGAGTCTTCGGCTGGCGCTGTGCTGCTCGCCGACTCAGCAGGCGATGAGGGGGCTTCCGGCGCGGACGCTGTCTGGGCATTCGCGCTCAATGCAAACATGGCGCTCAAAAGCGCCACCGATGACAATTTCAACCATCGCGTCATCACAGCACGCCCACTCACTGTCTGGAGTTCTTCAGGAAAACGCCAAAGCCCTTGTCGGCATAAGCCGAGACCGGCACATCGTCGTCGGCAAGCAGCAACTCTGCATCGATGTCTGCGGTTTCGGCGGCTTCCTCGGCGTCGTTCCAGGCGTCGATTCCGTAGAGGCCTGCAACAACCAGCAAGATTGGCGCCAGCGTCGACAGAAGTCGAAAATACACTGACGGGCGGTGATCGCCATGAAGCGCCACCGACATTGACGATGCCCGGTTCACCGACAGTTCGGTCTGGGCAGGCATGGCGCGTGACACCGCTGCCATCCGCGACTGCTCCAGTCGTTGTGTAATGCGAAACGGCAAATGATCGGCTGACTCATCGAGAGCCAGCCTGATTTGATGCGCGGTCAGTTGTTCGTTATTCATAACGTGATTCCCTTGGCTCTCAAGGCCGTCGCCAGGGTATGTGTTGCACGGGAACAGTGAGTCTTGACGCTGCCCTCGGAACAACCCATCGCAATCGCGGTTTCCGCGACATCCAGATCCTGCCAGTAACGCATGACAAAGGCTTCTCGTTGACGCGTGGGAAGTTTCTGCACTTCGTCGTCGATCATCCGAAGAATCTGTTCCCGCTCAACGAGTTGCGCCGCGCTCTCACCCTGTCGCGTGTCGCCTTCGACTTCCATTGACTCGAGCACATCCCGATCGGCATCGCCCGAGTCATCTGACGGGTGCAGCGCAGACAGCAGCGTCGTCCAGAGGTTTCGAACTTTCTGTCGCCGGAAGTGATCGTGAATGGTGTTCTGCAGGATGCGCTGGAACAGCAAAGGCAGTTCAGCCAAGGGCTTGTCAGCATACTTTTCCGCGAGCTTGAACATGGCGTCCTGGACGACATCCAGTGCTGTTTCATTATCGCGTACGGCGTAGACGGCTTGCTTGAAGGCGCGGCGCTCGATCGACTTCAGAAATTCTGAAAGTTCTTGCCGTGAGGCCATCCTCGCGCTTGACCTTTTGAATGTGCTTCGACGGTGTGGCTGCCGATGCTAGCAGAAGCCATGACTGCGCGATTTTCGCTTGTCTGCCGGCCCGCCTCGCCTTGACCGGCGAATGATTTCGAATTACACTTTTTTGATACCCAAGCGACATTAGCGTTGCAGTCCCGTAACGCCTGAGCGTCCAATCGTGTCCTTGCCGGCCCATCCTCCGGCTCGAAATCTTCAGCGCATGCCGGTTGCCCCCTTCACGAGAGGGAGCTTAGGCGTCCGTTCAACCTCACAGGTCCCGTTTCGAGGCCTGCGTCGATGCGATCAACCGATCGCGCTGGCGCCGGCGGGCGGGCTCCCTGGATCTTGAAAGGAATACAGGTCATGGAACTTACTGGCGCAGAAATTGTCGTGCGCTGTTTGCAGGAAGAAGGGGTTCAACACCTCTTTGGCTACCCCGGTGGTGCCGTCCTGTACATCTACGATGCCATTTTTCAGCAGGACACCGTCCAGCATATTCTCGTCCGCCACGAGCAGGCCGCAGTCCACGCTGCCGATGCGTACGCGCGCTCGACCGAAAAGGTCGGCGTTTGCCTGGTGACCAGCGGTCCGGGTGTGACCAATGCGGTGACCGGCATCGCGACCGCTTACATGGATTCGATTCCGATGGTGGTCCTGACGGGGCAGGTGCCGACCCACGCCATTGGCGAAGACGCTTTCCAGGAGTGCGACACCGTCGGCATCACGCGGCCCTGTGTCAAGCACAACTTCCTGGTCAAGGACGTCAAGGACCTGGCAACGACCATCCGCAAGGCCTTCGTCATCGCCTCCACCGGCCGTCCCGGTCCGGTGTTGGTCGACATTCCCAAGGATGTCACCCGCGACAAGTGCCGCTTTGAGTACCCGAAAGCCGTCCCGATGCGCTCATACAACCCGGTGGTCAAGGGCCATCAGGGTCAGATTCGAAAGGCGCTGCAGTTGCTGCTCGGTGCTGAGCGCCCGATGATCTATACCGGTGGCGGTGTGATTCTGGCCAACGCCGCCCCTGAGTTGAACAAGCTTGTCGATGAGCTCGGGTTTCCCTGCACCAACACCCTGATGGGCCTCGGTGGCTATCGCGCCAGCAGCGATCGCTTTGTCGGCATGCCTGGCATGCACGGGACATACGAGGCCAATATGGCCATGCAGCATTGCGACGTGCTGCTGGCGGTCGGCGCGCGTTTCGACGACCGCGTGATCGGCAATCCCAAGCACTTCGCCCAGAACCCGCGCAAGATCATTCACATTGATATCGATCCTTCGTCGATCTCGAAGCGGGTGAAGGTTGATGTGCCGATCGTCGGCGATGTGCGCGAGTGCCTGACCGAGATGCTCGCCCAGCTGACTGCCGCCATCGATACCGGAGCCCGGGTCCACAAAGGCGTGGCCGCCTGGTGGACGCAGATTGCAGAGTGGCGCAAGAAGGATTGCCTGAAGTACGACCGCAACGCAACCGATGTCATCAAGCCGCAGTTCGTCATCGAAAAGCTCTGGGAGGTGACCGGTGGCGACGCTTTCGTGACGTCTGACGTCGGTCAGCATCAGATGTGGGCCGCCCAGTTCTACCGTTTCGACAAGCCGCGTCGCTGGATCAATTCTGGCGGTCTCGGCACCATGGGCGTGGGTTTGCCTTATGCGATGGGTGTGGCGCTCGCCAATCCGGGTTCGCAGGTGGCGTGCGTGACCGGTGAAGGCTCGATCCAGATGTGCATCCAGGAGATGTCGACCTGCAAGCAATACCACATGCCGGTGAAGGTGGTCAGCCTCAATAATCGCTACCTGGGCATGGTGCGCCAGTGGCAGGAAATCGAATACGGCAGCCGTTATTCCGAGTCCTACATGGAGGCGCTGCCCGACTTCGTGCGCCTCGCCGAGGCATACGGCCACATCGGCATCCGCGTCGACAAGCCGGGAGATGTCGAGCCCGCACTGCGCGACGCATTCGGCAAGTACAAGGATCGGCTGGTGTTCCTGGATGTGATTACCGATCAGACCGAAAATGTCTGGCCGATGGTGCAGGGCGGCAAGGGTCTGACCGAGATGATTCTCGGCTCGGAAGACCTGTGAGGCACGCCCCATGAGACACATCATTTCTGTCTTGCTCGAAAACGAACCGGGCGCACTGTCCCGGGTCGTGGGTCTGTTTTCTGCGCGCGGGTACAACATCGAAACGCTGACGGTCGCGCCGACCGAGGATCGCTCGATGTCTCGCATGACCATCGTCACCAGCGGTTCTGACGATGTGATCGAGCAGATCACCAAGCATCTCAACCGCCTGATCGATGTGGTCAAGGTCTTCGATCTGATCGAATCGCCCTACATCGAAAGAGAACTGATGCTCATCAAGGTTCGCGCGGTCGGTAAGGAGCGCGAAGAGGTGAAGCGAATGGCGGATATCTTCCGCGGTCGCATCATCGACGTCACCGACAAGAGTTACACGATCGAGTTGACCGGAGACGGCACCAAACTCGATGCATTCATCGATGCGCTCGATGCGAGCATGATCATGGAGACGGTTCGTACCGGCGCCTCCGGGATCGCTCGCGGTGAGCGCGTTCTCAAAGCCTGAAAGGAAATCCAATGAAGGTGTTCTACGACAAAGACTGCGACATCAAGCTGATCAAGGGCAAGAAGGTCGCCATCATCGGCTACGGTTCGCAGGGTCATGCGCATGCCCAGAACCTGAACGATTCCGGCATCAAGGTGGTGGTGGGCGTTCGCAAGGGCGGCCCCTCCTGGGACAAGGTCAAGAAGGCCGGTCTGAAGGCCGAAGAGATCGCTGCGGCCGTCAAAGGTGCCGATTTCGTCATGATGCTGATGCCTGATGAACACATCGCTGCCACCTACAAGAGCGACATCGAGCCGAACATCAAGAAGGGCGCAACGCTCGCCTTCGCGCACGGCTTCAATGTGCATTACGGTCAGGTTGTGCCTCGCGATGACCTGGACGTGGTGATGGTCGCGCCCAAGGCGCCCGGTCACACCGTGCGATCCACTTATGCTCAGGGCGGCGGTGTTCCGATGCTGGTCGCGATTCATCAGGATCGCAGTGGCGCGGCGCGCGACAATGCACTGTCCTATGCCTGTGCAATCGGCGGCGGTCGCGCGGGCATCATCGAAACCAACTTCCGGGAAGAAACCGAGACCGACCTGTTCGGTGAGCAGACGGTCCTGTGCGGTGGAACGGTCGAGCTGATCAAGGCAGGTTTCGAGACACTCGTCGAAGCCGGCTACGCGCCTGAGATGGCTTACTTCGAATGCCTCCACGAGCTCAAGCTGATTGTCGACCTCATTTATGAGGGTGGCATCGCGAATATGAATTACTCGATTTCGAACAATGCCGAGTTCGGCGAATACGAAGTCGGCCCGAGAATGATCACCGCGCAAACTAAGGCGGCGATGAAGGATGTGCTCAATGACATCCAGACCGGCGAGTATGCCAAGCGCTTCATCCTCGAGAACCGGGCTGGTGCGCCGACCCTGCTGTCGCGTCGCCGTCTGACGTCGGAGCATCCGATTGAACAGGTCGGAGAGCAACTGCGAGCGATGATGCCCTGGATCAAGGCGAACAAGCTGGTAGACCGTTCGAAGAATTGAGTCTTCGAAGGCGCGCTGCCTGCGATTTGCGCAGCCCGATGAGTGTTAATCGGGCTGCGCAGCTTGCTTGGCGCCTTCGTTCGCACGGTGACCTGTGACGTCTGCAATAAGGGTCGAAGTGTTACCCTTTCCTGATCATGACTGAACCGCGCCGTCGCAAATTCAAAGGCTTTCGCCCGCTGCGGCCGGCCCGAGCCGCGTCGGTCGTGGTGCCGTCTGACCATGACACCGAGACGCCTTCGCTGCGGCCGCGCTCCAAGGGCGTTTACCTGCTGCCCAACGCCTTTACAACCGGCAATCTCTTTGCCGGCTTTTTTGCGATTGTTCAGGCGATGAATGGCCGCTTCGAGGTGGCTGCCGTCGCGCTGTTCGTGGCAATGGTGCTTGATGGGCTTGATGGCCGCGTCGCACGCCTCACCAATACCCAGAGTGCCTTTGGCGAGCAGTACGACTCGATGGCCGACATGGTGTCCTTTGGCGCGGCGCCCGCATTGGTGGTCTATGAGTGGTCTTTGCGAGGCATGGGCAAACTCGGCTGGCTGGCGGCCTTTGTCTATGTGGCGGGCGCAGCGCTTCGACTCGCCAGGTTCAATACAAACATTACCGTCGTCGACAAGCGCTTCTTTCAGGGCATGCCGAGTCCTGCGGCTGCGGCGCTGGTGGCTGGCTTCGTCTGGATCGCGACCGATCTGCGCGAAACACGCTGGATCGATGCAACCGGGGCGGACCTTCGCTGGTTCGCCTGGACACTGACGCTTTATGCCGGTCTCACGATGTTTTCGAACGCGCCTTTTTATAGTTTCAAGGACATCAACCTCAAGCGCAGCGTGCCTTATGTGGCGGTTCCGCTGATCGTGCTGTTTTTTGTGCTGGTCTCCTACGATCCCCCGATCGTGCTTTTCTCGCTGTTTCTCGTCTATGCCGCGTCAGGTTATGTGCTGTGGTTATGGCGGCTCTGGGTCTCGCGAAAGGCCGTCAATTCGGCGGAGCGCGCATCGCCGAATTGACCACCTCCGCGCTGAGACGATAGACTCGCGGGTTAACCTGCACGGTTTTCCTCCTCAATGACGGCAACTCGATGACGGCACCGGCGAATCCCGACAAAGCCTGGCGAAAGCCTTTGGTGCTTGGCAACTGGAAGATGAATGGTGATGTCGCGACTGCCGAGCAGTTGCTGGCTGATCTGTTGCAAGGCGAACACGAGCCTGTCGAATCGCTGGCTGGCGTTGATGTCGGAGTGTGCCCGCCCTATCCGTATATCGGCTTGGCGGCTGCAAGGCTGGTCGGCAGTCGAATCGGTTGGGGCGCTCAAAATGTGGCGCACTTCGGCAATGGTGCCTACACCGGCGAAGTCTCGTCGACGATGCTGCGTGACCTGGGCTGCACATGGGTACTGATCGGTCATTCCGAACGGCGCGCATTGTTTGCCGAGACCAATGCGCAGCTCGCGTCGAAAGTTGAGTTGGCAAGCAAAGACGGGCTGTTGCCGGTGGTCTGTGTGGGAGAATCACTGGCTGAACGCGAGGCCTCGATGACCGAGTCGGTGCTTGCCGCTCAGATTGATGCGCTGTGTGGGGCGCTGACCTCGACGAATGAGCGCTTCGTGATTGCCTACGAACCGGTGTGGGCCATCGGCACTGGCCTGACGGCTTCGCCCGAGCAGGCTCAGCAGGTTCATGCATTCATTCGTTCGCGTCTTGCTGCGGGCAAGGTCCCGGGCGCTGCGGGTGCCCGAATTCTTTATGGCGGCTCGGTCAAGCCTTCCAACGCGCAAGCATTGTTCGGCCAGCCGGATGTCGATGGTGGCCTGATTGGCGGGGCATCGTTGGTGGCCGCAGATTTTCTTTCGATCTGCCGCGCAGCGGCGCGACGGTCGATTCGATAAGAGGTGTTGTGATGTCGATCATTTCTACTATTGCGGTTGTGATTCAGGTCCTGAGCGCGATCGGAGTCATCATTCTGGTGCTGCTCCAGCACGGCAAAGGCGCTGATATGGGCGCCGCCTTTGGCTCCGGTTCTTCAGGCAGTCTTTTCGGTGCGACCGGTTCGGCGAATTTTCTGAGTCGATTGACTGCGGCACTGGCGACGGTGTTTTTTGTTTCGACGCTCGCTTTGGCCTTCATTGCCAACACGCGAACCACTGCGCGCGAATCGGGCAGCGTCATGGATAAGGTGACGGTGCCGGTCAATGTTGCGCCGCCCGCGACCGTGCCGGCCGAGGGGGGTAAGGCCGATGCGCCTGCTGCGTCTCCTGCTGTGCCCGGATCTGATGCGACGCAAAAATCTGGGGGCGCAGCCGATATTCCCAAGTAGAACGCGGTAGAATCTTCAGGCTGAGCCGACGTGGTGAAATTGGTAGACACGCTATCTTGAGGGGGTAGTGGCGAAAGCTGTGCGAGTTCGAGTCTCGCCGTCGGCACCAAACGAATAAAGTCTGTTTGTCTCAGGAAATCTCGTGAATCTAGAGCAATACCTGCCGGTTCTGCTGTTCATGCTTGTTGGCACCGTGATCGGTTTTGCACCGATGACTATCGGCAAGATTCTCGGCCCGTCCAGGCCGGATGCCGAAAAAAATTCTCCCTATGAGTGTGGCTTCGAGGCCTTCGAAGACGCGAGAATGAAATTCGACGTTCGGTATTATCTCGTCGCCATTCTGTTCATCCTGTTCGATCTCGAGATTGCCTTTCTGTTTCCGTGGGCCGTGTCCCTCAACTCGATCGGTTTCTTCGGGTTCATGGCGATGATGGTTTTCCTGACGATTCTGGTGGTCGGTTTTGTGTACGAGTGGATGAAGGGCGCGCTCGACTGGGAGGAGGCGAACCGCTGCTCACTCTACGGTCGGTGAAAAAGTCGGCCAGCGTCTTTGCTGGTGATTGTTCGAGTCAGTGTGGGTCAGGTTCAATCAAGCGTTTTACCCTTTGCCCGCTGGCTTGAGGGTTCATAACTGGCGCCTTCAGGGGTGCACGTGAGCATGCGATGAGCGTCGAAGGGATTCTTAGCGAGGGCTTCGTCACCACGAACCTCGACAAATTGATTAACTGGACTCGCACAGGGTCGATGTGGCCGATGACCTTCGGCTTGGCGTGTTGTGCGGTCGAGATGATGCACGCCGGCGCTGCCCGCTACGATCTTGATCGCTTCGGCGTGATGTTTCGGCCGAGCCCTCGTCAGTCCGATGTGATGATTGTTGCCGGAACCCTGTGCAACAAGATGGCGCCTGCGCTGAGAAAGGTCTACGACCAGATGGCCGAGCCGCGTTGGGTGATCTCGATGGGATCGTGCGCCAACGGCGGCGGCTACTACCACTATTCATATTCGGTCGTTCGTGGTTGTGACCGGATCGTTCCGGTCGACATCTACGTCCCCGGCTGTCCGCCGACCGCTGAAGCGCTGCTCTACGGCATTCTGCAATTGCAGAACAAGATCCGTCAGACCAGCACGATTGCCCGCTGAAGACACACCGATGGCGACGATCGAATCCCTGAAGGCTGACCTCGAGCGGGTGCTTGGGCAGGATGTGATCGGGCTGACAGATCGGCTTGGCGAACTGACGCTGGTCGTGAAGGCCGCCCGATATGCTGATGTCTGCGTCGCCCTGCGTGACGATGCGAGCTTGCGTTTCGACACGCTGATCGATCTTTGTGGACTCGACTATCGCGATTATGGCGATGGCAGTCGGGATGGGCTGCGCTTTGCCGCGGTGCTTCACCTCTTGTCGGTCCAGCACAACCACCGACTGCGCCTTCGCGTGTTTTGCGACGACGATGATTTTCCGATGCTGGCCTCGGTCACCGGTGTGTGGCCGGCTGCCGGCTGGTTCGAGCGCGAGGCCTTCGATCTGTTCGGTCTTGTGTTTGAAGGCCACCCCGACCTGCGTCGCATCCTGACCGATTACGGTTTCGTCGGACATCCTTTCCGCAAGGATTTTCCGGTGTCAGGGTATGTCGAGATGCGCTACGACCCCGAGCAAAAGCGGGTGATCTATCAGCCCGTGACCATCGAGCCGCGAGAGATCGTGCCCCGTGTGATTCGCGAGGAGGGCTACGGCGTCGGGCGTTAAGCCCGAGTGTCTCGAACCATGGCAGAGATCAAGAACTACACCCTCAATTTTGGCCCTCAGCATCCGGCGGCGCACGGTGTGCTGCGGCTGGTGCTCGAACTCGACGGCGAGGTGGTTCAGCGCGCCGACCCGCACATCGGGCTGCTGCATCGGGCGACCGAGAAACTGGCCGAGACCCGGACCTATCTTCAGAACCTGCCCTACATGGACAGGCTCGACTATGTCTCGATGATGTGCAACGAGCACAGCTACGTGTTGGCCATCGAGAAGCTCACTGGCGTGCAGGTGCCGGTGCGGGCGCAATACATCCGCGTCATGTTCGACGAGATCACCCGCATCCTCAACCACCTGATGTGGCTCGGTGCGCATGCGCTCGATGTGGGCGCCATGACGGTGTTTCTGTACGCGTTTCGCGAGCGCGAAGACCTGATGGACTGCTATGAGGCGGTCTCGGGTGCGCGCATGCATGCGGCCTACTATCGGCCGGGCGGCGTCTATCGCGATCTTCCCGACCGGATGCCGCAGTACGTGGCCAGCAAGGTTCGCAATGCCAGCGGTGTGCGCGAACTCAATGTCGATCGCCAAGGTTCGCTGCTGGATTTCATTCAGGCATTCACCGATCGTTTTCCCGGCTATGTCGATGATTACGAAACCCTGCTGACCGACAACCGGATCTGGAAGCAGCGGCTGGTCGGCATTGGCGTCGTGTCGCCGGAGCGCGCAAAAGCGCTGGGCTTTACCGGTCCGATGCTGAGAGGCTCGGGCGTTGAATGGGATCTGCGCCGAAAGCAGCCCTACGAGGTCTACGACAAGCTCGACTTCGATATTCCGGTTGGTCGCAACGGCGACAGCTATGACCGTTACCTGGTCCGAATCGAAGAGATGCGCCAGAGCAACCGGATCATCCGCCAGTGCGTCGAGTGGCTGCGAAACAATCCCGGGCCTGTGATTGTTGATGATCACAAGATCGCTCCGCCGTCGCGACTCGACATGAAGTCAAACATGGAAGAGCTGATTCACCACTTCAAGCTGTTCACTGAAGGCATGCATGTACCCGAAGGCGAGGCCTACAGCGCCGTCGAGCATCCGAAGGGTGAGTTCGGCATCTATCTCGTCTCCGACGGCGCCAACAAGCCCTACCGGCTCAAGATTCGGGCGCCCGGTTTCCCGCATCTGCAGGCGCTCGACGAAATGGTTCGCGGTCACATGATTGCCGACGTCGTGACGCTGATCGGGTCCCAGGACATCGTCTTCGGGGAGATCGATCGATGAGTAGCCAGCCCACTTCGGCGGACGCCGTGCAAGCCCCC
>Ga0114962_10002656_pt1 | contig 14733 bp, 12 predicted proteins | sample C_130820_MF_Meta_FD_87017 | JGI IMG/M metagenome (GOLD analysis project Ga0114962, IMG submission 87017) | Freshwater microbial communities from Lake Croche, Canada to study carbon cycling - C_130820_MF_MetaG | ecosystem: Environmental > Aquatic > Freshwater > Lake | place: Lake Croche, Canada...
AGCAATGTTGGATTGCAAAATTACCAATCCAGCAACTAGTGAAATAATAAAACGCATATTAGCGGTATCCTCGTTAAATTTTCATGCACAGAGAAAGCACACGCATGTCAGAATTTATTAAAAACATTATTCATGTCTCTCATTTTTTTGTAAAGGGCCGTTAACACATTTCAGAAACTTTTATTGGAATTATGGAAATTTTATAGCACACTTTGTGGCACATCAAAATTTTATCTATATTATACAATATATTAAATTAACTATTAAATTATCATAATCCTTGTGTCGGGGGTTCGAGTCCCTCCTCCGCTACCAAAAAATCTAATAAAATCATTGGCTTAGTGTCATTCCAGCGTGGAAAAATCTTTCTACACGGTCGTCGCACAGTTTCGGCTGCTGCGGCTCTGTGATTTCGTGAGATTTTTCTACTCTTTTTTGCTTTTGCTCAATTCAGTTCAAACATGAGGTCAGTTCCACCGCATCGTCCATTTGTAGGGCTTTGAATGATACTCATGCTAAACGCGGTATTTGATTTTGCCTTTAGAATGGCCTGACGCCGTTCGCCGGTCCCTTTTTGGAGGTCCAGGGTTCTTGCCTTTTTGTCTAATTTTTCTGGTTCCAAAAAGGCCAAGTTTACGTTAACAAATGTCATTGAAATTGGCTTTCCACCCACTATCGCGATTGAAGCGCCAAGGATTGCCATTTCAGGACAGCTGCCCACAGGGTGGGACATCTCGATCTCTTGGCATTACCGCAAAAGCGGCTCCAGCTTAAAAATATTTATAATTCCAATATTATAAAGACCTTCTGAGTATTTACGCTCTCTATTAGAATTACGTTATTTAATTGTTGGGACTAATTATTATTCAAAAATAAAAAAAAGAGCCACCTTTTCGGGTGGCCCATGTCTAGGGAGAATACACCGAAAGTCTCGATGGAAATGAAAAACACACTTCTGATGTTGGATAAACAACACGATCAAGACATCCTTGTGACAGGATTTAATCGCTTAGCGTAAGAAATTTAGAGGCAATTCCGCTACTAAAAAGATTTGTCATAACCTTGATCTCGACTGTAATCATCACGTAATAAACGTGCAACAGAGTGGATCCGGTTTGGAATTGGATTGATTGGTGGATCAAAATGTTGGATTTAAAAGTGACTAAAAAAGTGAACCGGGTTGTCGTTGCTGTCTTTGACGGTTTACGCCCCGACATGGTTCGACCGGACCTTACTCCAAACATTTTACGGGTAGCTTTAAAAGGCGAATGGTTTCGTGAAGCTCGGAGTGTGTTCCCCTCCGTAACACGTGTTGCTACGACATCAATTGCTACAGGTGCGCCGCCTGCCGTTCATGGTGTCGTTGGTAATAGTTTTTATTTTCCGGATGTTCTAAAAAATAGGATTTTTGACACTAGCAATTCGACTGATATTTTTATAGCCGAGACAGCGCTAGACGGACACTATATCGGAAGTGCTACCTTTGGCGATCAATTGGCAAAAGCTGGGAAGTCTTTGCACGTTGTTCACGCAGGATCTGCCGGTTCCGCCTATTCGATTAACCCGCGGGCAAAGCAAAATGGGCACTGGACCTTCTCTATCCATGGTGAAACTGCGACCCAAACTCCCGTCGCCGTGCAGGAAGCCATAGAGCGGTTTGGCCCTTTGCCGGCAAAAGAATTACCCAAATTAAAAGATCAGGACTACGCTGCGCGAGTCATGACGGATATTGTTTTGCCCCGGCGACCGGATGTCGCTTTGGTTTGGTTTAGCGAACCGGATACATCCTTCCACTATCTCGAACTTGGCTCCGAAGGTTCCTTGGCTGGGCTTAGAAATTCTGACCGCGCCTTTGGTATAATCCTAGATGCGATCGAATTGATGCCCGACTCCGATGAAGTGGCCGTGATAGTGGCCTCCGATCATGGCCAGATTTCTACAGAAAGAGCTTTACCCTTGTTTGATCAGGCAATTCAGGCAGGTATGTCCATAGGACGTGGTCATGATTTACACAACAAATCCCTCGTCGCTACGACAGGGTCGAGCGGCGAGGTTCGCCTTTTGTCGGGCGACCAGGTCGATTTGGAGCGGATGGCGGGTTGGTTGATGGACCACCCGGATGTCAGCCATGTGTTCACGCGCGATAAAAATGGCGTTGAAGGCACGATTGCGGGGACTTTATCGCTGAATGCGGTGGGTCAAACTCACGCGCGCTCGGCTGATCTGATGTATATTTTGCGCTCAGACGTATCGCTTGACCGATACGGCCTTCCGGGCTTGGGCCTTCTCATGCCAGGCGATGTAGCGCCAGGAGGCGGCTATCACGGGGGCGTCAATCCCTATGAATTAAACACCGTACTAATCGCCTCTCACGAAGCCAGTTTTGCGCGTGGCGAAAGCAATCATCGCCCCGCCGGAATCATCGATATTGGCCCGACCATTCTGGATCTTCTTGGCCTGCCTAAAGCCGCCACTATGCTGGGGATTAGCCTGACCGAGCCAGCAAAATCAGAAGCCCAGAGGGTTAGCTTCGAAACGACGAAGGGCAATTTCATCCAACAGATTATGTGCGTGGAGGAAGAGGGGCGACGCCTCATCCTCCACGGTGGTCACTTATAATCAACCAAAGCTTAGATTGGTCGGACGAAGATCCATGAAATAGAACGTGGTGGGTCTCCACGAAATATTTTTCTTTATCGCATAGGCTTCGAGGGGTTGGTAAAGCGCGGTACCCGGCGCCTCATCTTCCCAGATATCGAGCATTTTGGTGAAAAGAGCTTTCCGTTTTACACGATCGGTCTCCGCTTCCAGCTGCCGTCCGACGGAGTTAAACTCCTCCGCCGTGGGCCACATGGACGGCTTTTCGGATTGGACCTCACCGCCAGGTCCCCAAGCGATCCATAAGGCACCAAGCGGATCGGGTAGACGGGTCGAATTCGACCAATTCGAAATTTGCGAACCCTCTCCGCGCATTTGGGTCGAGTTTTCGACGACTTGGATGGATGCGTTAATGCCAACCGACTTCCACATTTCGACCATGATCTGGGCCGCGTCTAAGGCATTGGTGTAATAATTGGCTTGTGTGCGGTATACGATCGGTTGTCCTGCATATCCCGCGTCCCTCAAGAGAGCCTTTGCAGCTGTGGGATCAAAGGCCAATTTGCGACCTTCGACGAACATTTGGCCATATTCAGGATAATTATGGCTTTGCGGGACGATGGCTTTACCAAGCCAAAGTGTGTCGACGAGCTTTTGGCGGTCGATCGACAGGCTCAGTGCTCGGCGTATCCTTTTATCCGCAAGGACCGCATTACGACCGTCAAAAATCAACATGTGGCTGTTGGCTAAAACGACCGATCGAATATCAATGTCTTTATATTGACCAATGACGGCCATTTGATCGGGCGGAACATTGGTGATGAGATCATAGTCACCCGCTACCAAACCAGCGACGCGTGCCGCAAGCTCTGGTATCTTTTTGAAGATGACTTTAGATGCGGTTGGCTTGCCTAAAAAATAATCGTCAAACGCTTCAAGGACCGTTTCATCGTTTGGGTTGTGCGAGACAACTTTGTACGGGCCAGAGGCGACTGGTTTGCGGGAATAGGCTTCAAAGCCTAGCTCCTCATAGGCGCGTTTGTTAACAATCCACGAGCACCAAGAAGCCAATCGCTGCTCAAGCAAAACATCCGGAACGCGCGTTAAAAACCGAACCGTGTAACGATCGACGGCCTCGCATGATGAAAGGATCGAAAAGTATGGACGTCCGCCGGGAATAATCGGCTTATCGCCGTAAAGACGGCCCGGGCGGAACGTGTAAGCCAAATCTTCGGCCGTCATTTCATCGCCATTGTGAAACTTGACGCCTTTACGAAGTGTAAGGGTCAGCTCTGTTGGTGAAATCCGCTGCCATGATTCGGCGATATGAGGCACGAGTTTAGACCCGCCCCCGTCTGGCGACGCCAGAAAATCGCGCTTGATGGGAGTGTCGAAGATTGAGTAGGTTACGCGCGTGCCGACATTTGACAATTCGCGTGCTGGTTCGAGGGTTGCTGGAAGATCGGCAACGGCCACGGTGAAGACAGGACGGGGATCGGCGGCGGCAAAACTGCGGCTCGAAAAGAGAATGGGCGCGGCAATCGCGCCTTTTACAATAGTACGGCGAGAAATCATCATCGTCACTCCAGTTAAACGGGACTGGAAAGGGCTATCAAGCTCTCACTACGGCTTAATGACGCTTGTGGTCGTTCAAAGAAAGCAAACCATCAGCGGTGAATGAGTTCGGCCGGATTATCCAACATGATGGCATCCGGCTGCAACGCGAGCAGCGCGCTCAACCCTTTCTGGTCGATTTCGCCGGCCGTTCGTCCTGTAGGAAAAGGTCCAGTGCCAAGTTCCCGGTCGCCAGTCATAATTACGATCTTAAATCCTTGGATCCGTAAGTCTTCCACAGCCTGAGGGCCTGCCTCATTTTCCCATAGTCTGAACCATTCTGCACCAACGGACCGCCACTGACCGCCATGTTGGGGGTTTTTTGCTAATGCCAATAATTGATAGCCATATAAATCGGGGCGAAAGGCATTAGCAGTCTCTATTTCCCGCATTCCAATCATGATCCGCCCAAGGTCGGCCCTGTTGTGCAAAAGGTCGGAGAGTTTTTCGAGACAGGCTTGCCGGTTATCTTTGATATCAAGCCAAACGCCTACCGATTGACGGTATTCAATGCATTCAGAAACCGTCATGATATTAGCATACCGCGCCTTGATTTCGATAAAAGTGAGGTCTTGAATTTTTTCGCGCCGCCCCGCGAGCCGCCTCAGATCTTCATCGTGAAAACATACAAGAACACCGTCGGCTGTCATTCGCACGTCGGTCTCAACGGCGTCGACGCCAATAGCAAGCGATCGCAATAGCGCGCTTATAGAATTTTCTGGTCCGAGAGTTGTACCGCAACGATGCGCTACGGCTAGAGGTCTATTTTTGGTCATTGGAATTGGGTATCCCGTTACGAACCACTGCCATTAAGCGTAGGATCAAAATGGTCGCGCGCCCAATCGCCGAGCAAACAAATCGAAAGTGTTGTCAGTAAAATAACGCTTCCTGGATAAACCGCGATCCAAGGCGCGTTTAGTAAATAACGTCGTCCTTCCCCGAGCATAAGTCCAAGCGATGTCCCTGGCGGCTGAATTCCCAGTCCCAAAAAGGACAAAGATGTTTCCAATAAGATTGTACTCGGAAAATTGAGGGTAACTTGAACCACCAGCGACGCGACGATGTTAGGAAGAATATGGGCAAAAAGCACTCGGCGAGGGCGGGCACCAAGACCTTCAACGGCCCGGATATAATCGCTTTGTTGTTCCGACTTCACAAGGCCCCGGACGAGCCTCGTATAACGCTCCCAACCGTCCAAACTTACCACCAAAATGAAAATGATAATGTTGTTGCCGAAAAAAGCAAGAAATCCCAGCGCCAGAAATAAGGGAGGAAGTGAGGCTTGCGCGTCCACGGCCATCATAATCGCGTGATCGGCAAAGCCGCGAAACCGCGCGGCGATAAACCCAAGTGTCACGCCGACAAAGGCACCGACAGTGGTTCCGGCCAATGCGATAAAAATCGATGTACGGATGGCGTAAATTATCCGACTCAAGATGTCTCGCCCTAGATGGTCGGTACCGAGAAAAAACGTCAAATCCCCATGGCTATCGCCTGTTAGCGCAAACCGAAATTGTAAATGCTGCTCGGCATAGGAATAGGGCGCAATCCACGGCGCAAATAGAGATATGATAACCATGCAAAGGAGCCAAACACCTGCAAGCCTTATCGTCCAGGGAACGCGAAAACGGCGTACAGCCCCAGCAATCCGGTTTCCGATCTGCGCGGCCATCATTTTGATGTCGTCCCTGAAATGCTTAATCTTGGATCAATGCCAAAATGCATCAAGTCGACAAAAAAATTCGCCAATACCATGATCAAGGTGGCACATAAAATCGCTGACTGAACGACGGGCAAGTCCCGGTTGTAAGCGCTATCGACTAAAAGCCGCCCTAATCCGGGCCAGCCAAAGATCGACTCGGTTACTGCGCCGCCCGAAAGAATTGAACCTATTTCAATACCGAGAAACATCAATACGGGTACTGCAGCATTAGGCGCTGCGTGGCGGGAAAGGACCATGAACTGTCCCAATCCCTTTGCCTTAGCCGTTCGAATATAAGGACGACCGAGTACTTCAAGTGCCGCCGTACGCGAAAAACGTGCGATACGTCCCGATAAGGGAAGTCCCAAGGTAAAGGCAGGAAGCACCAAATGTGCCCATGTGGCGGATCCGGCTGACGGCAACCACCGCAACCGCAATGAAAATTCTAGGATCAACAGGATCCCTAAAAAAAACACCGGTATGGCATAGCCTGATATAGCGACGGCCATGACCGCTCGATCGATCAGCGTATTGTGTTTCATCGCTGCGAACACGCCAAGCGGCAATCCCAAACAGAGGCCGATAGACAATGCCGTACCCCCTAGCAAAAGAGATTTGGGTAGTGCCTGCAAAACAATTGTCGTCGCTGGCCGCGAATCTGCAAAAGAAATCCCCAAATCGCCATGAATAATCGCAATAAGATAATCGACATATTGTTCAAACAATGAGCGATCAAGACCCCAGAGCGTGCGGTAAGCATCCTTCACATCGCCCGGTGTTTCGGGGGGCAGCAAAATAGACGCCGGATCACCTGCTGTTCGGAGCAAGAAAAAAACGATCGTTACGGCAATCAACAGGGTGATCATCGACCGAAAAATTCTTTGTCCTAAGAAAGCGGACACTCTCGAAATCATCGCGCGTTCACCTATCCCTACATCCATTGAGGACTAATTTCGGAAAAATTGATCTACTCATGAGCCCATCATGCCGAATTTAGCGACAGCGCTGTGACGGGCGTCTTGAAGCTCGGGGCGACACCGAAACGTCACACGCCCGTCAAACCCTCGTCGTGAATCGGCATTAAATAACAGGTTAATAATTCGTTAAATATGGAGATCGTTATGACGCTTGTTGCGAGGTGGTACGCGTTGCAACTAATCGGTGCGTAAGCGACGCCTGCCATACTTTTGTGCTTGGCGTTTGAGGCTGACACTTTCGAAATGGATTTCCATATCGGTAATTTTTTGTTGGCTAACCAACACTTTTCTCCGACGTTCATCCCCCGCTTGAAAGGATAGTTCCATGGTTAAAATCACCCGTCGCGCAGCGCTTGCGGGTTTGGCAGCGCCTTTTATCATGCCGCGTTTTGCTTTGGCTGATACGGATACCCGCCCTTCGATCGTTATCGCTGTTCAAAAAACTGCAAACTCCAACACCCTTGATGTGTTGCGCGAGCAATCCAATGTCGGCGAGCGGATTTTCTTTTCGTCGCTGTGGGAAGGTTTAATTGGCCGTGATTGGTTGAATGGTCTTGGTAAGGTTCCGTTGCTTGCAACCGAATGGCGCCGCATCGATGACACCACCGTCGAGCTTGATCTACGCAAGGGTGTGAAGTTCCATAATGGCGACGAAATGACAGCCGAAGATGTGGCCTTTTCCTTCGGCCCCGACCGGATGTTCGGTGATACGAAACCTTCGGCCAATCCGAAGACATTGCCTTACAGTGAGCGCATTCCAGGCATCGGAACGAAAGAAGTGCCACCTGAAGTGTTTGGCGTTGCCCGCCGCTCATGGCCAAACCTAATTAAAGTTGAGATCGTTGATAAGTACAAAGTCCGCTTCATCAATGGCTCGCCTGATGTCACGATTGAAGGCCGCATCAGCCGCTTTGGTTCTGAGATCATGAACCGCCGCGCTTTTGTTGAAGCAGCAAAATATATTGATTGGGCGCGTAAGCCGATCACGACCGGCCCTTATATGGTTGCAGACTATAAGCCCGATCAATCGCTCACTTATGTCGCGCATGATGAGTATTGGGGTGGTCGCCCGCCGATCAAGCAAATCAAATTCGTTGAAGTGCCAGAAGTATCAGCCCGCGTGAATGGTTTGTTCGCTGGCGATTTCCATTTTGCCTGCGATATCCCGCCAGATCAGATTTCGTTGATTGAAAAGAACCCAGCTTTTGAAGTGCAGGGCGGCACCATTCTTAACCACCGCCTCACGGTGTTTGATAAGAATTACCCAGTCTTGGCAGACGCACGCGTTCGTCGCGCTATGACGCACGCCATCGACCGCCAAAGTATTGTTGACGCGTTGTGGGCCGGTCGCACGAGCGTTCCAAAGGGTCTGCAATGGTCCTACTATGATGACATGTACATCAGCGATTGGAGCGTTCCCGCCTATGATCCAAAGACGGCTCAAAATCTTTTGAAAGAGGCAGGATATAAGGGCGACAAAATCCCATACCGGTTGCTAAACAACTACTACACTAACCAAGTGCAGACCGCCCAAGCGCTTGTAGAAATGTGGAAAGCGATTGGTTTGAATGTTGAAATTCAAATGGTCGAAAACTGGTCGCAAATCATGGAAAAGACGCCGACACGCGGTGTGCGCGATTGGTCAAATTCGGCACCCTTCAACGATCCGGTTTCCTCGATCGTTAATCAACACGGCCCGAACGGCCAACAACAGCAGATCGGCGAATGGACGAATGAGGAGTTCAACGGACTGTCGAACGCGCTTGAAACCTCAACCGATCGCGCCAAGCGGAAAGAAATCTTCCGTCGCATGCTGACGATTGCCGAGCGCGAAGACCCAGCCTATACAGTGCTGCATCAGAATGCGACCTTCACCGCCAAGCCAAAATCCATCAAATGGAAAACCGCTCCGGCATTCGCGATGGATTTCCGCAAAGGTAATTTCTCGCTCTAAGAAGTGAAAAAGGGGCCATGTGTGAAAGCATGGCCCTTCTTCTTGTGCGGCCCCACATCGCGCCACTGTTTATCGCTTTCAGGATACTAACCATGACCGATTTTCTCTCGATCACCCGTCGTCATTTTATGATGGGTGCCGGTGCGTTTATGATGCTGCCAATAATGGCGCGTGCCGATGTCGGCGATAAAAAACGGATCATCGTGGCGATGCCCAATGGACCCCAAACGGCGACACTCGAACCCGTTCGCGAGTCGACCAATGTCGCCTTCCGCGTTGGCTATAATCTGTACGACATGTTGATCGCGGTTGATTACAAAAACGGCTTCAAACTTTTGCCAGGCCTTGCAACCAAATGGGAACGTGTTTCGCCAACCGAAATCCTCTTCACTTTGCGCGAGAATGTCCGCTTTCATAATGGCGACATCATGACTGCCGAGGACGTTGTGTTCTCGTTCGGCCCTGAGCGCATGACGGGCGACAAGGCCCCAGGATACGCATTGGGTCGCCAGTTTTTCCCGACGCTTGCTTCTGTTGAAGCCACGGGTCCGATGACCGTAAAATTTACAACAAAACTTCCCGACCCTCTGATCGAAAAGAGAATAGCGGGTTGGACGGGGCAAATTATTTCAAAGAAAGCGTATCTAGCCGCACCGAGCTTCACCGATTGGGAAAAATCGCCGGTTGGTACTGGTCCTTTTAAGGTCAGGATATTTAAACAGGACGAGCAAATCGCGCTCGTAGCCCATGAGGATTATTTTGGCGGACGCCCAAAAGTTGACGAACTCATCTTTCGCGTTGTGCCCGAGCTTTCCAGTCGGTTGAACATGCTCAAAACGGGCGAGGCGGATTTCGTGACCGAATTGGCCCCCGATCAGATTTCGGTCGTCAATGGTATGGCGGATCGCGAAGTCTCCGGCGGCCCCATCCTGAATATTCGCGGCCTCATTTACGACAAGAATCACCCCACTTTGGCGGACGCTCGGGTGCGTCAAGCGCTTTCGATCTCGATTGACCGTCAGGCTATCGTGAACTCACTCTATGATGGTCGTACCAAAGTGCCGCAAGGCCCGCAGCACGAAAGTTATGGCGATTTGTTCGTCAAGGATTATAAAGGTATTGGCTTTGATGCTGCAGCCGCCAAGGCCCTTCTGAAAGAGGCGGGATATATAGGCGCGCCGATCCCTTATCGTGTGCTCAACAATTACTACACGCTGCAAATTCAAACGGCGCAGATTTTGAGCGAGATGTGGAAGAATGTAGGCTTAAACGTCGTCATTGAGACCAAAGAAAATTGGTCGCAAGTACTTGATCCGAAAGATCGTGGCATCTTTGACAGTTCCGATACGATTTTCTGGCAAGATCCAGTTGGCGCGATGGTCCGTCGCTACGGCCCCCAAAGCGGGTTGCAAATGCAGGTGAAGGCGTGGTCGAATGATGAATTCAACAAGCTCTGCGGCGTCATGCTTGAATCGCTTGATCCAGCAGAGCGCCGCGCCGCCTTCCAGCGCAGCATGGTAATCTATGACCGCACCGATCCACCGGGCACATATCTGCATGACTTGACGCTGTTCTACGGCAAGTCAAAATCACTTGCTTGGACCGCCTATCCGGTCGAGTTCATGGATTTCCGCGCTTCAAACACGTGAACGCTTCAACGGGACGGTGACCCTTTTCATGACAACTTTGTTTGAGATCGAAACTCTCAGCATCGCCTTTTCCAAGCGCACCGTGGTGCACGATATCAGCCTCACGCTTGAACGCGGTGAGGCGTTGGGGGTAGTGGGCGAGTCAGGTTGCGGCAAATCCGTGACCTTTCTCGCAAGCCTTGGTTTGCTGCCGGATAAAGCGAAAGCCACGGGGCGGGTGCGCCTTGCAGGCGAGGATATTTTGAATGCTCCCGCCGCAGCGCTTGAGCGCATCCGCGGGCGGCACATCGCGATGATTTTTCAAGACCCCTCAAGCGCGCTCAATCCCGTTTTGCGCATTGGTTCTCAATTAAGCGAGGCGCTTTCCCTTCATCGCGGCTTGAGCGGTCAGGCCGCGCGGCACGAAGCGAGGCGCTTGCTCGATGATGTAGGTATTCCGGATGCCGCCAATCGCTTGAACGCCTATCCGCATGAATTGTCGGGCGGGCAAAATCAGCGCGTGATGATCGCGATGGCGCTGGCGGGCGAGCCGGACATGCTCATCGCCGATGAGCCAACAACGGCACTCGACGCGACCGTTCAGGCGCAGATCCTCGAGCTGATTGACAAGATCAGGCGGGATCGTGGCATGGCGGTGGTGCTTGTGAGCCACGATCTGGGCGCGATTGCCTCCGTCTGCGAGCGCGTCGCGGTCATGTATGCTGGCCGCATCGTCGAGATGAACACAACGGACGCCATTTTTGACGATCATCGTCATCCCTATACACGCGGACTATTATCGGCCTTGCCGGAATTGGCGGGGCCGAAAAGGCGTTTGGTGCCGATCCGTGGCAGCGTGCCCGAGCCGTGGAACCTGCCACAGGGCTGCGCCTTTCAGGCGCGCTGCGACAGCGCCAGCGCGCGGTGCCATCAAGCACTCCCCGAGCTCGTGCCGGTGGGTGATATCGGCCAGTGCGTCGCATGTCATCATCCTTTGCTGGGCGCTACCATGGATGACAGGTATGTTGCGTGACTGATTTTAAGCAAGCATCTCCTGCCTTGTTGGCTGTTGATCGTGTGCGCAAACGCTATTTTGCGCGCGCGGGTTTTTTGTCAGAACCAAAGCCTGTGGATGCAGTTGTTGACGTTAGTTTCACGGTCGCGCGCGGCGAAACGCTCGGCATAGTGGGGGAATCGGGTTGCGGCAAATCCACCACCGGACGGCTAGCGCTGGGCCTTGAAGCGCCCGACGGCGGCAGCGTGCGCTTTGATGGCGAACACCTGCCCAAACAAGGCTCGCCCGCATGGCGCGCAATGCGCCGGCGCATCCAACTCGTTTTCCAAGATCCGCTGGCAGCGCTTGATCGCCGCTTGCCGATTGCCGTTCAAATCCGCGAAAGCCTCGATATCCATGCCATGGGCGATCCAAAGGCGCGCGATGAGCGGGTCATGAGCTTGCTCACCGCGGTGGGCCTCACCAAAGACCATGCCGCTCGTTATCCGCATGAATTATCCGGCGGGCAGCGCCAACGCGTCGTCATCGCGCGGGCTTTGGCCACGGGCCCCGATCTTTTAGTGTGTGACGAGCCGGTCGCAGCCCTTGATGTATCGATCCAGGCGCAAGTGGTGAACCTGCTGATGGACCTGCAAGCCGAGCTTGGTCTGGCGATGATTTTCATCAGCCATGATTTGAAAGTCGTCCGCCAGGTCAGCCATCGCGTTGCGGTCATGTATCTCGGCACCCTTGTCGAAGAGGCCGATGCGGATGTCATTTTCAAAGATCCTCGGCACCCCTATACGCAAGCTCTGGTCTCTTCCTCGCCAACGCCGCGGCAAAAAATGAAGTCGCGACTTTTGCTGACTGGCGAGCCGCCAGACCCTGCTGCGCGGCCCTCCGGCTGCCCCTTTCACCCGCGATGCCCGAAGGTCATGGCCATGTGCCAAACCGTCACGCCGACGATGCGAGAAATAACGCCGCATCATTATTTGGCCTGCCATCTCAACGAACCGGCGAGTTTGGAGTCAATGGCCTCATGATCCGGTTTATTCTCTCCCGCCTGGCGCGTGCTGCGCTGACGATTTTCTTTGTCATGACCTTCAGCTTCATCGTGTTGCGGCTGTCGGGAGATCCGGCTTTGATCATCATGAGTCCCGATGCGCCGCCAGAAGCAATTATAGCATTCCGCCAAGCGTGGGGCCTCGATGATCCGATCTGGCTACAATATTTCCATTATTTCGGCGCCGTTCTGCAGGGTGAATTGGGCCGCTCGATGCGCGATGGCAGAAGCGCGTTGGTGATTGTTAGTGAACGCATTCCGGCAACGCTTTTATTGATGGTACCGGCTTTGATCGTAAAAATCGGGATCGGCATTCCAGCCGGTGTTTACGCGGCGCTTCACCGCAACAGCCGGATTGATCGTTTGGTAATGTCCTTTGCGGTGTTCGGATTTACGGTACCAAGCTTCGTGCTGGCGCTAGTTCTGGTGCTCGTTTTTTCCGTCTGGCTCGGATTATTGCCGACTTCTGGGGCTGATAGTTGGCGTCACGCGATCTTACCGGTATTGACGCTCGGGATCGGCGGAGCGGCGGTGCTTGCACGCTTCACTCGTAGCGCCATGCTCGAAATCTTAGGTCAGCCCTATATCCGCACCGCGAGCGCCAAGGGGCTGACCTGGTCCGCCGTTGTGCGCGTACACGCGCTGCCGAATGCCGCCATTCCGACCATTACCGTCTTGGGCTTTATGGTCGGAAGCCTGTTGGCAGGCGCGGTGGTGGTCGAGAGCGTATTCGCTTGGCCGGGCGTAGGTCGATTGTTGGTCGTCAGCGTTTCAAACCGCGATCTTTCGGTTGTTCAAGTCATTTTATTGCTGGTTGCCTCCACCATGGTCTGCGCCAATTTCGCCGTTGATCTCGCCTATGGACTGTTCGACCCGCGCATCCGGCAAGCCCCGCGCGGAGCCAGTCGATGACACAAGCAGCGACGCCGGCGATCGCGGATCAAACGAAAGCTGCATCAAAAACACGCTCACGAGAAAAACTCTTTCCGCTCAGCGTATCGGTTGCGGTTTTGTGGTTGAGCCTGATGTTTCTGGTCGCGGTTTTTGGCCCAAGCCTAATGCCTTATGCCTTTACTGCCATCGACCTCAAAGCGCGTCTCGCGATCCCCTTCACGAGCCTCCATTGGCTTGGCACCGACGAGTTGGGCCGCGATGTGTTCTCACGGCTCGTAATCTCGATCCGTATATCGCTGCTCGTCTCCTTTTTGGCCACGATCATCTCGGCAACTTTTGGCACGCTCTTGGGATTTTTAGCCGCGCATTATCGAGGTTGGCCGGAACAAATAGTTTTGACTTTGGCCGATTTTCAAGCTTCGATCCCGTTCCTGATTTTTGCACTCGCCGTGCTTGCCTTTTTCGGTAATACGTTGACTTTGTTTATTCTCCTAATGGGGATTTATGGCTGGGAACGGTACGCACGTATCGCACGCGGATTGGCGATTTCTGCCAATTCCCAAGGCTATGCGGCGGCGGTGCGGCAATTGGGGGCTACACCCGTCCGTATCTATTTGCGCCATATTTTGCCCAACACCGCTTCTACCCTGATCGTTTCGATGACGCTTGTATTTCCCGAAATCATTTTGCTCGAAAGCGGGTTGTCTTTCTTGGGCTTGGGCGTTCAACCGCCAATGACAAGTCTTGGCAATATGGTTGGCTATGGCCGCGAATATTTGACCCGCGCGCCATGGATTTTGCTGGCACCCGCGTCAACCATCGTGTTGACCACTTTGTCGGTAAGCATAATCGGTGACTGGCTGCGTGACAGGCTTGATCCAACATTGCAATGATGTAACTTGGGTATAGATATAAGTTTATGAAATTTTGAGTACCTTTAGATCAAAGTACATGGTGACATCCAATATCGGGACATCGGTATGATAAATAAAAAATAGGACCGGTTCTTAGAAATATAAGCTTGGATGCTCCGTTGGGCTCTATGAATTCTTGTGGAGCCCTATCCAGAAAACGCTGTATAGACCGTAGCCTCCCTCCGCTACCACCGATACAGCGGTTTTTTGTCCAGGCTTATCGAGAAGTGCTAACGCGCTGAGATCACCTGTTATTTTTAAGTTCACACGGCCTTTCTCCGGTAAGGGGTGAACTTCGATCGATTTAATGAGCGATCGGAATGATTACTGTGCCTGGACGTTCAACTTAGGGTCTTTTGTGAGATGGTCTTGCAGATGATCAATCCGTTTTTGTG
>Ga0114962_10002657_pt1 | contig 14729 bp, 11 predicted proteins | sample C_130820_MF_Meta_FD_87017 | JGI IMG/M metagenome (GOLD analysis project Ga0114962, IMG submission 87017) | Freshwater microbial communities from Lake Croche, Canada to study carbon cycling - C_130820_MF_MetaG | ecosystem: Environmental > Aquatic > Freshwater > Lake | place: Lake Croche, Canada...
AAGCCCAGAAGTGACTTCATCACAAAGCAACAACTTGGGGTCTGAAACCAGCTCCATCGCCAAACCAAGACGACGCTTCTGTCCGCCCGATAGCACCTTGACCTGACGATCACTGATCGAACTAAGCCCGGTCTCCGCGAGCACTCGGTCTATGCGTTCGTCCAACTCGGCATGATTGTGGCATCGGACGCGCAACCGCGTGGCAGCCTCGATCGATTCGTCAACCGTCAGTGGGTCATAAGCAATGGAAAACTGCGGGACATAGCCGATCTCTAATGGCGAAAAATCACCCTCTTCTGATAGGTTTCTTGAATCCCAAAACAAGGCGCCACCCGACTCGGGATTCAGGCCCGCGATGGTTTTCAACAAGGTGGTCTTGCCGCAGCCCGAGGGCCCAACAATCGCCATGAAATGCCCCTTGGGCACAGCGATGGAAACGCGGTCAACCAGCGGGACATCCTCCCCGTCTTTGCGGATGGTGAAACTGACTTCGTTTAACTCGAGCACGGGATCAAGGGGCTGAATGGTTTGCGGCGCCTAGCGGAATCGTTGTAACGTGTTAGATATAGATATCAAAACGACAACCGGCATCATTTCAATCAATGGGAACAATCCGAATCGAGCCAGAGCGTGATGGTTGGAGTGACGAAGCAAGCGTGGGAGCCATGGCGCTTGCCTGTGGGTTGCTAGAGGCGATGGCAGAGGCATTCTGATCCAACGCATTGCGAAGCGCGCCTTCTACCAACTGCCCGCAATGAATTTTCATCGGCGGCAGCGGGCCAAGATCACCCGTAAGTTCCTGCGCGGTGAGATGCTTCGCTTCATCCGCAGTTTTCCCTCGAAGCAACTCGGTCGCCATGGATGCCACCGCAATCGCAGTTTGGCAGCCGAATGCCTGGAATGACGCCCGATCGATCACGCGTTTGCCGTCTTTTTCGGTGAATTTAAGCCACATCCGCAGCATGTCGCCGCATTCAGGAGAGCCGACAGTCCCGACGGCATCTGCATCAGGGATTTCGCCCTGATTTTGAGGACTCGCAAGCGCTTCACGGACTTTGGTTTCAAAGGAACTCATGGTAGTTTAAAAGTTTGACTGCTGGTTCACGCCAACGAACTAAGATAGGATCACTTCGTTTCGACATCATGCTAAAATGTGATTCTCATTTGGCATTAAACTTCCGACCGCGACCCGTTTCCCATGCGTTTTGAACGCTGCCATAAAGCGAGGAAAGTTCGGCCTCGGTGAGCAGTCGATACTCGATCGACTTGGCATGGGTGGTGTCGGGATATTTTTTGACCACCATGTTCTGCACCTCAGTGCCCACGTATTTCGTGGCCTTATCAACGAGTTCACGCCCACGCTTTGCGAGATCGGCCACCGTGTTGCCCGGAGCGGCGTCGGTGACTGGGGAAATGAAATAAAACCGCGCCAAGGCTTGCCCAGTCGTATCGATGGTCACCTCATCGACGATCAGTGCCCCATCGAGCAGGTATTGATGACGGCTCACCGACACAATCCGGTCCAATGCCACCATGTAGCTTCCACCGCTGAGATTGGCTTGCCAGAACCGGGCATCTCCTACCGACTCCTTGGTTTTTTCGGTTGGGGTCTCGGTTTGGGCACGAAGATCAACCGAAATTGCGACCACACTCGCAAAAAAGATTCGTAGGATTTTGCACAACATTACAAATTCATGGCAGGTTGATCTTCGTTTGACTAGTCCCGCCATCGGCCAACCCGAAAATTTTTCGACGCTCAGGTTCATTTGGCCGCATGATCCGAACGAACGTCTTGGCCAGACCATAAACGCTTCTGCGTCCAGTCGCTTGCAGGCGCTGTCCACAGTGGATCATTGGCCGGAAGCCCCAAATGCAACAAACCCACCAGACACAAGTACAAGCTACCAGTGGAAATGTAAGCTTCTCGGACCGCTGGTTGGTAGCCAGCCACGCCCGCCCGCAACCAGCCATTTCCATCAAAGGTGCTGGGTGCCTCCACCATCCTTTGGATCACTGCATGGATTCCACAGCGGGCTGCTGCCGGTTCCACGCTTTTGGGAAGCTCATGGCGCAACGCCATCAATGACAAAGTCTGAAACGCGCCAAATCGGTAAGCGCTCGAACGCCCAATCACCGGAAAGGTGCCTTCAGGCGAAATCATCCGCTCTTGGACCTCTGCGTAGCGCTGCGCTCGTTCAAGAATCGTCGGCAGCTTGTCACCTAAGGGTGAACCATTTTCTTGGCAGACCTCCAAGACCGCGATCAATGCCGGCTGAATGACAAAGCTGTTATAGTAGTCCCAGTGGTAGTCCGGACCATCTCCATAGGTACCATCTCCAACGTACCATTTCTCATGCTTATCAAGCGCGTTTTGAATAGGTTCCATCTCACAGGCACCGGTAAACTTCCAAACCGCAGCCTCGACCAAGGCCGAAAACAATAGCCAGTTATTCTCCCCAGGTTGGGTGCTCCGAGTTGCTTCCAATGCCGAAATTACCTGCTTCTGTTGTGACTCATCAAGTGGATCCCACAGCGCTCGCGGTGCACGCAATAGCCCCAGAGAGAGAAACGCCGCATCCACCAACGGCTGCCCCTTCTGAGAGAAATTCATGAAGTCCGGCGACTTGGGATCAGTCGCATTCACCAATGCATCATGGCAGAGATGAATATAACGCCCCCGCAATTGCCCTTCTGGCGTCGAATCCGTACCGAGCTCTAGCCACGGCGCAATTCCCGCAAGTGTTCTTCCAAATGCTTCGAGATGGGTGAAAACCCTCCGTGATTCCTCACCGGGCCCTAGCGGCAGACGCTCCTTGAGTTTCCCCTCTGCCAGTGACTCGATGACCGGCCTCGCAATTCGATCCAGCACTTTCACCGCATCGTCCCGATCCGAAACACCCGCCGCACTCAATGGCCCGACGATCAACCCAGACACGAATCCCATGATCCAAACATCCTTTAATGTCATGAAATGATCCACGCAGAATTACTGCACCACCACAACCTGAATCGAAACCAGTGATCGCAGCCAACCTCAACGTTGCCCGAGACCGAAATTCGCTCACACGATTCGCTCGATCTCACCCAAAATTCGTGATAGAATACCGCTATCTCAGCCGGCATCATGCTCGCACACTGCCCCCATCGAATCCAATTCCATGATCTCCCCCAACGAACAAGATGCACGGTTCGCCCATGAGAAACTTGCCGCCTGCTGCGATGTAATGAAGCATCTACTCCTAGGGCTCCAATGCCCCAAGGGCCTGGTCGCCGATAACATCCATGCAATCCGCAAACTCGGAAAATCCCTGCGTGGCGGCTTCTCGCTCTTCAGCCTGAGTGCCACTTCGGCGCGAGAGATCCAAGCAATCGGGCGACTGCTTTCTGGCCCACGCGACGCGGTTTCCAGACTCAGTACATGGCAAAAACTTGGCTGGAATGAGGACCCATCAGTCGCCTCAGCCATCATCGGCCTCCTCGAACAACAAGCTCACGCTGCAGCACTCAGCCCACCCGCCGAAACCATCTCGTGGTGCACGGATCGCCTCGATGCCGCCACCCGAAATCTGCAGCAAGCCAGCACGAAATCTCGTGCACAAGACCTCGCTCGCCGCCTCGCCAAGCTTCACCGCAAGCTCTGCAAACGCTGCCGAAAACTCGAACTGAATGGCAAAGAGGACTTTCATGATGCTCGAAAGGCTCTCAAAGCCTACCTCGGCGCCATCGACTTCCTGCCCAAAGGCAGAATCCCACTCGACCCAAAAATCACCGAAATCGCCGAGATTCTTGGCGATGAAAACGACCTCACCACTCTCTCAGCTTGGTTGAAATCTCACGGATTCACCTGTCATTTCGTCCCTTCCTTGTGGAACGCAATCACCCAAGCCCATCGCACATTCCAAAAACAGGCGATCCGCGATGTCGCAGCATGGGCCTGCGCACGCGAAAGTTGAGGTTTTTCCAGAAGCCTGGGCAGAAATTCGCTGAATACTTACGCCCAAGGGTTGCGTAGAAATGATCTTCCATTATGGAATGACCACGCCGCTCAGTAGATCCACTTACCAAACCGATCACCTATTTCCATGTCCGCACGCCTCGATTTCCGCAGCCGCCACCTTGGCCCCATGGGCTCCGATCGCGATGAAATGCTTCATCAACTCGGCTACCCATCACTTGCGACACTGATCGACGCCGCAGTCCCCGCAGGAATCCGCCTCAATTCCGCTCTCGACCTGCCCAAGGCAGACTCCGAGCACGATGCACTTGCACGATTGAAGGCAATCATGGGGAAAAACAAGGTGCTGAAGTCATCCATTGGCCAAGGATACTACGGAACTCACACACCCGGAGTCATCCAACGGAATATCTTGGAAAATCCAGGTTGGTACACCGCCTACACACCTTATCAGGCAGAAATCGCACAAGGCCGACTCGAGGCTTTGCTGAATTTCCAGACGATGATCACCGATCTCACTGGCCTGGACGTCTCCAACGCTTCGCTGCTCGATGAGGGCACCGCCGCCGCCGAAGCGATGAGCCTCGCACTCGCGGGCAAACCGAAAGCCCGCGCGATCTTTGTCTCGGACCGCTGCCACCCCCAAACGATTGATGTGGTCGCGACTCGCGCCGAACCGCTCGGGATCGAAGTGATCCTTGGCGACTGGCAAACCTTCAATCCCGCAACCTGCGAGGGACTCTTTGCTTGCCTTGTGCAATACCCCGACACGCGCGGGCGCATTGATGATTTCGCCGAGTTTTTCTCCCAAATCAAGGCTGCTGGTGCGACCACGATCGTCGCCGCCGACCTCTTAGCCCTCACCGTCCTGAAGGCCCCAGGTGAATTTGGTACTGATATCTGTGTGGGCTCCGCGCAACGCTTCGGCGTGCCGATGGGCTTCGGCGGACCACATGCGGGCTTCATGGCTTGTGCCGACGCCCTGAAACGCAAAATGCCAGGTCGCCTCATCGGCGTTTCCGTGGATTCACGCGGCAAACCAGGATACCGCCTCTCTCTTCAGACCCGCGAGCAACACATCCGCCGCGACAAGGCGACTTCGAACATCTGTACCGCCCAAGTACTCCTCGCGGTGATGGCTTCAATGTATGCAGTCTACCATGGCCCTGAGGGACTCAAACATATCGCATCCTCCACTCATTCTCTAACTGCTCAATTGAAGGCAGCACTCGTCGGTGGTGGAATCGCGGTCGAAGAAGGATCCTTTTTCGACACCATCGTCACCCAAGTCCCCGGCAAGGCCGCCGCCATCTGCTCCGCAGCAGCAGCCCACGGCATCAATCTCCGCAAATTGGATCACGACCACCTCGGAATCTCGTTGGATGAAACCTCATCCGAAGACGACATTCGGACGATTGCCGCTGCCTTTGGGGTCGATCCCCAACCCATGGCAATTTCGAATGCATACTGGCCAGCCGGACTCGCCCGAAGCACCGATTTTCTGACGCAAAAGGTATTCAATACCTACCACTCGGAAACAGAGATGCTCCGATACATCAAGCGCCTGGAATCCAAGGATCTCGCACTCAATGAATCCATGATCGCACTCGGCTCCTGTACCATGAAGCTGAATGCCACCTCAGAGATGATTCCTCTCAGCTGGCCAGAAGTCTCCTCGCTTCACCCCTTCGTTCCTGCGGACCAAAGCATCGGCTATCGCGAAATGCTCGCTACCCTAGAAGACTGGCTCGCTCAAGTCACCGGCTTCGCAGGTGTTTCTCTCCAACCCAACGCAGGGTCACAGGGCGAATACGCAGGACTTCTCGCCATCCGCCGCTACCACATCGCACGTGGGGATTCCCACCGCAATGTTTGTCTCATCCCCGTCTCCGCACACGGCACCAACCCAGCCTCGGCAGTGATGGTCGGCATGAAGGTCATCGGCGTGAATTGCGATGCTGATGGTAACATCGATGTGGATGATCTAACGCAACGCACGAACGAACATCGCGAAAATCTAGCAGCGTTGATGGTGACCTACCCATCGACCCATGGGGTCTTTGAGGAATCGATCCGTTCCATTTGTGAAATCATTCACGAGGCTGGTGGCCAAGTTTACATGGACGGCGCGAACATGAACGCCCAAGTCGGCCTCACCAGCCCGGGCCTCATCGGGGCCGATGTCTGTCACCTCAATCTCCATAAAACCTTCTGCATTCCTCACGGCGGCGGTGGACCTGGCGTCGGCCCGATCGGCGTAGCATCACAACTGCTACCATATCTTCCCGGGCATCGTGAACTGGAGTCCAAAGAAGGCTCCGTCTGCTCGGCTCCTTGGGGCAGCGCTTCTATCAACACCATCTCATGGATGTACGTAGCCATGATGGGCCCAGACGGGCTAACCGAAGCAACCGAAGTTGCCATTCTGAATGCAAACTACATCGCAAAGCGTTTATCACCATTTTTCCCAGTGCTCTACACTGGCAATCAGGGCCTCGTCGCTCATGAATGCATCATCGATGTTCGCCCGCTCTCAGATGCCAGCGGCATCACCGTCGAGGATGTGGCCAAACGACTGATGGACTATGGTTTCCACGCGCCAACCATGAGTTGGCCCGTCGGCGGCACTCTGATGATCGAGCCGACAGAGTCTGAGTCAAAGTCCGAGATGGACCGCTTCTGCGATGCGATGATTGCCATCCATGGCGAAATTTCTGCCGTAATCAGCGGCGAGCTCGACTCACATGACAACCCACTCAAGCACGCTCCTCACCCATGCGAAACCGTCTGTAGCAACGATTGGGCCCACAGCTACTCTCGTGAGCAGGCAGCATTCCCACTACCCTACCTCCGCCAGCACAAATTCTGGCCAGCCGTCAGCCGCATCGACAATGTCCACGGCGACCGCAATCTCATCTGCACCTGTGACTCCGTGGAGGCATATGCCGAGGCCAACGCCTAACTTTTTAGCCTCACCTAACCATGCCGCACCCATCTCCCATTGAATGGACTTCTTGGCGTGGCGAGATGCACGCGACGATTCTTTTCATCATCAGAGATGGCAAGATTCTACTGATCGAAAAAAAACGGGGCCTCGGCGCCGGAAAAATCAATGGCCCAGGCGGGAAAATCGATGCAGGTGAAACTCCGCTCGAAGCGGCAGTCCGCGAAACCGAGGAGGAACTCTGCATCACCCCCATTGCCCCAAGAAAACTGGGCGAGCTTCAATTCTCCATGTCCGATTGCCCACACATTCATTGCCACGTGTATCGCGCCGATGACTATACAGGAACTCCCACGGAAACCGATGAAGCCGTACCTGTCTGGACCGCTATCGATGCAATTCCCTATCAGCGAATGTGGGAGGACGATCAACACTGGCTACCTTTCCTGCTAGAAGATCAATCGTTCCTCGGGCGTTTTGTCTTTGAGTCAGATCGATTGCTCTGGAGCGAGGTCACCCTCGACGTGACCTGGTAATCAAGGCGAAACCCTTCCACCAGAACAGCAAAAAGCCGCCCACCGAACAACGGCAGACGGCTTGATGATTGCAAATTTAATCTATAATCAGAGCGATGCCTTGATCGAACTGAACTTCGAGTTGAGTTGAGCAAGCTCAGCTTCTGCCTTAGCGATTTGATTGCTCAATGAGAGAAGCAAGCTCAGCTTGTTCGTGATTCCTCCCGAAACAGCTAGAGTTGCTGCAACCTTGCGAGGTCTTCCGGCTGTTCCAAGCTTGCTAGCTTTTTTGACCAACTTCTTGGGAGCCTTCTTGATTCCTGCGGCCTTCAACCAAGCCATCACCGTGATTGGCGAAAGCTTGAACTTCTCCGCTGCCTTGCTCTGCCCACCACGTCCATTGGCTGCATTGTATTCACTGACAAAGTCAGTAACTTCCTTTTTCTCAGCAGGAGTGTAACGCGGACGGACGCCCTTTGCTGCCTTCGGAGCTTTTGCTGCCTTCGGAGCCTTTGCTGCCTTCGGAGCTTTTGCTGCCTTCGGAGCTTTTGCTGCCTTCGGAGCCTTCGCGGCCTTCGGAGCTTTCGCTGCCTTCGGTGCCTTCGCGCCTTTGAGGGACTTACCAACCCCAGCGGCTTTCAACCATGCCCCAATGGTGATCGGGGAAATTTTGAATTTGCTGACTGCCTTCGCCTGTCCTCCACGACCACTCGCCGTGTTGTGACTAACGACAAAGTCTACCACTTCTTTCTTTTGCGCATCGGTATATCTAACCCCTTGCACTGCTTTTTTGTTAACGTTGGTACTCATGACGAGAGCGAACCTATAAATCGGCACCCTACTGGCAAGCTAAATATAATTCGCCAATTTCAGATATTTTGACGACGCAACCGATATCCATGATTATCCCGAAATCACATCGCTCAGAATTGGCCACTCATTGAGATCCATCAGCCAATGATCGCAGCGCTCTTTGATCATTGGGCGACTCACGACGCCACCAAAACCGATGAAATGATCCACATCAGACCGAGTCTCTAAATCGGAGATTCCATCGCCCATCATGATCACCCGTTCGGGGAGGATTGCCTGCTTCCACTCACGAATCACTTCATTTTTACCCATATTCCGAGTGGTAGGGTAATCCTTTCCATAACCCCTATAAGAACCATCTTCATTAAAATATAAAGGCACAGCTTCCACATGCTCAATGCCTAGCATATCCGCTAATGGCTGGATCAATGGGGCAAATCCACCCGAAAGCACTACTGGCAACCAGCCCGCCACCTTCAATTCTGCAACCAATTCCACCGCACCCGGCACCACCGTCTGCATATAGAGATCCGCGATCGCATCACAAAGCTCACGGTCAGGACGGATCATTTCCATCCGGCGCGGAAACACCTCATTGATCGGAATTTCTCCATTCATTGCCGCATGCGTCAATTGAACCACACGCGAGAAAACATCACCTCCTCTCGCACGTGCCAATTCATCGATGCCTTCGATCGTCGATAGCGTCGAGTCGCAGTCGACAAAGAACAATTTGCCTCTGCGTCGCGTTGCTGGTTTGATTTCGAGCTGCATTCCTTCATGGACCATTTCGAATAGCTCGAGGATCGCCGTGGCACTCAGCCGGATGCAGCCCTTACTGGCGGGCTGACCGAGCTTGTCTTCATGATTGGTGCCATGAAGATAAATCATTCTCTCCATGGTGTTGGCATTGTCGGCACCCAGTCCTTCAATCCGCAGAATCCGCGTCAAAATCAAATCGCCAACATCTAGCGAGTCCTTCTGCCAGACACCGATGGGTTTTCGATTTTTAAATATTGTTCCAACAGGTTCACCCTCTCCGATTTTTTCAGAAATCCGGAAATGCCCCGTGGGTGTACGATAACTCCCTTCGGAAACACCCATCCCTTTGATTGAAGTAGAGATGGAAAACTCCATGATGCATGTTGAATCCTCCATGACCTGGAGCAATTGATCATCTAGGGAAACGACGAGATGGCGATTTGAACTCATGGCGGAGAAAGAACGAGTAGAGCGTTGTGCCCGCCCATTCCGTGGGACAGCTTATAAATGAGCCCGCTGAGATCAAGCGATTGATCAGGCAGGACAAACCCTGCTGGCATGTGTCGCCCAGCAAGATTCGGCGGGAGTTGATGATCTTTGGCGAACCTTGCTAGAATCACACTCTCTAACAAACCGCTCGCACCGATGGTGTGCCCAATGAATGACTTAAGGAGGTGCAAGGTGGGCCGTGATGCAGCCTCACAAAAGACCCGACTCAATGACGCTGGATCGGCCACTGCTTGGACAGCAGTTCCGGTCGCATGAGGACAAATAGCCGCCGGCGCACCAAACTGCCTAACGGCTTTTTCTAACAAAGAAAAGGTATTTCCTCCATCGGCAGGGATGCCCACCGGATCACACGCATCGGAGTTGCATCCGTAGTGGAGCAGACGGGGAAAAGCGCCCGTGTGCCTCTCGATCGCAATCGCGGCTGCTCCCTCAGCAGGGATAAATCCAGCTGACTTTGGGTGATACGGGTCAAGGTCCATCTCAGATGCCAGCAGTCCAGAGGCAGCGTAGTTGTCTAATAGAATCGGAACCAAGGGGAGATCCACTGCGACAGCCAGCGCACGCGACGCAGCCCCTGACTGAACCAGCATCATCGCAATGCCAACGGCATCCAGACCCGCCGCACAACCGCTTGCAAGCACGTGATTTGGACCTGCGATTCCAAGCTCGATGGTGATTGCTGAAGCAGGCTCGCTGTGAATCGTGTTGCTAGCCGCCATCAGTCGAAAAGGTCGCCTCCCCGGCCACGGCCCAAGCCAGCCCGCTGCATTTCCACGGCTTGTTCCCACTACTAGAGCTGCATCGCGCAAATCCGCGTCGCTCCAGCCCGCTTCGGCAACCGCTTCCCGTGCTACGTGCAACGCGGCCATCGTTGCAGGGCTCCATTTTCGATTCATCAATAACGATCTCCGCTCGATCCATGCTCCGGGCCGCATCGCATGGGGACTATCTGCACCCAGAAGCCCTCCTAGCCGGCGAAACGGAACATGCCGCAGTCTTAGATTTCGGTGGTGAGACGCCACATCATTGCCCAACGCAGATAGGGCTCCGAGGCCAGTAATCGATAGAGAGGATGAGTTGGCCACAAGCGATCAATCAGAAAATCGTCTAAGCGAATAGGCTCACTGCGAGTTACAGGGTAATCTGCCCACCGAGCTCAACCACACGCCCTGGAGGGAGTTGGAAGTAGGCAGTTGCAGATGAAGCATTGCGGGCCATTGCCGCAAATAAGGATAGCCTAACACGGTCAGCAAACGATGCTTTTTTGGTAATACCATAGGTTTCTCTACCAAGGAAATAAGTGGCCTTGCCGGGTTGAAATCGCGCACTTTCCGGCATTCGAAGCTTAAGCGCCGTGGGCACGTCTGGTGTTTCGGCAAAACCGAACCTAAGAGTAGCTCGATGCACTCCATCTCCCAAATCTTCGTACTCTAACATTTCTGCTGGATTCGCCCTTGGCTGGTCGAGGGTCATCACATGAAGAAGCACCACCCTCTCGTGAAGAACTTGATTGTGCTTCAAGTTATGCAAAAGCGCAGTCGGAACCTGCAGTCCTTTGCCGCTCATGTAAATGGCCGTGCCAGACACTCGATGAATTTTCCCCCGGTGCAGGTCGCTTAGCAGATCTTGGATTGGCAAAGAATCCCTCAGGATCCGAGCGTAAAGCCGCCGACGCCCCCAGATCCAAACAAGCATGAACGACATCACCACGGCGGCAATCAGCAGAGGCAACCATCCACTTGGCCAAATCTTCAAAGCATTTGCTGCGAGGAATGCCCCATCCAGCACCATGAAACAAAAGGTGATCACGCCTGCCTTCGCCACAGACCATCCCCATACCTCACGGGCGGCAAAGAAGAACAAGAAGGAGGTGATCGCCATGGTGAGCGAAATGGCAATACCATAAGCACCCGCAAGTGCTGCGGATGTCTTGAATGTGATGACGAGCAAAATGCATGCAGCGGCAAGGATATGATTGACCACCGGCACATACACCTGCCCCATCGAATGCTCGGATGTGTAATTAATCCGGACACGGGACAAGCATCCCAGCTGGACTGCTTGAGTGGTGAGCGAAAAAGCACCAGAAATCAGTGCCTGACTTGCAATGATAGCAGCACCCGTCGCGAGAATGGTTAGCGGCAACTGCATCACATCAGGAGCCATCAGGAAGAAGGGACTGCGAATCGCCGATGGATCTGCGGTGAGAAGGGCAGCCTGACCGAGATAGTTTAAGACCAAAGCGGGTAGAACCACAGAGAACCAACCGACTTGAATGGGCTTGGTACCAAAGTGCCCAAGATCCGCGTACAGAGCTTCACCGCCCGTAACTGCTAGAAACACGGCCGCCAACAACGGGAATGCGTGTGACCATTCGCGCACCAAGAATGAAATCCCCTCCCAAGGACTGAGTGCCATCAGGACTTGAGGATGATGCCACAACGCGCCAATCCCTAACAACCCAAGCGACCCAAACCACAAAAGCACCACCGGACCAAACAATTTCCCCACATTCCCTGTTCCAAACTTCTGGATCGAAAATAGCCCTGCCAATATCAGCACCGCAAGCGGCACCGTCGAATCTGCAAGGGCTGGTGCACTCACCGAGAGACCCTCGACCGCACTCAAAACCGAGATCGCTGGCGTGAGCATCCCGTCCGCATAAATCAGCGCAGCCCCTGCCAAACCAAACAAAAGAATCTTCCTTGGATCCTGCCCTCCTCGCGCTCTCACCGCTCCTCGGATCAACGTAGAAAGTGCCAAAATCCCACCCTCACCCTTGTTATCGAGCTTCAAGATCACAAAGAGATACTTCACCGAAACCACGAGGATCAATGACCACACGATCAAAGACGCAGCCCCCACTAAGTTGTGCGGATTGATCGGCGCACCATGATGCCCGGAAAAACACTCGCGAAATGCATAGAGCGGACTTGTTCCGATATCACCGAAGACAATGCCCAATGCAGCAAGAGTGGTCACCGCAAGGTGAGGTCGATGGCCCGAATGGCCTCCGTGGGAGTCGTTCATCGTCATATTGCAGTATGCCCGCACGCGGGTTAAACCACGTCCAGTCCCGAGTGACCAGCGAATTTACGCAGCCAGCAGCCCCCAAAAATCCCGATCATAGGTCTTGGCTCAGGCTCCCCGCCAACGCAATCTGGCCCCATACTTTCAAATGAGCACCGTTTTGGAAACCATTGATGGCGGGACCCGCTACCTCGAAAAACGCGGAATCGATGATGCACGCCGCAACATGCAGATGCTCATCGCCCGCCAACTCGGCTGCACTCGGATGGATCTCTACCTGCAATTCGACCGCCCGATGGAGGAATCCGACCTCTCCCCACTCCGCGAATCCCTCAAAAAACGGGGCGAAGGCTTCCCACTCCAACACCTTTTGGGCTCCGTCTGGTTTCACAAACACGAGTTCAAATCCGACTCGCGCGCACTCATCCCACGGCCCGAGACCGAAGAACTCACCGAATGGATTCTCCAGTGGGAATTGCCAAAGGATCTGGAAATTCTCGACATGGGATGCGGCTCCGGCGTGCTTGGGCTCAGCCTCGCCGCCGCCCGCCCCGATTGGAAAATCTCGCTCGCCGACGTCTCACCGGACGCCCTCGCCCTCACCGAGGAAAATGCCAGATCCCTTGGCCTAACCAACGTTTCTCTAACTCACAGCGACTTGTTTTCAAAGATCACAGGAACCTTTGATGGCATCGTCGCCAATCTCCCCTACATCCCCGAAACCGAGCGCGCCACCCTCACCCGCGAGGTCATGCACGACCCCGCCCTAGCACTCTTCAGCGGCGACGATGGGCTCGACCTGATCCGCCGCTTCGTCCCTGATGCGTTCCACCACCTCAAACCCGGCGGATGGATCGTTTTAGAAATCGGACACGATCAAGCTTCACACGTCCGCGAAATTTTACAAACTTCCGCCTTCACCGCCATCGAAGTCAAAACCGACCTCTCCGGAGTCGACCGTTTCCCCTTCGCCAAGCGACCTTAATCTCAACGAAGAACACCAAGCTTTCTCATATTTCCATGGATAAACTCATCGTTCACGGCGGACCCACCCTGCGGGGCACTATCAACATTTCAGGTTCCAAAAACGCTTCGCTACCGATCTTGGCCGCCAGCCTGCTCACCGCAGACGACTGCATCATTCGCCGCGTGCCCGATGTCTCGGACACCAATTACATGATCCAAATCCTCAGCGCGCTCGGCGCCGATGTGGAGCGCTCATCTGGCACCGTCCGGATCACTTCCGCAGATATCATGGACGAGGCACCCTACGAACTAGTCCGCCGCATGAGAGCCTCGATTTGCGTGATGGGCCCGCTCCTCGCAAGAAATGGCCGCTGTGTGGTGTCCCTGCCCGGCGGTTGCGTCATCGGAGATCGGCCGGTCGATCTCCACCTGCGCGGACTCGAAGCGCTCGGTGCAAAAATCGAGTTCGAAGGCGGCAACATCACACTCACCGCGAAAGACGGCCTGCGGGGCGCAGAAATTGATCTGCGCGGCACCCACGGGCCCACTGTGCTTGGCACCGACAACGTAATGATGGCAGCCACCCTGGCGGAGGGCATCACGGTGATCGAATCCGCCGCCGCAGAACCCGAGGTTCTCGACCTTGCGAATTTCCTCAACGCCATGGGCGCAAAAATCACTGGAGCCGGCACCCGCCGAATCGTCATCGAGGGAGTCAAGGAACTCCACGGGGTCGAACACACCGTGATCCCCGACCGCATCGAAGCGGGCACTTTCATGGCCGCAGCCGCCATCGCCGGCGAAGACGTTACCCTCCGCCGTGTCTGTCGAGACCACCTGAAAGCGATCACCGCCGCCATCGAGGCCTCAGGCCATCAGGTCGATTTCAACGAGAATGGCGACATTTGCACCGTGCGACGCAGCGAAGGCAAAACCCACGGAGTCAACCTCGTCACAGCTCCATTCCCCGGCTACCCCACCGACATGCAGGCACAAATGACCGCACTTTTGGCCACGACCCCCGGCATCAGCGTGATCAAGGACACCATTTTCCCACAACGTTTCATGCACTGCGCCGAACTCAAACGCATGGGCGCAGACATCCGCGTCGATAACGGAACCGCCGTGGTTCACGGGGTCGCCAAACTTTCGGCCGCACCCGTCATGGCCTCCGATCTGCGCGCATCTGCCGCCCTCGTGCTCGCTGCACTGACCGCGAAAGGATCCACCGAAA
>Ga0114962_10002661_pt1 | contig 14722 bp, 17 predicted proteins | sample C_130820_MF_Meta_FD_87017 | JGI IMG/M metagenome (GOLD analysis project Ga0114962, IMG submission 87017) | Freshwater microbial communities from Lake Croche, Canada to study carbon cycling - C_130820_MF_MetaG | ecosystem: Environmental > Aquatic > Freshwater > Lake | place: Lake Croche, Canada...
AAATCGAAAAGATTATCGGTGAAGGTGGTCAAGAAGAAGGACAAGTATAATTATGGCAAACGATCCAAGAAAGAAAGTAACCAAGATATTTGGTCAGATAAATAGAATAGCACAAAAGGGGAAAGACTACACTCTTGACTATCACAAGCTCATAGACGAGATTGTGACTAAAGGTGATTATGCACATCTCGAAATATGCTTATCTGATAAATACAATCTGGATCCTACCAAATATAGATCAGTTGATGAGTTAAAGACAAAAACTTGGAAGCAAATACTATTCGAAACAGATGCTAGTTTCATAACTGGATTGAAGAAGATATATAAGACAAATAGCATATACCAACAAGGATATGAGATAAGAAGTGATAAGAACGACTATACTTTGTTGACCGTTGCCGGTGGTTTAGAACATTATCCGTTCAAAGAAGAAAAGAAAATAGTTGCAGAAAAATGGAATAATGTAGAAAAATCTAGTTATACACAAATTGCTACACATTCACAAATATCTATAAGTAAAGATAATTCGACAGGAACACAATCCAATGGAATACAGATAAATATCTTAGACACTATGATATATCAAATAGATATTGCAAAAGTACTATGGGCCACTTACTCAATTGCTTCTACTCAATCAAATAATATAATCTATTCACCATACGAATTAAACAGAGTAAGTACAATACAAGCGGTTGGAACTCAAAGCTATTTAGATCCGAATATTATCTATAAAACCAACATACCAACAACACACGGTGGTGACTATTTAGTAACCGTTTTAAGAAGAGGAACTCCAGGTTGGTTTTCACCTGATTTAACATTAGAGAAATACTCCTATAAAGTTTATATTAGAAAAGATAATCTATTAGGAACAATCAAAGAATTTGATTACTATGAACCAAATAGTAATTATCTTCACTTAAACCAAAGATTTGCACTTGCCACAGGATTGAAAAAGACATTTATCGAAGTCATGAAAACCGGTGCATCAGAACCCATCACTATAATATATGACAATATGGGTATGTCTGAAGATAAAAATCTTTTAGAAAGATATAGAATAGCTATAAATTATCTAAACTCTTAGAACTATTTTCAATATAATGTAAAAAACAATTTATATTATGGAAATAAGAGTATTGGATTTTGACATTCTTACTAAGAATTACAAAAACTATCAAGAAGGATTAAACAACATCGCAGGTGAAAAAAACGAATTCATCACTAAATTAGGCCCAATCAAATCAGAGATGGAAAGCATCATCAACGCTGCTAAATCAGGATTGGTTTTAGATCCAGCAACACAAAGACAAAAAGAACAAAAGTTTTCTGAACTTCAACAAGAAGCAATGATGATTGATGGTGATTTCAAAGCAAGAATGAGAGAGCTTCATGATTCTTTAAACAAAACTACTTTCGATGAATTGACTACATTTGTAAACGAATGGGCTAAAGAAAACTCTATCGATTTAATAACAGGTAAAATGGAAGTTGTTTTCGCAAATGATAAATATGATGCGACAAACAATATATTAGATATTTTAAAGGAAAAAAACCTTTATGTCGAATATGTTTTAGAAACAGAAACAGAACCTTCAACAGAAGAAGTTACACAAGACTAACCATCTACTATAATAAAAAAAACCACTCAAAATTTGAGTGGCTTTTTTTATTTCAATATATAATCTATTCTTTTATCTCGATACCATTTCTTAATGAAGTCCAATTCGAAATCACACCAGTTGTCTAAGTCTTCTACTTCCAATATAGCCTTATTATAGTCAAGAACTCGATACTCATATCCAAATTCCAGCATAAATTCCCACTCTTCTTTACCTGGATCCCATTGATTGAATTGTGCAGTAGACGGAAGTGTTAAGTCTGAATAGTCTTCAAACCATTTGAACTCATACTTGGACAAAGCCCAATACATTATTCCTTCATAGATAAACCAAACAGACGGAAAGTTATTACTTCTATTATCAATAGTCCATTGTTCATTAGTCATCCACAATATCTGAATATCTTCAAATTTTGGATTTTGCATTATTTTTATCTCTCCAATATATCTTTCCATCTTAAAACTTTAATATATATTATATGAAAAAAAGACTATTTGGATATACAGACTTTTTGCTTGAAAGCAAAATTGAGATGCTCTTAGAAGCAAAGATACGATTTAACGATGACTTTGTCAATGTTTTGGATAAAATGGATAATGTGACTGCAGACAAACTGCTTAACATGATTGGCAAAGAAGTAGATGTGAACACGAACTACATCGATATCAACATCGACAAAGACGGATTCGTAGAGTTCATACCTGACGACAAAACAGAAAAGCTACCGTTAGTAGTAGTAGATGATATATACATATACACATCCACATCTGACAAACTCAATAGATTAGGTAAATACAAAATGGAAAACATCGGTCGACCACACGTAGGACAAGAAGTGAAAGTAGTGAAAGAGTTCACCAACAAACACGAATTCTTTAGTCTTTTCCCAGAAGAAGAAAAAACCGAAACTTTTTTATCAGCATTAGGTAAAATATACGACAACCATGGTCCTATACTACACATTAGTTTCGAAGATTCCAATGGAACTCACAATGTTTTATGTGACCCAAGTGCTTTGAAAAGAGACATCTCTTCTATAAAAACTAGTCAGTTGAAAATAGGAAAGTTTGTTAGAGCTATGTTCACAAAAGGTGGAATAGATTTTAAACCAACAGATATCGAAGACTTCGTAAACAAATACAAGTCTATCATAACTCAGATGAGAGACAAGTTCAACAACTTCAAAATTGTAAAAGGAGAAGATATAAGAAAGTCTTATTCTGTAGATAACTACTTAAACACTAACGGATCTTTAGGAAACTCTTGCATGAGATACGACAAATGCCAACCGTTCTTAGACATATATGTCAAAAACGAAGATAAGGTATCACTTGTTGTTCTTATGAAAGAAGATAAGGTAACTGGTCGTGCCATACTTTGGACAGATGAAAAGGATAGAAAAGTAATGGATAGAATCTACACCAACAACAGCGCAGACGAACAGCTATTCAAAGACTTTGCCAAAGCTAATAACTTCTGGTATAAGAAAGAACAGAATATGTATGAAGATACACCTTTCGTAACAAATGTAGATGGTGAAGAAGAAAGATATATCACAGTTTATTTGAAGTCTACAGACTATGACTACTATCCATATATGGATAGTTTAAAGTTTTACAATCCAGGCACAGGAAAGATAACAAATAGTGATGATTCATACGAATACAATCTTACCGATACTGACGGTGGAAATGGTAGCTGTGACGAATGTGGCGGTGGCGGAACAATGCAATGTGGTGACTGCGACGGAGACGGAGAAATGGAATGCGGAGAGTGTGAAGGAAACGGAGAAAACGAGTGTGGAGAGTGTGAAGGAAATGGAAATGTAGATTGTTCGGTTTGCGACGGAGAAGGCAAAGAAGAATGCGACTATTGTGATGGAGAAGGAGAAAGCGACTGCTCTACTTGTGATGGTGAAGGAACGTATGACGATGAAGAGTGTTATGACTGCGGAGGAAGTGGTAAAGAGTCTTGCGAACATTGTGATGGTGAAGGAAGTAGAGAATGTAATCCGTGTGATGGATCAGGACAAAGAGAGTGTCGTGAGTGTGGTGGAGATGGTAGCATCGAATGTGAAAGATGTGACGGAAATAGAAATGTAGAGTGCCACAGATGCGACGGCGAAGGAACAGTAGACTGCTATCAGTGTAGCTAAAAATATTTAGGATATAAAAAAACCCACTCAATCGAGTGGGTTTCTTCTTTTAGAGTATTTTAAACTAACTCTGGAGTTTGGTTGCTAACAAGTTGCTCTAACTTACCACGGATGATTGTTAAAGTTGTCTCGTTGTAGAACTTACCATCTTCATAGATAACTTGAAGGATTCCTCCTTTTTCGTCTTCTTCAGAACATTGAACCTCAACCGCGTGGTCTCCGTCTGTCAACTCGTGAACAGCAATCAATCCTTTCAACGATTTTTTAGTTCCATCATCAGAGATTGGATCTTTGAAGATGTCGTAGTTCACACCGTTTGCTTGGAACCAAGCACCTTTCGCTGCAAATCCAAATGTATCACGAGTGTTGTATTGGTATGTGTAAGAACCTACTCCTAAAACGATGTTTGTAGCAGCGAATCCTTTAGCAGCCAATCTATCGTAGATTTCTACTTGACGATCAGTCGTAATAGAATCGCCGTAGATAGCTCCAATGTGTGGATCTAGGACTTTGTACCCTTGTGCGTTGATAGTTCCTCCAAAGATGTCCCATAAGCACTCAATCAATCCTTTCGTATAGAACTCTGGATAGAAAGCTCTCATTTCGTTTTCGTTCAAGTCTGTTCTTCCGTGTCCACAAATAATCTCAACTGGATCTCCAGAGTCAGGACGAATAACTAACTTACCATCACGAGATAAGATTTGGTCTTTCAAGTCGAAACAGTATCCACCTTCACTTGGTTTTGCAACTTTTGTGATGTCGAAAGTATCCATTACTACTGATAAGATACCTTTGTCAAATTTAGTCATCCAATCAATCAACATTTGTTTTTCACCAACCGTGAAGATTTTTGTTGTTGATACAGAGTGCTCAGAAGCATTTACAGAGTTGATAACAACTTCGTTTTCTGGTTCTCCATAGAAGTAACGAGCTGCTGGGATAACTACAAGTGTATCAGAACCTCTGAATGATGTAGCGTGTCCTAAGCCAGAAGATACCATAGTCCAAGGATCTAATCCTCTCGCAGAGAAATCGTGTGCTAAGAAAGGAATCAAGAAAGCATTCGCTGGGTCTGTTTTCAAGATGTATTTCACTAAGTTTCTTTTGTATTGAAGTGCAATAGAAGCAGATGTTGCTGGTTTCCAAGCTAAAGAAGAAACAATAGTTTCTAAGAATAAAGTAAGCCAAGCAAATCCTTTAACTGTATTGATGAATGTCATGTGAGGAACATTCGTACGAGTTTCAATACCTTCTGGTAATGATTTAACTCTTACTGGTAAGTAACCTAATTTGTGAAGAGCAATAAAGTGTTCTCCGTTGTACTCCATACCTAAGTATAAAGCCATGTCTTTTACAAACTTCTCTGCAACATCAACTGGTTGAGCGAAGAAGTTTTCAGTGAACTCGTCGTGAATCCATCGCCAAGTCATTTGCTGACCGAAAGATACAATCTTTGTAATACCTTTAGGTGCGTGTTTTGTTGAACGTGGAATCCAAGTTCCGTATAGATAGTCGGTTCCTTCTGCAAGCATTGCTGGGTGTCCGATTTTGTACCCGTCTGAATAGAATAATGTTGTTGGTCTAAACATGATTTTTTATTTTTTATTTGTTATATCGTTTTGATTTCATAAAGATACGGAACTTTTATTGAAAAGTTTCTCTTTCCAACCTTCTTTTTGTTCCGATGTGATAAGATTTAATTTAGATAGATAGTCTACTACGACTTCATATCCTTCGATTGGATTTTCACCTGTATAGTTCCAATCTGTTTCAGATAACCAAGACTTTGATTGTTGTGAATCTAATGAATATCTCCAAGCAATGTTGTCTGCAGATTTTTCATCTTCTTTAATCTCTTTAGCAGTCTGAGAAACAATGTTGAATACTTTACTTAAAAGTTCTTCATGCTTTTCTATTACTTCATTTCTTACAGCAACTACAAAACAAGGCCAAGGTGTAACAACTTCGCCAATACATTTACATTTGTTTTGAACAACAAAAGGATGTGTAGTGTATTTTTCCCATAAGAAAACACCAGATTGTTTATTCTCTAATGCCCAAAGACCACCATAAACATCACCTACGATATTGAAGTTTAACTCATTAGTATTCCAACCTCTTTGATAAGAGTTTACATAAGCCATTAATTGTGAACCAGATCCTTCTCTAGAAATGGCAAAGTTTTGTCCACGTATATCTTCTGGTAATTTCATTTCAGAGTTGAAAGGAACGTGAATACCCCATCGCAAAGGAGTGGTAACATAAACATTAAGTATCTTACAATCAAGACCTTCTAAAATAGCTTTAGTTATACCTTCTGTTAATAGAACGGCAATGTCCAATGTCCCTGCTTGGAGTCCTTTAATCATTTGTCCGGTTCCTCCGGCCATGTCTGACCAATGCATTTCGACACCCATATCTGCGATACGTCCTTCTTCAATGGCCAACCGCCAAGGAAGGTTGAAGTGTTCGGGAACACCGCCTATTCTAAATTTTTTCATAAAATTCTTTTTAGTTTTATGTCTCGGATTTTTCGATCCATATCTTCTATATTGTAGTTAGCACCAGCCATTATGTGTGATGTCATTCTACTCAAACCTACTGTATATTCGTTTATCAACCTAGCCTTAGGTCGTTCTAATGATAATCCTTCTACATCTGTAGTGTAGAATCTTTGAATTCTAACAGAAGTGATTTTAGAAAAAACTCTTTCTTCTTTTGTTAGAAGTCCTTCTTCAACAATCAAGTCCATGATATCTCCTGCTCGCCAATGGTTTATAACAGTATAGTCTTCGCTGAATGGCAAGTCTTCAAAAAGACACACATCGATTATTGCTTCATCGTCTCCAAATAAGCTTCCGGTAAAAGAGAACGTCTCCATTAGAAGACGTTGAATAGTTTAACAGACTGAGCGTAGAAAGAATCTTCTTTTACAGAGTTTGTAGTGAAGATAGCATCAAAGTATTTTTCAAGCTCTTCAAATCCAGCAGAGAAAATACCGTGAGTAACACATAGATAAATCTTATCATTGAAGATTGCTTTTGGTCGCACCTCCTGGATCGCTTTAGCAATTTCGATGAATGTTCTACCACCATCACAGATGTCGTCGCAGATAACAAAGTTTTTACTTTTTGGTTCTCCACTAAATGAAATATCATTATCAAGTCCAGGTACTTCTGTACGAATGATCTTACTAGTTTCCATATCTCTCAACTTGTTAGCAACTATAACGTTTTTACAATCAATCGCTTTTGATACGTCATAGATTTTTTTAAGAGCACCAGCATCTGGAGAAATTAAAGTCAAATCTCCTTCTACATAATATTTAATCGCAGTAGATGCGAAGTCTACATTAGATACTTTATCAAAGTTGTTAAGACAAGCTTCTAATACGTCAGAGTGTGGATCTAATATAGTTACTCTATTAAAGTTTTGTGAGTTGATGATTGGACAGATAACCGTTTTAAGATAGTTTGATTGTCCATTTAAGAACTTTCTATCAGAACGAGCACCAATAAAATATGGAGTATAAAGATTGATTTCTTTAAGTCTGAACTCAGATTTTTTAATACCAAGTTCAATAAGTGCTTGATTAGCACATATGATTAGCTCTAAATCCAAGAAAGAGTTTAATCTGCTTTTGATTGTAACTGATTGAGAAACTGGTTCAAAATTAGTATTATCTAAGTCAAGCGTGACTGATTGCTGACCATCAGGGAATTTTGATACTTTATATTTAATATCGGATCTTTCTGCGTTTGTTAAGTCTAAAACTTTCATATATTTCTTTTTTTTATAAAGATACGGATAATTTATCGATTAAATCTTAACCGCGTTATTTTCTTCCATAAATGCGATGAAATCTTCGATACCATCTCTATAGTTTCCTTTCTGACCACCTTCAAGAGAAGAACAAACTAAAGCACCAAACTTTTTGTTTTGCTGAATATCATCTACGATGAATACGATTCCGTTTTCAAATCTAAACTTGTCTCCTTTTGTAACTAAAGCTTCCATATGATTTATTTTCTACAAATATAAGGATTTATTACTTAATTAGTATATTAAGTAAATTATTTCTTTTGTATATTTTTTTATACTCTAAAAATTCTTGATATTTTTCATACTTTCTCTCTAATCTAATACCATTTGAATCTTTATACATAAATTCACATAAATTATATATTGACTCAGAATCATTTATATAAAGTTGAGATGATTTACCAAGTTTATCCGTATTTATTCTTATTTTATATTTAATTTCTAATGAATCTAATATTTTTGTTATGAAAGTCCAATTTTGTGTGAATGTTGAAGAAAAATAAATAGCATGTTGTTTATATTTTAAACCGACATTTGAAATTGATATACAACCATCACCATCGAAAAACCCACGTAGAAAGTGAGATAATAAATTATTAAAATTATTAAAAATAGATGTACCCAAATCTTTATTTTTATAATTATTACTTATTAAGTAATTACCTAAATCTCTACTAGATACCCAATTAGCAACCATAGTATTTTTACCTAATGATTTCATATTTTCCGACTCAAATCTTTTCCAACCCAACTTTTTGAATATTAAATCAGAGTTTGCTGAATCATATTTAACACAAGTGTGTTTTATTACAGGTGTTTTAGAATTATTATTGGCAAACCCAACATTACCATCAGACCATATTAGACCAAGTATATAAGAAATCTCTGGATCAACAACATTGATATATTTATCAATATCTATAGAATTTTTAGACAAAATTTTATATATACTTTCTTTATCCATTTTTAATCCTTTTCTTGTTGCATATGAAGAAACCGTTGACTTATTTATTGATAATTCTTCCGCACAATATTTTGGACCTTTTGTTTTATAATTCTCATTTATAAATTCCATTTGTTCTTTTGTCATAAAAAATTTTTTTTATGTATATATAAACAAACAGAAGTTTCTTTTTTATAGATATTTATTTAAAATGTCTCTTAAATCATGTGCTTTATATATTTTCGCCTCTTCATCACCAGGTCCAATGTGAACCAAATAGGCACCACCGATTTCAAATCCCCACTCCTCAAGAATTGCAGCATACATTGATAATTGTATTGAATATTCATTCAAATGGTTTGCATAATATTCATCGAAAGGTGTCAAAAGTTTTTGATAAGTACCTTTTTTATCATCATCTGTTCTAAACTCCTTATTGCTTTTCCAATCCAATATAAATATTTTCCCATTTCTAATAAATAATGAATCTATCATTCCAGCTTTCTTCCATTTAGGTGAAAATACTCTAACCTCAAATGCAAGTGGTTCTAAATTATGAAGTTGTTTAGCATAAATAATATTGAATTTATTTATTCTATGAACTAAATCTAAATTTGTAGGTATAGGTTGATATTCTTTTTTGAAGTAAAGTTCAATATAGTTATGCAGATCAGTACCAATCTCGTTGGCATAGTCGTTTAGACGCTTCCATTCTTTCTTGATCTCTGCTTGGTCTACACCAGCATCGTCAGCTTTCTTTTTTGACCAATATTCAGAATCGAACGGTTCGTGGAACTGTCCAATGAACTGTGTAACAGATTGAAAGGTATCTCCGTGGTAGGTGTATTTGTGCAGACCCGGATCAAACTTGAACTCTGGATCGTTGAAGCACTCTAATCTTTTAAGTAATTCGTCTCTCATTGACTTTATATCAACGAGAGACGATTTTGTTTAGAATGGTAGGTCGTCGAAAGATTCTTCTTGACTCTCCTGTTCGTAGTAGTCCAAAGGAGGCATATCGTAAACGATGTTGAATCGAGAAGTATCGATTGGTGTAGGTTCTGTTGGTTCGACAGGTGCTTGGGTAGGCCTTGCGATTCTTCCAGCAGACGTTCTGATACCTGGTGATGCACGTCTTATCATGTCGAATATACCACTAGTGTCCATATCTAAATAACCAGAGTATTGAGAAAGTATCTCGTGTAACGTATTACCAAGTTCTGGCTCTTCTTCTCCGCGCTCGGCACGTTCGGCTCTCAATTTTTCTAACTCCAACGCATCTTCTTCTCTTCTCTTCGCACGTTCTGCGTCTCTACGATCACGTAGCCTTTTTCTCTGTAAAACCTCACGTTCTTCTTGTCTTCTTCTCATTTCAATCCTTCTTCTTTCGATTCTTTCAGAGTCGTTGTTAGATGATTTTTCTTCACAGAAGATATAGTCACTCAACTCGTCGTCATAAGTAGCATCCTCACGAAGGATATATTCGTCGTGAATCTCAGAGTAGCTCACGTTGTTGCTAGTAGTGAAGCCATCAAGGTATCTTACGTAACAAGCATCATGTCTGTATCTGAATACTTTATCTACAATGTCGAACGCCAAGTAGTCAGAGGCATACTTAGAACCATCTGGAGTACAGATAGTATAAAAGTCGTAGCCTTTTGGTTGGTAGTTTGAGATTGTTCCTGTATCCGCGTTGAAGAACTTGAACGTGTCCATATACGGATAGTATCGGTAGTCGCTATTAGGCAACTTTATGTCTATTCTCAACTCTTGTTTTTTATCACCAATCTTTTCGAAAGTCATTGTGTCGAACCAGTTTTGGTTTGACTTAAACAGGTAGTTGTTTTTTGTCGCCCACTCTTTAAAGTAGAAAGCATACTTCTCGTCATTAGTAGTATAGATACGGTCCATAATCTTGTAACCATCACAGTCCCAAAGAAGAGCACGACCAATAAGAGATCCATTGTCGTTCAACATCACTAACATAGATACTACATCAGTATTGTCTACATAAACATTCATGTATTTTTGACAGTTGTCGTATCTCATACAAGAAGCACCCAAAGATCCATTATCACTGGCATATGATTCATAGTAATAGAAGTCACGTATACGTTCTCCTTTAACAACTTGAAGATTAACTTTAAGTCTATTAGACACGTTTCTGAAAAGAGTAGAGAATAACTCAACTTCTCTAGCAGGAATGTCTTTAAACACTTTAGAAATGAAACCACCAGGTTTCGCTTGGAACCTTCTACTAGAAGTCCAAACTTCAGACTCGTCTATTGCAGCAAATCTTTCTTTAGTAAGATAGGAGATTTTTCCTTTATCTTCTCTAGACACAGAGATATGGTTCACGAAGTCCTCTACCAAATCATCATTTGAGTGTCGTCTCTTCAACAATAATGAAGCGACCATCGATTGGCTTTCGATTTCAGTCAAGATGTTTCTCAAATCATCTGAGATAAAAATATCAGAGGTCTTTCTTTCGTATGGCATATCTTTTAAGTTTTTTTATTTCTACAAATATATGGATTTATTTCTAATCTCAAATATTATTAAATGTTAAAATTCGAATTTCTTTATTGTTGTGAAGTTTTCTGATTGAGTAGTAAAGTTTCTTACCTTCGTTAGTCAAATCATCGAACGTCGCGTTCCAGAATCCAATCTCATTTCTCGTTTCATAAGAGAAGTCCGACCAACCTACACAGATACTAGTAGTCAGTGGTATTGAAAGTATCTTCGTCATGGCATTCTGACCCATCAGATTTGGAAAGTAAAGACTATCATATTCATCATCCTTTACTTGCTGATCAATCAAATCATCTATGTCGTCGATAGTGAACTGTTTAACCACTACTGGCCGTCTGTTGACATCATCAGAAACAAATGTACCAGGCATCTCTAATTGTAAATTCGATAAAGCATATTTCTGTCCCATAGCATCCTTCACATCGAATGCGATGATATAGACCATACTTTTTCCACAATCTAATTTTGTAATCTGTCGGTTTGTATTAGGAAATCTTACAAATCCTTCGTTGTCTTCTTTTAGCATTTCTTTTTATTTTAGATTATATACCAATTGATTCCAACGCGGCATTTCTTATCGCCCATTGGGTTATTTTCATTATTCTTTCTGTCTCGTTTTTGATGATGTGTGCATCTTCTTTGTTGAAAATCTTTAAATAAGATTGAAGTACCGAGAACGCATCTATATAAAAGTCATCTGCCCGTTCTATAGATTTGATGTACTCAGATGAACGACTTAATAATCTACTTTGTTCTGCAGTTATTCCATTTGTCGTTCTAGCCCATCTAATGCTGTTTTTGAAAGCATCGAACTTTCTATGAGCGATTTGTGTCACTTCACCTTCTCCTAAGATAATCTGTCTGATTTTAGAAAAAGCAACTCTATGTCCTACAATTGATTGTAAGGCTTCTACTTGCTCGTCGAATGTTTCTCCATTCAATCCTTCACTAGCTTCTTCTGCGGCTTGTGTAACACCTTTAAGATGTTTCTTTGTAAGACCAACATTCTTTACATTAGATATGATATAGAAATTTGCATCTTCACAATAAAGACCGGCATTGAAACTCAATCTTCTTGATTTGTCGGAAGAGTTTAAGATATAGAAAGACTTATGGTATTTCTGTCCATTTATATCAATCGAATCTGATAACAATTCAAGATATTGAACTCCTCTCGTAAGAGTGAATCTATACTTTGTGATTGTGAAGTTCTTCTCGATAAGATCAATCTTGTCTTTAAGATATTTTGCTATGTCGAATATCTCGTATCTACCAGATACTTCGACGATCCTCAATACTCGGTCTCGATATTTGGTTACCACCGTATCACCGACTTTCTGTATGTCGATCTGATTGATCCTTTCAAGCAACTCTTGCTTGTTGTATAGACTATAGCTCATATATTTCTTTTCATCAAAGATAATGTTTTATTTTCGAAAAACAAAAAATAATATATAATGTATGAAATATTTAAAATTATTTAATAAATTCGAATTGAATGAGAATTCTAAAAATGAACCGATACCAGAAATATTGAACAGGTCAAAAGGATTGGCGATATTTTTGATTGGTGCTCCAGGAATTGGTAAAAGTTATTTTGTCAATAAGTTTATACATACAAAAAATTCAAACATAAAAGACTTCTCTACTGACGATGTCTCTCTTTTGTTCACAAAAGATCCAAACGAATACTACACCGGAAGAGAAAAACCAGAAGGTGGAAAGACTTCTGGTGCAAGTCAATTGAACCTGAAGAAGATGAAAATGTTCATGACTACAAAAAACTCTTTTATATACGATACAACAGGAGCAGGTAAAGAACATACCGATACAGGATTCGAACACATCAAAGAAATGTTTGACCTTGCTAAAGAAAATCAATATGAGATTATATTCATACATCTTTTATCTACTTTACAAACTTCTATTGATCAAGATAAGTTAAGAGACAGACACGTTGAACCACATTACATAGAATGGGCATATGCCAAACAACTGGGTGGAATGGTAGACGGTGAAATGGTTGAAGGAAATATGCCGAGATTCAAAGCACTTGGACCAGACCAATACTATGTGATCTTGAGCATCGATAAAAAATATAGCTTCTTTAAATTCATCGATGGTAAATTGTCTAGAAAGAAAGGTGACAAGTATGTTCCTCTGAATGAAGACTTAGATATAGATAATCTAGAAATGATATAAAAAAACCACTCAATCGAGTGGCTTTATTATTTCGTCTATTTTATTGTTCCTTATATCGACAATCTCTTTTTGATAGCAAATTTCTATTATCCTTTCGCTTGAAAACCCGGTGATTATTCTGGTATCACTAAGGTGTTCCACAGTAAGGGTCAACTTGACTCCTCTACATACTACAAACCCTTCTTTATCTATTCTATAGTCCATCTTAACAAAAGATTACACATCCTCCATCACTGGCGACTTTGAATGCTTCAGTCCATTCTTTATACGTTTCATAGAAGTAACCACCTTTAAACGGGTCGACCGTCTTTGCCTTTTCATCCCATTCCAAAAAGTCTAAATATAACTTAGCACTTGTCTTTGGTCCTATGAACCCTTCACAGTCAGAGAAGTTTAAAAGTTCGACAAAAGGAATATCCACTTTAAGTTCGTCACTTTCACTGAGAACATTGTTCAGGTTTTCATTTCGTTGAACAAGAGTTCCAACATGTTGCCAAAGTTCTTCTATTCCCCACCCAACCATCTTTGCCAAAGTTCTTCTCCAGTTAGAATACCCAGAGTAAGAGCCAGCTCTAAAAGAACCTTGTATTCCTTCACAAGTATATTCACCACTTTGAATTCCTTCAGATTGATCTAAAAGAGAATCGTTTGGGTAAAGGTATACATTATCACCTTCATCAGAAACATAGCTTCTACTTTCGAAGTTTATCTTACTTGCGTAAGAAATGTCAAGTCCCATTTTTTTTGATTTTAAATGTTAAAAAAATCTTCTTCGTTTCCTAATTCTGCAGTCTCTACCGCAGGTACTTCGTTTTTATACTCAGATAAGAACTGGTCAAAGATTGCTTGCATCACAGGAACACAGATTGAGTTTCCAGCAAGTGCAACATGTTGTTTAGTAGACAATGAAGTAGTAAGTAAATTATCGATATCTTCGTCTTTGACACCCATGAATCTATATCCTTCTCTTGCAGTTAAAGTTCTGATTCTTTTATCATCAAGCATGATTTGAGGAGATCCAGATGTAGTCAAACAAGGAGAACAACCATCTAAGCCATAAATTCTTCTAGCTTGATCATACTTCAAATCACTTCTTCTAGCGACAAGCTTACATGTAGATGCAACTTTAGGAGTACTAATCTCATAAGGAGGAGTTAAGAACAAAGATTTCTCTGTAGCATTTTCCATAAATGGACGCATAGCAACTCTTTGTTTTCTATGTTGGTGAACACCAGACATCTTTTTACAAACTTCTTCAGTAGTTTCTCCCAATACTGAGAACATGAATACTCTTTCTCTATTTTGAGGACATCCAAAGTCAGCACCATTTAAAATTACCCAGCTATTACCATATCCTAAAGATTGTAATTTTTTTACATACTCACTGAATGCAGGCATATGATTTTTAGAAACCAAATTCTTAACATTCTCCATAAGAAGATA
>Ga0114962_10002662_pt1 | contig 14721 bp, 14 predicted proteins | sample C_130820_MF_Meta_FD_87017 | JGI IMG/M metagenome (GOLD analysis project Ga0114962, IMG submission 87017) | Freshwater microbial communities from Lake Croche, Canada to study carbon cycling - C_130820_MF_MetaG | ecosystem: Environmental > Aquatic > Freshwater > Lake | place: Lake Croche, Canada...
ATGATTGAGCAAGCTCGCATCGACGCATCTACAATTCTCGAAGGAGATATCAAAAGATACTCACTACTCGAGGCCGAACTTGCGCAGATTCAATCTGATGCTGCTGCAGAATTTATAGATAAGGCGTAAGAATGAGAATTATTGCTGGCATAGCAAAAGGTCGGTCTATAGATTCCGTGGCTTCAGCTACGAGACCAACATCTGATCGCGCTCGTGAAGCGCTCTTCTCAACTCTCACATCAGAATTTGGAGAGTTTGATGGCCTGAATGTATTAGACCTCTATGCAGGAACTGGAGCCATTGCGCTAGAAGCCCTTTCTCGAGGAGCATCCATTGTTCACGCAGTTGAAAAAGATGAAGCTGCTGCTCGCGCGATTACGAGTAACTACGAAAAGGTTAAGGCTGCACAATGTCCTGGAACATTTCATTTATACACGATGGGTGTTCACAGATTTCTGCAAGATAAAGCTGAGGTGCAATATCACTTCATCTATATCGATCCTCCCTATGATGTAGAAGATTTGGATGTAATCGAAACTCTTATTCAGCTCAATACAGGCGGTTTTCTTCATCCGCAGGCTCTGATTGCAGTAGAGCGAAATAGTCGAGTGAAAGAGATTTCATGGCCTGATGGCTTAGAGCAAGTGCGAGAAAAAAGTTATGGTCAGGCAACTATTTTCTACGGTTCTCCCACGCTTAAAGATGCGCAAAATGGATAACAACTCGAATCATTGCTAGCGTTTGCACCATGAAACGCGCTGTATGTCCTGGTTCTTTTGATCCCATTACATTTGGGCATCTCGACATCATTGAGCGCGCCAGCAACCAATTTGATGAGCTTATTGTTGCCGTATTCGTCAATCGCAAGAAATCTGGCCTCTTCACTATCGAAGAGCGTATGGAGATGATTCAGGAAAATGTCTCAAAGTTTAAGAATGTAAGAGTTGATTCAGGGGACGGATTATTGGTCGAGTACTGCAAGAAGAACTCGGTTCAAGCGATCGTTAAAGGGCTACGAGCCGTAACCGACTTTGATTATGAACTTCAAATGGCGCAGGTACACACGCAAGCTTCAGGAGTTGAGACTATGTTTATGGCAACATCGCCAACGCATTCATTCCTCTCATCGTCCATCGTGAAAGAATTAGCATTCTTTGGGGGAGATGTCTCTTCCATGGTCCCAGCAAATGTAAATACGGCACTTAAAGCACGGGCAGGAGTTCAAGAATGACAATGGATTCAATCGAAAAGCTGAACACAGCAATCGCAATTGTTGAAGAAGCTCGCGGAGTTCCTCTATCTGCATCATGTGTTGTCCACCGTGGTGAGATGCTCGAACTTCTTGAGGGTGCTCGCGAGCATTTGCCGGCAGATCTCTTCTCTGCTGAAAATCTCCTAGCCGAAAGAGATCGAATTATTGATGAAGGACGTTCGAGCGCCGAATCAATGATCGCAACGGCACGCGAAGATGTGGCTCGAATGATTGAGCAGGCCTCAATCGTTCAGGCAGCACGCGCTGAATCAAAGCGCATTCTCGAAGGAGCTCGTGATGTTGCTGAAGATGAGCGCCGCGAAGTTGAGGCATATATCGATGGTCGACTAGCGACTTTGGAAGTAATTTTGAATAAAACTTTAGATGCCGTGGCGCGAGGCCGCGAACGTCTCGAAGGTGCCGACGATAAGGATGTCTTATCTCAGCTCAATCCTGATAACTAAGAAGAAAATCACTTCAGAAATGACGAGAAAAGCGAACCCTTTCATGCTCAATACATTTGAGCTCCCTCGTCGTGCAGGCGAACTCAAGGAGTATCAGTTAGATATTGAAGCTGTTACTCGTATTGGAGTGCCACTGATCGCAGTGCAAGAAGGCGATGTCATTGAGGTAGATGCTCGGCTGGAATCAGTTACGGAAGGTGTCTTACTCAGCGCTGATATTTATGCCGTTGCACAAGGTGAATGTATTCGCTGCCTTGATCCGGTTGAAGTGGTGGTAGATCGCAAAATTCAAGAGCTCTACCGATATGAACCCACAAATGAAAAGGGTCGCAGGAAACGTCGCGATGATGAAGATATTGATTTGGATGGCGAGGAAGAGTTGCAGATGGAGGGCGATCTCATGAACCTTGAGATTCCAATTATTGATGCCATTATTTTGACCTTGCCAATCAATCCTCTGTGCAACCTCGAGTGCCTCGGCCTCTGTCCTGAATGTGGGGAGAAGTGGGAGAGTCTGCCTGAAGGACATATCCACGAGGTTATCGATGCTCGTTGGTCTGGGCTAGAAGGCCTGGATTTTGGCAAATCTGAGAAATAGGCGATACTTAGCCATCGCAACACCAGCAACAAATTAAGTTTTGTAGCTCCAAGATTAAGGACGATTACCGTGCCAGTACCAAAGCGAAAGATGTCTCGTTCAAAGACACGTTCACGCCGAAGCATGTGGAAGACAACTGCTGCAGCGATTTCAACCTGCCCTCAGTGTCAGCAACCAAAGCTCAACCACGTTGCGTGCCCAACATGCGGTACTTACAACCGCCGTCAGGTTCTCGAGGTCTGATCTGTTCTCAAATCTTCTTAAGCAACTCGGAGTAGAACTATCTCCCGAACTGCTTGAGTTAGCTTTTACCCATCGTTCCTTTGCATATGAAACAGGAATTTCAACCACTAACGAGCGCCTAGAATTTTTAGGGGACTCCGTTCTAGGTTTGATTGTTACTGAAGAGCTCTATCTCAAATACCCAGATCTCGATGAAAGTCGCTTATCTCCGCTGCGATCTGGAATAGTCAATATGCGCGCTCTAGCAGATATTGCTCGCACACTTGAATTAGGTAAGTACATTCGACTTGGTAAAGGCGAAGAAGTTACAAATGGCCGTGATAAAAACTCACTTCTAGCTGACGCGCTAGAGGCACTTATTGGTGCGATTTATCTTGAATGTGGTTTTGAAAAGAGCACAGAAGTTGTTCGCAGCCTCATTAAAGATACTCTCGAAAGCGCAATCGCAAAAGGTGCAGGACTTGATGGCAAAACTGCGCTCCAAGAATTAGTAGCTGCGCAAGGTAAAGGTTCTCCCGAATATCTCGTCAGCGAATCGGGGCCAGATCATGATAAGAATTTCATCGCTGTTGCAATGGTTGCAGGAAGTGCGATTTCAGAAGGCACCGGAAAAAGTAAGCGAGAAGCTGAACAATCTGCTGCACGAAGCGCCTTTGAATTACTGTCTCATTCAGATTCCTAAACCCTCAAGTTCAACTTGAACTGAGTCGCTTTTATACCAATGGCGCGTAGACCGATAGGTTTACCGCGTGTATTTGAAGAGTCTGACCCTTAAAGGATTTAAGTCCTTTGCTTCGGCGACCACTCTCAGACTTGAACCCGGAATCACCTGCGTGGTCGGTCCCAATGGATCTGGAAAATCAAACGTTGTAGATGCCCTTACCTGGGTAATGGGCGAGCAAGGTGCAAAGTCACTTCGCGGCGGAAAGATGGAAGATGTCATCTTCGCCGGAACATCTGGGCGCGCACCACTTGGTCGCGCAGAAGTTGCAGTAACAATTGATAACACTGATGGGGCGCTTCCCATTGATTATACGGAAGTAACTATTTCGCGAATTCTCTTCCGCAATGGCCAAAGTGAATATCAGATCAATGGTGAAGCTTCTCGTTTGTTAGATATTCAGGAACTCTTAAGCGATTCAGGTATCGGTCGAGAAATGCACGTCATTGTTGGTCAAGGTCAACTTGATGCGATTTTGATGGCAACTCCTGAAGAGCGGCGAGGATTTATCGAAGAAGCTGCTGGTGTGCTTAAGCATCGAAAGCGCAAAGAGAAGGCAATCCGCAAACTCGATTCTATGCAAGCAAACTTGGCGCGAATTAATGACCTCACAGTTGAACTACGCCGTCAATTGCGCCCTCTCGGTAAGCAGGCAGAGGTTGCCAAAAAGGCAGCGACAATTCAGGCAGATCTACGCGATGCAAAACTGCGTTTGCTTGCCGATGATTACATTGGTTTATCTAAGACACTGGATGCAGAAGTTGCAGACGAGAATGCACTTCGTACGCGTCGCTCTGAAGTTGAAGGTGAACTCGATACCGTACGACGCCGAGAAGAAGAGCTCGATGCAACATCAGCGCTCGAGAGTCCGCTGCTGATCAAGTCACAAGAAAATTTCTACGCCCTCAGTGCGCTACGGGAAAAGTTTCGCGGTACGCAATCACTTGCACAGGAGCGATCACGATTCTTAGCCGAGGAAGCCGAGGAAGCGCGCAGCGCTGGCCGCGATCCCGAGGCACTTGATGTAGAAGCAGCAGCGCTGCGTGCTGAAGAGTTACAACTTCGCTCTGATGTTGTGAATGCCCAAAACGCACTAGCCGCGGCAACATCATCTCTTGCAGTTGCCGAGGCATCGCTCAAAGCAGAAGAAGATACGATCGCTGCATCCCTACGTGCTATCGCAGATCAACGCGAAGGAACTGCGCGTCAAGAAGGTCATATCAAATCATTGGCAGCTCGCATTGAAGCGATTACAGAAGAAATTTCGCGACTTGATTCTGCAAGAATTGAAGCGCAATCTCGTGTCGATAACGCTAAAAGCGATTACTCAAAATTTGAGATGGAAATCGGCAACGCTGATGCTGGCGAGCAAGGTTTAGATTCACAGTTCGATAGTGCCAAGAATTCGCTAGAAGCCGCCAAGAAGATTCATGCAGACCTGGTTGATGCAGAACGTGCAGCGGATCGCGAAAGAAATTCAACAGAGTCCAAACTCGAAGCGATGAAACTTACCTCTTCCACGCGAGATGGTGCATCTGCGCTTATTCGTGACTCTCGAGGCGTACAGATTCTAGGAAGCATTGCATCACTGATTCGTATCGATAATGGATGGGAGGCTGCAACTGCGGCAGCTCTCGGTTCACTTGCAGATGCAGTTGTAGTAAAAGACCTCTCTTCTGCAGTCAGTGCGCTCACGACGCTTCGCAATGAAAATCTTGGCCAAGCAGATGTATTGGTGCATCAGGCATCAGAGAAGCCAAATGGGGTTCTACCTGGAGGCTTAACTTCAATCCTCAATTATGTGCATTCATCGGAAATCTCCGAGCTCCTTGAATCACTTCTTTCGACAACTGCTGTGGCGCAAAATGCTCGAGAAGCCGAAGGAATTTTGCAGCAACATCGTGGCATCACAGTCGTAACTCGAGATGGCGATGTGATTACCTCGCAACGAGCTCGTGGTGGTTCTGCTTCATCGACATCACTGATTGAGATCAAAGCGCTCATTGAGGATCTCTCCAAAAAACTTGAGGATCTCAACCACAAATGTGATCGATTCAAATTCGAGATTTCTTCGGCTGATACAGATGTCAATGCGAAACAAGCTGATTTCGATCTTGCGCTAAGCAAACTCAATGAATCAGATGCGCGAATCGCGGCTCTGACAGAACAATTAGCGGTATCAGGGCAGAATATTAAATCCGCCTCCGCAGAAGTTGATCGACTCACAGTTGCAATCAATGAAGCAACATCGGCTAAATCCCGTGATGAGAATGAACTCACGATTGCGCAGAATCAGATGCAACATCCGGGGGATCTCGCTGAGCCAGATCACTCCAAAGCTGAGGCGCTACGTAACGAAGTATCTCAAGCACGCACCGCAGAGGTTGAAGCACGTCTAGCTGTACGTACATCAGAAGAGCGAGTTGGATCTATTGGAGCTCGCGCCAAAGCTCTTGAAGATTCTGCACAAGCAGAACGTGATGCATCAGAGCGTGCAGTATCTCGCCGCGGTGCTCGTGCTCGCGGTGCGGTAATTTCCCAAGCAATTGCAGAAGCAGCATACGAGGCTCTGATTCATATTGAACGCTCGATTGCGAAGGCACAGATAGAACGTTCTCGTCTTGAAACCAATCGCTCTGATCGCGAAGGTGAGACTCTGACTGTTCGTGCGCGCAATCGCGAACTCACCACAGAACTTGAAAAACTTACATCGAGTGTGCACCGAGATGAAATTGCACGCGCAGAACAACGGATGCGGGTTGAAGCTTTAGAGACCAAAGCGGTAGAAGAGCTCGGGATCGATATTCCTACTCTTATTAGTGAGTACGGTCCTGATAAAGATGTGCCAACATTTATTGAGACCGAGTCAGGTGAAATCGTTGCAACTGAACTCATTCCTTATCGCCGTGATCAACAAGAGAAGCGATTAGCAGCTACGGAACGCTCTTTAACTTTGCTTGGAAAGATCAACCCGCTAGCGCTCGAGGAGTACAACGCTCTTGAAGAGCGGTTGAAGTTCTTGGCTGAACAATTAGAGGATCTTAAAAAGACCAAGAAAGATCTCTTGGATATCATTAAAGAAGTTGATGATCGCGTACAGCAGATCTTCATGGAAGCCTATGAAGATGTCGCCGAGCATTTCAAAGATATCTTCTCAAGGCTCTTCCCAGGTGGAGATGGTCGTCTATTCCTGACAAACCCAGATGACCCACTCAACACGGGCGTGGATGTGGAAGCTCGTCCACCGGGTAAGCGCGTGAAGCGACTCTCTCTACTTTCTGGTGGAGAAAAGTCACTTACCGCTGTTGCGATGCTTGTTGCGATTTTTAAGTCACGACCAAGCCCGTTCTATGTACTAGATGAAGTAGAAGCAGCGCTCGATGATGTGAATTTAGGTCGCCTACTTACAATTTTTGAAGAGTTGCGTGAAAGCTCTCAATTAATCATCATCACTCACCAGAAGCGCACAATGGAGATTGCAGATGCCTTATACGGCGTCACTATGCGCGGTGATGGTGTAACTGAAGTAATCTCACAACGTCTTCGCGAATCTGAAACCGCTTAACTTTCAAACTCAACTCTCATGGGCCTTTTTAGCAGGTTAGTATCTAAAGTTCGCGGAACATCTACTGCTTCATCACTTGACTGGGCTGAGATTGAATCAGAGTTACTTGCATCGGATTTAGGACCGCAACTAGTCACAGAGCTCTTAGAAGCAGCTAAGTCGATGCGTGGTGATGATGCTGAAGGTTCGATGAAGGAGATTTTGCGTTCTAAGCTCTCTTCGAAACCTCGAACCCTCGCTTTACATGAAACACCATGTGTGGTTCTTGTAGTTGGAGTAAATGGAACTGGGAAGACGACATCAGTTGCCAAACTCGCCAAGCTTTTAACAAGTTCACATAAAAAGGTCTTATTGGGCGCAGCAGATACTTTTAGAGCGGCCGCGGTCGAACAGCTTCAAACTTGGGGTGATCGGCTTGGTATTGAAACTATTGCCGGCAAAGAGAACGCCGAACCCGCATCAGTTGCTTTTGATAGCGTGCAGAAAGCTGTGGCCATTACTGCTGATTACCTATTGATTGATACCGCAGGACGATTGCATAACAAGAACGATTTGATGGCTGAACTTGGAAAAGTAAAACGTGTAGTAGAAAAAGTTAAGTCAGTCTCTGAAGTTTTGCTCGTTATCGATGCCACCACTGGCCAGAACGGACTTTCTCAAGCGAAAATATTTAGTGAAGCCGTAGTCGTCACCGGAATCATTCTTACCAAGCTCGATGGTTCGGCCCGTGGGGGAGTCGCTCTGGCGATTGAGAACGCTCTTGATATCCCCATCAAATTTATCGGTACAGGCGAGGGCAGTGACGATTTCGCTGCCTTTGATACTCAGACGTATCTAGATGGGCTGCTCGCGTAACTCTGCTGTAACAATCGGGGCGTATTTGTGACGCCCCCTTAACCTGCCACACGACTGCGTGTAACTCAGCAGGTGCATCTTTACCCCATCTCAATGACGAGAAACTCTCTATTCTCGAATGGACCTGAAAATGGATCAAGTAGTTCTTAATGGCGGTGATACCGCGTGGATGTTGGCAAGTACAGCACTTGTGCTTCTCATGACTCCTGGATTGGCATTCTTCTACGGAGGAATGGTTCGCACTAAGAGTGTTCTCAATATGATGATGATGTCCATGGTGACAATCGGAATCGTGAGCGTTCTCTGGGTGATTTACGGATTCGAATTAGCTTTTGGATACAAATCTGATTCACCTTGGTTTGGTGGAATCGGATTAAGCGGACTCGGTGGAGCGGTGAATGATCTCACCAATAACGGTGGCATCTATCCAATTCCAGTTCTCGTATTTGCAGCATTTCAATTGATGTTTGCAATCATTACACCAGCACTTATATCTGGTGCAATCGCTGATCGCACAAAGTTCACTTCATGGGCAATCTTCGTTGCAATCTGGTCAACTGTTGTTTACTTCCCAGTCGCGCACTGGGTATTCGCCTTTGGAAATAAGATTGGCGATACAGTAACAAGCACCGGATATCTCGCAGGAAAAGGCCTTGAAGATTTTGCAGGCGGAACCGCAGTTCACATCAATGCAGGTGCTGCAGGTTTAGCGCTTGCGATTGTTCTCGGTAAGCGAATCGGATGGCGCAAAGAATCTATGCGACCACACTCATTGCCACTAGTGATGCTTGGATCAGGACTCTTGTGGTTTGGTTGGTTCGGATTTAACGCCGGATCAGCGCTTGCTGCAAATGGAATTGCTGGGCTTGCATTTATGAATACTCAAGTTGCAACAGCTGGTGCACTACTTGGTTGGCTGCTCGTTGAAAAAGTTCGTAATGGACACGCAACCTCACTCGGTGCTGCATCGGGCGCTGTTGCAGGTTTGGTTGCGATCACACCAGCATGCGCATTCGTAGCTCCATGGGCTGCAGTAGTTATCGGCCTTATCGCTGGAATTCTCTGTTCACTTGCCGTCAGCTTGAAGTACAAGCTTGGTTTTGACGACTCTCTCGACGTCGTCGGAGTTCACCTTGTAGGTGGAATTTGGGGATCACTTTCTATTGGAATCTTCGGTACACATGTTGTTAACAGCATTGGTCTCGATGGAATTCTTTACGGCGGTGGAGCTGCTCTACTTGGCAAGCAAGCACTTGGCGTTGGCCTCGTTCTTGGGTATTCATTCATTGCAACTCTCATTATTGGTTTTGCAATTGAAAAGTCAATCGGCTTCCGAGTATCTCGTGAAGTCGAAATCGAAGGCATCGACCTCAAGGAACATGCTGAATCTGCATATGAATTAGCTAGCTCATCACGTGGAGGTGCATCACTATGAAGTTAATTACCGCAATTCTTAAACCATTTAAGTTAGATGAAGTAAAAGACGCTCTGCAAGCTGCAGGCATTACTGGCATGACTGTCTCTGAAGCAAGTGGCTTTGGACGCCAGCGTGGCCATACCGAGGTTTACCGTGGAGCCGAATACACGGTAGATCTAGTACCAAAAGTCCGTCTCGAAGTACTTGTCGATGATAAAGATGCTGCATCAGTTGTTGATGTGATCGTTAAAGCAGCATCTACAGGTTCAATCGGTGATGGAAAGGTTTGGACAACTCCAGTAGAACAGGTCGTACGCGTTCGCACGGGAGAGCGTGGACCTGACGCTATTTAGTCACTCCAAACTAAGCCCTGGTCATTCCAAACTAAGATAGGCGTCATGGGGACACGAGAGAGACGCGCTAGATCCAACGAGGGGGATCTGCTTCTCTCTTCACTCTTCACAGAGAGTGGCGCAAATGCACACGAGGTAGCTATCGCCGCGGTCGGAGGTTTCGGCCGCGGCGAACTATCGCCAGGTTCAGATTTAGATATTGTCATTCTTCACTCTGGTTCTCTTCCAGAGAAAGATCTTTCAGATTTAGTGAACAAAATCCTCTATCCGTTGTGGGATAAGAACATCAAGATTGATCACTCGGTTCGGACCCGTTCAGAGGTACGAGAAGCAGCAGAGACCGATTTAAAGGTTGTACTCGGACTTCTTGACATCAGACTCGTCTGTGGAAACCCAGATCTCGTTGCAGCCGTACAAGTCGATGCCATTGATGAGTGGCGGAAGAATTCTAAACGCCGCTTACCCGAGCTAGAAAAATCATTGAATGAACGTCATGAACGAGTGGGGGAGCTGGCATATTTACTCGAGCCAGATTTGAAAGAAGCACGCGGGGGATTGCGAGATATCACAGCAATTCGCGCAATAAATAAATCAGCCTCAATTTCAATTCCGATTGAAAGAATAAGTTTTGCTGAATCAATTCTTGCAAATGTTCGCGAAGCGCTTCATATTGTTAGTGGGCGCGATAAAGATAAATTACTATTCCAGGAGCAAGATAAAGTTGCTAAGTATTTAGATTATGCAGATGCTGATGCGCTCATGAGCGATGTAGCTCAGGCAGCACGGTCCGTTGACTACCTACTTGATTCCACCTGGTACAGATATGCGCATAAAGGTAAAGATGGCGCCGGAAGATTCCTCAAAAAAGTGAGAAGTACAACTCTGTCGCGTGATATCAGCGTTGCTAATAGGGAAGTGGTCATTGATCACAATTCAGATTTCTCTCTCGACCCGGTAATTGGTCTACGTGCTGCTGCATCGGCTGCGCAACTTGGTCTGCCGCTCTCGATGGATTCTCTTGCTCGACTTGCCCAATCTTTGGGTGAAGGCGTAGGGCAGTTACCAACTCCGTGGCCTCGCGAAGCTCGCGAAAGTTTAATTTCACTTATTGGCGCCGGAAGTGCCATGGTGCAAATTTTTGAAGCACTTGATCAAGAAGAGATTATTTTCCACTGGATTCCTGAATGGAGATCAGTGCGCTCACTTCCGCAACGCAATGTTCTGCATCGCCACACAGTAGATCGACACATGGTTGAAACTGCTGTGCAAGCAGCGGCTTTGACCAGGCAAGTTCACCGTCCTGATTTACTTCTCTTTAGCGCTCTCTTTCACGATATTGGAAAAGGCACAGAGGAAGATCACTCAGAACGTGGTGAACGTCTTATCGAACCACTGGCACAGAGAATTGGATTCTCGCAGCCTGATGTAGAAACAATAAAGCTGTTGGTCAAGCACCATCTACTTCTCTCGGCTACTGCAACGCGTCGTGATCTAGATGATCCGGCGACGATTACTTCTGTGGCCGATGTGATTCCTGATTTACAAACGCTCGAACTACTGCATGCATTGAGCATCGCAGATGGTGAAGCCACAGGTCGGGCTGCCTGGACCGAATGGAAAGCATCCTTAGTTTCAGAATTGGTCACCAAGGTTGAGCTCGCAATAACAGATAATACGGTGGCGCAACAACCTGAACTGAGCGATGCCCAGCGCGCAAAAGCCGAAGCTGGTGAGTTATCAGTGGCAATTGAAAATCGGGGAAGTGTCTATGCAATTGAGATTGTCGTGCCCGATAGCACCGGTCTTCTTTCAACGGTTGCTGGAGTCCTGAACTTATTGCGTTTAGATGTCCGTTCGGCGCGAACTAAATCTCTTTCAGGTGCAGCTGTTATGGAGTGGATTGTTATTCCAGATCCGAACGCTCCTGAACTCACAGATAAGGTTTTGCATGACGAGTTAACTCGAGCACTTTCAAGTAAGAGTTCATTGAAGGCCCGCATTCAAGAGCGCATCGATGCCTATGCACAATTACCAACGATTCCAGTTCCGGAACCTGTCGTAGATACCTTTATGGATGCTGCTACCGATGCCACAATTATTGAGGTACGTAGCCACGATCGTCCAGCGCTCTTATTCGGAATTGGCGACTCCATTATGAGAAGCAATATCGATATTCGATCTGCAATTGTTACAACCCTTGGTGCTGAGGCAATCGATACCTTATATGTCACAGAGATAGGCGGAGGTCCGCTCACGCCAGAACGTGCCGAAGAAGTGGCATCTCGATTGCGCACAGCACTGAAGTAGAGTTCCACCACTATGTTTGATTCGCTCTCTTCTAAATTTGCCTCTGCATTTTCAGGGCTCCGCTCACGTGGCAAGATCACAGAGAAGGATCTGGATGCCGCGATTCTGGAGATTCGGCAAGCGCTTCTGGAAGCAGATGTTGCACTCGAAGTAGTTGAAAACTTCACGCTAAAGATTGATGCGCAATCAAAAGAACTCCTAAGCACTCTCCAAGCTGGAGCTAATCAATCTCAAGCTATTTTTGATGTTGTTAATCGCGAACTCACAGAAATACTCGGTGGGGGAGCACGAAGAATTCGCTTCGCTAAAAAACCTCCGACTGTCATTATGTTGGCAGGATTGCAAGGTGCGGGTAAAACTACCTTGGCTGCAAAATTGGCAAAGTTTTATAAGGACCAAGGCGAGACCCCAATACTGATTGCATCTGATTTACAGAGACCAAATGCTGTGAACCAACTTCAAGTTGTTGGTCAATCAGTAGGTGTTCCAGTCTTTGCACCAGAACCAGGAAATGGCGTGGGAAACCCTGTCACTGTGGCAAAAGATGGAATTGCATTCGCGCAATCAAAACTTCATAGCATGGTAATTGTTGACACGGCCGGCCGCCTTGGCGTCGACGCAGAACTCATGCAAGAAGCGATTGCTATTAGGGATGCAGTATCTCCAGATGAGATTCTCTTTGTAGTCGATGCAATGATTGGTCAAGATGCTGTTCGAACTGCGCAGGCTTTTTTGAATGGAGTTGGTTTCGATGGCGTAGTGCTCACGAAATTAGATGGAGATGCGCGCGGTGGCGCCGCTCTATCAATCACAGCACTTACTGGCCGCCCAATCATGTTTGCATCTACCGGTGAGAAAATTGCCGATTTCGATATCTTCTACCCAGAGCGAATGGCTTCTCGAATCCTCGGCATGGGTGATGTTGCAACACTTGCTGAACAAGCGAAGAAAGCGTTCGATGGTGGTTCAGCAAAGAAGTTAGAGGATAAATTTATTGCTGGAGAAGATTTCACCCTCGATGATTTCCTTGAACAGTTAGAAGCCATGTCCAAAATGGGTTCAATGGGCAAATTATTAGGGATGTTGCCAGGTGCTGGCCAGATGAAGAAACAGATTGAGAACTTTGATGAATCTGAAATCACGCGCACAAAGGCGATAGTTCAATCTATGACGCCACTTGAACGGCGCGATCTCAAGGTTCTCAATGGTTCACGTCGCGCACGAATTGCAACTGGTTCTGGACGTAAAGTTTCAGATGTAAATGCTCTCGTTGATAAATTCACAGCAGCTCAGAAGATGATGAAGCAGGTTCGTAATGGGGGATCAATCCCTGGAGCACCTCCTGGAATGGGTGGGATGCCACCTGCGATGAAGAAGAGCGCACCGCCTCAGAAGAAGAAATCGAAATCTGGGAATCCCGCTAAACGAGCGTTGGAAAACGGCTGATTTCCTGATTTTGAGCGTAACTGGCAAGATTAGCCACCTGTTACAGGGCCCTCTACCCCGGTAACAATCCAATCCACAGTTGGACCTCATTACTACGCACCCCGCTGTAGCAATTTGGAACGACACACTTTTTTAGGAGCACTACTTCTTTGTCAACAAAAATTCGCTTAATGCGCATGGGAAAAATTCGCACACCATATTTCCGCATCGTTGTTACAGATTCACGTAAGGCACGTAATGGTCTCTCAATTGAAGAGATCGGTCGTTATGTACCAGGTCAAGAACCATCACTCATCGAAGTTAATTCAGAGCGCGCTCTGTATTGGCTCGGAGTCGGTGCACAACCATCAGAGGCAGTAGAGGCGCTTCTGAAGGTGACCGGAGATTGGCAGAAGCACAAGGGACTACCTGGAACAGAAGGAACTCTCCGCGTTGCAGCTCCAAAGCCACCTAAGAGCGTTGCATACGAAGCGGCTGTTAAAGCTGCTGCTGCAGAACCTGCAGAAGGCGCAACAACTTTGAAGAAGAAGGCACAAGAGAAGTTAGCTGCAAAGGCAAACCCTGTTGAAACACCGGCTGCGGTGTCCGAACCGGCTGCGGTTGCAACTGAGTCCGAGGTTCCAGCTCAAGATGTGATTGCAGAAGTAAGTTCTGTAACGGAAACTACTGAAGCTCCAGTTGTTGAAGCAACACCTGAAGCAGTCGTTGAAGCGGCAGCTGAATAAATATGATTGATGAAGCACTCGAACATCTCGTAAAGGGAATCGTTGATAACCCTGACGATGTAAACGTCAAGGAGAAGACACACCGTCGCGGCACCACGCTCGAAGTTCGTGTTAATCCTGATGACATCGGCAAGGTAATCGGTCGCAATGGTCGTACCGCAAAGGCGCTTCGCACAGTTGTAAGCGCTCTTGCTGGTCGCTCTGTTCGCGTCGATCTCATCGATACCGACGAGGTTCGCTAAAAAGTATTCACCCATGAAATTAAACGTGGGCCGCATCGGTAAAGCTCACGGAATACTTGGTGAAGCTACTATCGAAGTCCGAACAGATGAAGCAGAAGATCGCTTTGCAATCGGCGCAGTATTAGAGACAGAGAGCCACGGTTTAATCACCGTGGCTTCTGCACGTGTTCATAACGGAATTTTGTTGCTGGGTTTTGAAGGCATTGAAGACCGCAATGCAATTGAGGAATTACGTAATGAGCTTCTCTATACCGAAGTTGATATCGATGCCCCAGGAATTGATGAGGATGACTATCACGTCTTGCAGCTAGTCGGTTGTCAAACTTTTCTCATCGATGGTGATGAATTTGGAACTGTTACAGATGTATTAAACCTTCCCGGCCAAGATGTCTTAGCTATCAAGAGCGCCGATGGTGAAGTGCTAATTCCATTTGTCAGACAATTGGTACCTGTCGTTGATATCAAAGCCAGACGAATGACAGTTATTCCGCCGGATATTGAAGGAGTCATCTGATGAAAATTGATGTCATTTC
>Ga0114962_10002663_pt1 | contig 14721 bp, 9 predicted proteins | sample C_130820_MF_Meta_FD_87017 | JGI IMG/M metagenome (GOLD analysis project Ga0114962, IMG submission 87017) | Freshwater microbial communities from Lake Croche, Canada to study carbon cycling - C_130820_MF_MetaG | ecosystem: Environmental > Aquatic > Freshwater > Lake | place: Lake Croche, Canada...
CAACAGGAAAATTTACTAAAGTTTATGCTGTTGACAATTCAACTATGCGTGATTCCATAGTTTCTGAAAAAGAGTTGTCAGCTTATTCTACAACTTTACCCAATCAGTTGATACAGCATCAAAAGTTGATCAACACCAATTTGTTTTATTTTAAAAACAGCTCCTTAAAATTGATTATTGCTGCGCAACAAAATCGCAGACAAGAATTTACCAATGTGTTTTTTCCAGGCTTAAGTTCGTTGCATTTTTTATTGCGTTCCACCCATTTAGAACTCAATTACAATTATGAAAAAATAAAAAATTGGGTAATCAGTACGGGCATTTCAGCTATGCAACAATCATCTAAAAATTTAGGAAATGAGTATTTGGTTCCAGCTTATCAATTAACAGATGCTGGGGCGTATTTAATGGCACATCGAACTTTTCCAAAATTAGATTTGCTAGGTGGAATTAGATACGATCAGCGAGCAATGAAAGTAGAAGGACTTTATTCTAATCTCAGTGGCAACTTTTTTACCGTTAAGCAAAGTCGTATGACTATCGTATTCGACGCCGTAAATCCGATATTTAGAGGCGTTTCTGGAGGTTTAGGAGCAGCTTACCAAATTTCAAAAAAGTATTTAGTTAAATTAAATGTTGCTAAAGGATACCGACCACCGAATATTGCAGAATTGTCATCGAATGGAGTTCACGAAGGAACCTTTAAATATGAAATAGGAAATGCCAATTTAAAACCCGAAACAAGTTGGGAAATAGATGCCGTGGCAGCGATGCACCGTTCACACGTTTCGATTGAATTAGACTTGTTTAATAATCGCATCAACCAATTTATTTTTGCCAGACAATTAAATACGGCAATAGGTCAGGATAGCATGCGAGATGGGTTTAATGTATTTCAATTTCAAGCTACACCAGTAAATTTAAACGGAGGTGAATTGCAAATTGACATTCATCCACATCCATGGGATTGGTTGCATTTTGAGAATGCCATTTCTTATGTAACTGCACGACAATTAAAAGCTACTGCTGATTCAACCAAGTACTTACCGAACATACCTGCAGCTAAAATTAACACGACCGTTCGAATTGATTTTGCGAAAACCGGCACCTATTTAAAAAATACGTATGTAAAAATAGAATTAGAAAATGTGTTTGCTCAAAATAACGTTTACAGTGCTTACCATACGGAAACCAAAACACCTGGATATCAATTATTAAATTTAGGAATGGGAGGAAGTATTTGCAATGCTAAAAAGCAAGAAATTGCTACTGTTGTTTTAGCAATTACGAATTGCACCAACCAAGTATATCAAAGTCATTTAAGTAGGTTGAAATATGCTTCTATGAATGAAGCTACGAATCAAAGAGGCGTGTTTAACATGGGAAGAAATTTTTCAATTAAGTTGGTAATACCATTTAACACGAAACTGAAATAACAGTAGCAGTCAAATACAACGAAGAAAAATTGGAAGCAGGTTCGTTTTTTTTGTTCGGGACTTGGGTTAGTTGATTAAATTGCGTGCAACAAGGATGGGCAGCACTAGCCCCCACCTAATAAATTAAAGTGAGAAACAGAATGAGAGCGAACATGCTACCATTCTCGTCCTCCTTCTCGCTCTGATTTCGGTGGGGCTAGTGCAGACAGCCTGGCCCAGCATTCCCGAAATGAATGCGTAATTTTAGCAGTAGGATTAACGGGAATGCTGGGGTTGCCCAACTTCTTTCAGCGAGAAAAAATTTGTTTTATAAAAGGACATAAAAAAAGGTGAAAAATCAAATGACTTTTCACCTTTTTAGAAAGTATAAAATAGTTTAGTGTTTAATAGAATGCATTACCAAACCATCGCGTAATTTAGGTTCAAACCAGGTTGATTTTGGAGGCATTACATTACCACTATCAGCAATGTCAAAAAGTTGTTGAATGGTAACCGGGTACAACGAAAAAGCAACCGCCATGTCACCGCTGTCAACGCGTTTTACCAATTCTCCTAAGCCTCTGATACCGCCTACAAAATCAACACGTGTATCGACGCGAGGGTCGTTGATGTTTAATAATTTAGAAAGCACATTGTTTTGAAGAATGCTCACATCAAGGATTCCGATTGGATCGTTGGAGTAAGTGCCTTCTTTAGCAATTAATCGATACCAATTTTTATCGATATACATTCCAAATTCGTGTAAGGTACTTGGAGTAACGATATCACTACCAACTAACTGCACATCGAAATCGACAGCTAATTTCGATAATAAATCAGCAGGTGAAAGTCCGTTTAAATCTTTAGCAACGCGGTTGTAATCTAAAATTGCTAATTCATTTTCAGGGAAGATGGTAGTAATAAAAGAATTGTATTCTTCCGCACCAGTATGGTTTGGATTGTTTTTACGAGCAGCATCGCTAACACGCATAGCAGAAGCAGCGCGATGATGTCCATCAGCGATGTAGGTGGCAGGAACTTGTTCGGCAAATATTTTAGTAATGTTAGCAACAGTGTTCGGTTCGTTTACCACCCAAATGGTATGACGAACGCCGTCGTTCAATTCAAAATCGTATTCGGCTGCATTGTTTTTCATCCAGTTGTTGGTAAGGAAATCCATATCACTAACGTTGCGATAAGCAAGAAACACCACGCCACTTTGACATTGGGTATACGTAATGTGATTAATACGATCCAATTCTTTTTCGGGACGAGTGAATTCGTGTTTTTTAATGATGTTGTTGTTGTAGTCTTCTACGCTTGAACCGCAAACTAAACCTGTTTGCGTTCGGCCTTTCCAGGTTAACGAATAAATATAATAACAAGGAGTTTCGTCTTGGATGAGTACACCGTTTTCAAGGAAGAGCTCTTGATTTTCAGCGGCTTTTTTATAAACGGCTTCATCATGTACATCGATGGTATCTGGTAAATCTATTTCCGCTTTACTAATGTGGTAAAAAGAATAAGTATTGCCAGCAGCTTCGGCACGAGCTTCTTTGCTGTTTAAAACGTCATAAGGTTTCGCAGCAACTTTATCTGCAAGTTCTTTTTTAGGTCGAATACCACGAAAAGGAGAAATGATAGCCATTGGTGTAGAATTTTATTTTGTAAAGATTGAATTTAGAATGGCGAAGATACGGTTTTGAAAGAAATGATAAAACAAATTGGGCAATAAAAACAAGCTGTTTGAAAGTAAAAAAGATTTCCTAGTTTGCACGTTTAAATGAGTTCCACTTTTTTATTAAATACAAGTAACACCAACGAATATGGCTTTTAATGAGGATAAAATAAGAAGTGCCAAAAGTGCAATTGACGGCATGGGTTGTTTTGCGATCGCTCCCATTAAGGCACGAGTTAAAATTGGAAACATGACAGGAGAAATCATTACAACACGCGAAGCACGTCGGAGAGTTAAACTTACCAAACGCATTAAGATGGTAGAGTTTAATGAAAAGTGGGCATTGGATGCAAGTGTTAGCAACGATTTAAGCAATATCAATCATTCTTGTTCTCCTAACACGTATATTCGCCTGATTAATACCACCGTAGAATTTTATGCTTTAAGAGCCATAAAAAAAGGGGAGGAGTTAAGTGCAGATTATGGTGAAACACAACACGACAAAAAACTAAAATGTGGTTGTGGGGCGCCTAACTGCAGAGGTTGGTTATAGGCTTAATGTTACACGATTTGGAAATATCAGACTCCAATAAATAGTTGCACTGCTAGCAAGTAGGTTGCTAGCAAGTAGCGCAAAAGTCCTACCGCTAAGATAAAAACGCTGATCTTTCGACTTTTAAAATGTTTATAAAGTTATTGCAAGTGCCAATAAAGGAGGCACTATATTAGGTTAGCGCGGAATTTCAATTCCTTCAATAATGGCTTTGATGACCATTTCACTTTCTACTCCTTCCATTTCTCGTTCTGGAGTTAAAATTATTCGATGATTTAAAACAGGATAAGCTACTGTTTTAATATCATCGGGGGTTACAAATTCGCGACCGTTAATAGCGGCCATTGCTTTAGCTGCTTTTATGATTGCTAAGGAGGCTCGAGGAGATGCGCCTAGGAATAAATCGGGATGAGAGCGTGTTTGAAAAACAATATCGGCAATGTAATTTACCAATTCGTCTTTAATAAAAATACGTTCAACAATATTTTTAAAACGAGCAATGTCAGCTGCATTCATAACAGGGTTGATGGCAGTCATAGAACGTTTATTGAAGTCTTCCTTAAAACGATGAATAATTTGTCGTTCTTCCTCTAAAGAAGGGTATTTTAATTTTAGACGAAAAATAAATCGATCTAGTTGAGCTTCGGGTAATTTATAAGTTCCTTCTTGTTCAATAGGATTTTGAGTTGCAATTACCATAAACGGAAATTCCATTTCGTAACGTTGTCCATCAATTGTAATTTGTTGCTCTTCCATTACTTCAAATAAAGCCGATTGGGTTTTTGCAGGCGATCTATTAATTTCATCTATTAAAACAATATTGGTAAAAAGGGGGCCACGATTAAATTGAAATTCTCCTGTTTTTAAATTAAAAATAGAAGTACCTAAAACGTCGGTAGGCATTAAATCGGGAGTAAATTGTATACGGTTGTAACCAACAGCAAGACTGTTCGCTAACAGTTTAGCCATTAAAGTTTTAGCTATACCTGGCATTCCTTCTAGCAATACGTGCCCTCCAGTAAAAAGTGCTGTTGCTAAGTAGCGAATAATGTCGGTTTGACCGATTATTAGTTTTTGAATTTCCGTCTGCATTTTATCAACGGCTAATTGTATGGCTTTTATTTCTGAAGCTGAAACAGCAAACTGAGGGGATTGGTCATTAGAAACTGTTTCTGCAGCTTCGGAAGTTGGAAACGGGGTGTTGTTTTGATTTTCCATATTATTTGCAGGATTGATAAAAGGATTGAATGAGTTGATGTAAAGTTATTAAATCTTTGGAGGTATAGGTATGTTCTGAATTTTCTAATAGCAGATATGCCTTTTCTAAGGAATCGATTGATGAACTGCTACAGGCAGATTTCGCTTTTAAGGTTTCTAAAAAGGATGCATCTATTTGCTGGGTTGAAAGTCCGTATCGATTTCGAATAAACGATAATAAAAGCTTCCACTTTTTTAAACCAATGTTACGATGGTCTTTTTGTTGAAAATACAAAACCGTAATGCTTTCAATGAAATCTAAATAAGAGTTTGACTTTTTTAAATAAATTGGAATGATGCGTTGTCGTCGTTTCATTCCAAAAAATAAAAATAACAGCAACAGCAGTAATAAACCATACCAAGCGTATCGGAGAGAGCGATGAGAAAGAATATAGCTCAAAGGCGTATCTATTTCTTGCTCTTTATTGTCGATGAATTTATTAGCCTTACTTCCTTCGTCCCAATAAATACGCGTATAAGAAATGGTAGACAAGCACTTGTTTACATAATCATAATTGCGCTCGCTTAATAAATGGTAGTTGGTAAAAGCCAATGGAACCGAATGAAAATAAAAATAACCTTTTCCGTATTTTATTCGGACATAACAAGGTAAGGAATCTTGAAAATAGCCCAATACTTCGGCGGTATAAAGGGTACTATTGAAATTAGTTGGAATAAAATAATTCCACCATTTGGATTGAAACTTTTGCTCATTAAAATAATTAATTACATAACCTTTAGCATCTTGAAGGGTGGGATCATTAAAATTTAATTGAACATAAGGGCCAAACCATTCTGTTAATAGCGGCATAGAAGAGAAAGTAGCGCCAGCATTTACGGAAGGATTGTCTGGGGCGTTTGTGTTTGCGGTAGAGGGTGCTGTTACTTCTTTTTTTGAAAAAGAATCCTCCGACGCTGAATCCACTGCGTCCATTCTATCCGCTCTGGTATTTGCTACTTCATTGGTGTCTTTTTTTGCTAAGTTTAATTGGATTATTAAATCGTTATTAATGTAAGGTGTAATTGACAAACAAGTATTTCCACTAGCAACAAAGGATTTCAATGATTCAATTTCTAAACTGTCGTAATAACTTTCATTATTTAAAAGTACATAACAGGCATTTTGCTTAGGGAGAGAATCTGCGTGGAAGTATTTGTTAACGTGTTTGCGAATTTCAATAAATTGATCGGATTTAACGCTTGCCTTTACTAATTGGTAAAAGATACTGGAAGCATAGGGTTGTTCTTTTTTTATGTTATAATTTTCATCCCAAGAATAATTTTTATTAAAAACAGTCCAATAAATTATCACACCACTTACTAATAAAACAGCAGCAAGAGCAATAAAAACAGTGACGTTGTTGTTTTGTTTAGACATGAAAGCGTAAAAGCGAATGCTTGATTGAAGTACAAATAAAGGAAATTATCGGCTGTTAGAGGTGGTTTGTTAGAATAATATCCTACAGAGGTCGGCGGTACGCACTTTTATTTCTAATTTCTATTGTTAAATCTAAATTCAAGATGGTATCTTGGGCAATTGTAATATGCAACGAAAATTTATTTTAAATTTATTGTTTCTTATAAGTCTTAACTTGCTTATAAAGCCGCTATGGATTATAGGCATTGATCGAGTGGTTCAAAATAGGCTGGGATTTACTGCTTACGGCGTTTTTTATGCTTTGTTGAACATATCTTACCTGTTTAATATGCTTTTAGATTTGGGCATACAAAACTATACTATTAGAGAGGTAACCAAAGAGAAGGGCGTACTTCCCACTTTGTTTCCCAATATTATAGCCTTGAAATTTTTTGGAAGCATTGTTTATATACTTCTTACTATTTTGTTAGGTTGGTTATTGCATTTTCCAAGTACGCAATGGTTTTGGTTATTTGGATTGGCGCTGAATCAATGTCTTATTTTTTTTATCGCTTATTTTAGAAGCAATATTGCAGCCATGCAGTATTATTTTTTGGATAGCTTATTATCCATTACCGATAAATTACTAATGCTGATTTTGGTCGGTTTGTTATTATACTTTCCTCCTTTTCTATCGTTCTTATCCATTCCTGCTTTTATTTTTTCACAAACATTTGCTTTGGGGATTACCTTTTGTATAGCCTTTATAGCTGTTCGCATTTTGGCAGCTAGCATCCAATTTAAATTTGACCTAGCGCAGATTCGTAGTATTTTCAAAGCATCTTTGCCTTATGCTCTACTCAGTTTTTTAATGACTATTTATTTTAGAGCGGATAGTATTTTAATCAACTTATTAAATGGCCCACATGAAAATGGAATATATGCAGCAGCCTATCGACTGTTAGATATGTCCATTATGTTTTCTTATTTATTTGCCGTGCTTTTGTTGCCAATGTTTTCGAAACTGATTTCCGATAAGCAGTCGGTTAAAAATCTGGTTTCTATTAGTAGCAGATTGTTAATTCCAATAAGCATTCTGTTACCATTAACTTGTTGGTTTTATAAAAACGAATTGTTTGCATTCATGTATCCACAAGCTGATACTTATGCTTCCTTAGTAATGGCAATTGTGTTGTTGTCCTTTCCTTTTATTTCAGCTTTGTATATTTATGGAACCTTACTTACCGCTAAGGGTCAGATTAGGTGGCTTAATAAAATCGCTTTTATAGCAATGATTCTAAATCTAGCTTTGAATGCCATTTTAATACCCTTGTACCAATCCAAAGGTGCGGCAATTGCGGCAGTTATAACCCATGCGTTTATGTCGTTAAGTTGTTTTTTTAAATCCGTTTTTATTTTTGAAATAAAAATTAAGTGGCAAGACCAATTTAAACTGGCAGCTTACTTCCTTAGCAGCGTCTTGATTTTTTACTTTTTAAATCAACAAACGGGTAATCGATTGGTGCTGCTTTCTGCTAGTATTGGCGGCTGTGTGTTTGTTTTGTTTAGCAGCAGTATTATTCCAATAAAAAGCGGTTGGATGTTTATTCAATCAATAGCGGAAAGAAAATAATTTGGTCCGCTATTCCTTCTCACTCGGTGTTCTATTTAAAGATTACTTCTTGAAGCTGCATTTGCTACTCAATAAATTGTCGTTTTAAAAATACGGGAGTTGACTTCGACTTATCGTAAATGGTTCTGCGCCCTTCAATAGTTTGTTGTGTAAAGGAGTAATGAAATACTCCATTTAGTTTATAGTCTTGGTTATTTTCTTTTAATGTTAAATCTTCTTGTTCAAAAATTTTATCAATGAATTTATTTTTTAAATCCCAATAGTTTTATTTCAGAAAGCCTTTAAAAGAAAGTATAAAAGAGCCACAAACGGAACAAGAAATGATTAAAACTTAAGAAAATTTTTCAACCTTTGCTTTGTAATTTTCTTGAATTATTTTTATGAAAGCATTTTTATCACTTTTCATTATTTTTATTTCTGGACTATCTCTCATAATGGAATTTAATTCCCTCACATTTTCATCACTCCAAATAGACAATTCAACAATAATTGGAGTTAATGCCAAACCCTTATCTGTTAGTAGGTAAAGATTGGTTTTTTTATTATCAGGAAGCTGAGTTTTGGTTATAATCCCTAATTCTTCCAAACATTTAAGCTTGGAAGATAGAATGTTAGTGGCAATTGCTTCAACGCTATCCGTGAATTCTTTGAAAGTCTTTTTGTCTTCTATAAGCATTTGCTTAATAATTACCAAAATCCATTTATCCCCTAAAACATCAAGGGCTGATGTGATTGGGCATTCGCACCGAAATTTATAATCCATGTTATGTAAACATTAATTTTTACTTGCAATTTGCAATTTATTTTAGACTTTACTTGCAAATTGAAAGTAATTATCTATTTTTGCTTGCGAAACAAAAGTAATAATTAAATTTTAAAAAAATGGAAAATCAAGAAAAAAGCACTGAAAGTGCAATTGCAGCTAAGGCTGCCTACATTATGGTTCAAATGAAAGTTGATAGCCTTGAAGAGCTTAATCAACGTTATGCACAATTTGCAATCCCCATTTTAATTAAACACGGTGGTCAAATGATCGCCGGTACCCCTGTACCAAAAGTAAAAGAAGGAGATTGGAATGGAAACTGGGCGGCAGTGCTTCAATTCCCTAGTATGGAAGCAGCCGAGGGCTGGTACAATTCAGAAGAGTACCAACCTTACAAAAACCTTCGCATTAGCGAATTACAATCTGAAGTAGGTAGAGTAGTAATTATCCCAGGAATGTAATTTATTCTTTTCACGTCAATAAACCAAGCTCAGCGAACTGCTGAGTTTGATTTATTGTTTAAAAATTTAACCCCAAAGAAAAAATGAAAAAAGTACTAGTAACAGGAATATCCGGATTTGTAGGACAGCATTGTGCTGCTCAATTATTAAAAAAAGGCTATGCGGTAAGAGGTTCAGTAAGGAGCTTGTCAAAGACTGATGAAGTAGTAAATGGTATCCAACAAGAAATTGACCCAAAAGGTAATTTGGAGTTTTGCGAGCTTGACCTAATGAAAGACTTCGGTTGGGAAAAAGCAATGCAAGGTTGCGATTATGTTTTGCACGTTGCATCACCATTTGTAGTTAAAGAACCAAACGATGAGAACGAATTAATAAAACCGGCTGTTGATGGTACATTAAGAGCTTTGAAGGCTGCAAAAAATGCTGGCGTTAAAAGAATTGTCCTTACGTCTTCAACGGCTGCCATGCAAGGAGGGCAAACAGGCGTCATAAAAATTGATCAAGACAGTTGGACAAATGTGAATGCCAAAAATGTAACTGCCTACTTCAAAAGTAAAACGCTTGCTGAAAAAACTGCATGGGATTTTATAAAAAATCAATCTGGTGATTCTAAATTGGAGTTAGTCGTTGTTAACCCAGGACCAATATATGGACCAACATTAACTGGGAATCTATCCAATGAAGCAATGGATTTTTTCAAAAAATTAATTAGTGGAAAAGTACCAATGTTGCCTCGGGCTAATTCAGTGATGTCTGATGTGAGAGATGTCGCTGCTATTCAAGTTGCAGCCCTAGAAAATGAAAATGCAAACGGCAAGCGATTCATTGTCACAACCGAAAAAGCTCATGCTATACAAGAAATCGCTCAAATTTTAAAATCAAATGGATTTGAAAAAGTAAGCACCAAATTAGCCCCAACTTTTTTATTGAAGTTTATGGCGAAATTCAATAATGAAGCTAAAGGTATGTTGCCGTTTATCGAAAATACTGCTCAAGCGGATGTTAGCAATACGATGAATACATTTAATTGGAAACCAATTTCTTTTGAAAAAACGGTTCTTGATACAGCTAAATCTGTCAAGAAATCGCTAAACAAATAAATTAAACTGCGTGTAAATAATTTTATTACGAGACTTTTAAAAGGTGAAGCAAACTAGAAAGATAGCCGCCAAAAGCGGTTTGGAGAAATGGCGCTCGAGGTGCTTCGGATAAATATTTCAAATCAACTACTACGAAATTATTTTAAAAAGCACATTCAATAATGCATTTAAAACAGCACTCATAAATCCATGTTCCATTTAAAATCAAAGTTCAACAACATTTACTTATTCTTATAATGAGCTAAAGAAGACCAAGTTTAATTATAGGCTATTTTGTTAAAATAAAATACTTGTCGACGGCCACCAAATAACTTGCCTTTGGTTTTGATACGCTCATATCCATAAGCAACAAAATAATTGTCGTACCAGTATTCAATACTGCTTCCTTCAGCAGCTAATACTTTATCTTTTTCCTTACCAGTATTAATTTTTGCAACAAAATTACCGTTGCTCATTTTGCCATGATTTAATACTTTTGACTTTAAATTGATTCCATCATTATAAACGATGATTAAATTACCATTTCCTTCTTTATTCATAACGGTTGTATGCGGATACAATCCGTAAGGCGGTGTATAGAAATTAATGTCAAAAACATTATTCCAAAGCATGTCGCCATTTGCTGGATCAAAACAAGCAACTAAAGCATTGGTGAAAACATATCCATCAAACACTTGTCTGGTTTGGTAATTTTTGCCATCGTAATAAGTTTCTGTATGATAGTGTTCGTAAAAGAATTCTCCAATCATAATAATTCCCTCCTCTGTTTCAATAGGTTCATGAAAAATAACATCTTCTCTAACGGTGAACAAGGCAGCCAAACCTTTTGCGGTTTTAGGATTCATTTTTGAATCGTTGTTCTTAAAGAAATTAGTGAATGGATAACAACGAATAAAATCTTGTTTCCCCTTCGTTAATTTAGAAAAATAAAATCCAGTTGTTTTTAAACCATCGGTAATTCTGCCATGTTGTAGGTATTTGTTGGTTACCCCTTTTTTATCGGTAGTCGAAAATTTAGTATAGGAACCGATTGCTAAAATACTTTTGTTGGCTAAGGCACTAACCGATACGGCATTTAAGCCTATCCCTGCTTTTGAATTTACTTCATATTCTCTGCCTTCTTTGCCTGCTTGTCCCATTATCTTTACTGTTTGTGAAAAGGCGCCTTTTTTAACTGCTTGTTTACTTATGGAAACAGCAACATTGCTACTATCTGTTCCAGTCGAAATATTGCTAATAAATCCTTTATAATCGCCAACTGCTAACGGAACTAAGCCAATCTTCTTTTCTTTAAAATCGCCATAAAACAACATTGGATGAAATTTTACAGCACTGTTGCCGCCTACTGCGCAATAATAGATTCCACAAGTTAAATAGGTTAAACACATTCTACCACACAATTCTTTTTTAGTTGGATTGGTAAACCCTCCAAAATAAACGGTGTTTTGAGCTACATGTAAATCCGTAATGGTGGTAGGTACAGGTATTGTTCCACTAATAGAACTAAACGTGTTTTTCTTAACGTTGTAGCGTACAATCTCCATTTGATTTAAAGAGCCGTTCGACATGGAAGAAGAAGTGGTATTGGTTAATAAGATATAAACCATTTTGCGACTACGATCGTAATAAGCTTTAATAAAAGAAACGTGCTTATCGGCCATGTATTCTGCCGTTGCAACTTGCTTAAATGCCGTATTGTACTTAACGAAATTCCATTTCTTTTGACCATCTTTTGAGCGTTCATCGCTTTCATAAAATAAAACCATCCCTTCCTCTCCAACAGGTATCAAATTAATATTATCGGATGAAAATTTGGCTTCAATTTCTACTCTATTTAAGCCACCTTTCTTACCATTGGTTGGCTCTTCATCCATCTCCGCGTCGCTGTCTGAATCCTCTGCTTGCTTTTTTGCTTTCGTTTTTGGCGCAGCCGTTTCACCCTCGTCATCTGTAGAAGCAACCTTCTTGGTGCTCTTTTTTGTTTTCGGTGCAGCCGTTTCGCCTTCGTCATCCGAGCTGTCCGTTGATTCGTCGGTTTGTTCGGTGTCACTTGTTTTTTTGGTTGATTTAGATCGCTGAGCCGAACTGTTAAAAGTGACCAATAGACTGACAGCTAAAATTAAAAGAAGGTGTTTCATAAAAAAATAGAATGGGTATTAAGGGTAAAATAGGGGTATTTGAAAGCGGATAAAAGTGTTGCAAATTCGAGGTGCGAAGATATCTAATACATTTCAATTTAGAAAGCTACGAAACAACTAAAATCAGCTATCTTCAAAGTTTACAGTATCAATAGTTTATATTATTGCTAGTGCATATAATTTGGGCGAAACCTACTAATAAAACAGAATGAGAAACAGAAGGAGAGCGTAGAAATAGGTTCCCTCTCCTTTTGTAAGTAAGTCGAATCTTCAAGGTTCTCCTTATTTAAATCGCGGAAACATTCCGTATATTAAAGCTAATGGGTTAAAATGCTCGTATTTCTTGCTCAATTAATAGGTGCAATTTTCTTTTTGGCAATTCAAAATTCCTTTTTCTTGACTAATTCCCTTACATCCTACGCATAAGCACTTATGAAAATACGTAATTTTACGTAGAAATCTGAAGCCAGCAGCGCCCTATTTTTGTACCAGAGGTTAATAAAACATTATGTTTAGAAAATCCGTTGGTTCGTGGTTGTCCAACGGATTTTTTTTTGTCTAGCCCACTTGATAATTCCAAAAAGCAACTTCCAAGTGTTACTACACTAAATTTCAAAACCAAAATTCCTACTTTTATATCCGCTCAATTGCTTATTTTTCTGATCTTAAAATAAGATGTATGAAAAGTTCTGCCACATGGCTTACGCTATTGCTTGCATTTTTATTATTGGTCCAACAGTTTGCCAACGCGCAATCGGCTACTTTTAGTTGGGTTAATCAAATGGGTGGCATGGGCCTCGAATACGGTCAATCAATAAGCGCCGATGCTGCTGGAAACGTTTATACTTGTGGCTTTTTTGACGGTACCGTCGATTTTGATCCTGGTCCTGGCACACTTTCTTTTACTTCTCAGGGGTTGAGTGATATTTTTATTCAAAAGGTAAATACCAACGGAACGCTTCTTTGGGCCAAGCAAATTGGTGGAGCTGGCGATGATGTTAGTTATATGCTTACGTTAAACAATGTCGGAGAGGTGGTTCTAACGGGATATTTTTCTTCTACTGTTGACTTTGACCCTGGTCCCGGAAATCACACTGCTGTTTCTAATGGCTCAACCGATATTTATATTCTTAAATTAGATAGTAATGGACAATTTGTATGGGTAAAAACCATTGGCGGTGCTTTTGATGATGGAGCCAATGCGGTAAGTGCCGATTTAAATGGCACTATTTATTGCACCGGTTATTTTGATAACACAGTTAATTTCAATCCTTCTTCTGCCAATGCTATTAATCTTACTTCCCAGGGTTTAGACGATGTTTTTTTTATGAAATTATCGTCGGCAGGCAATGTAAAATGGGCAAAATCTATTGGTAACGGTAATTACCAAGCTGGAAACGGAATTGTGGCTAATGCGTTAGGCGATATCTATATAAGTGGCTTTTATTATAGTACACTGGATTGTGATCCGGGGCCAAGTGTCTTTAATATTGCAAACAACGGCTTAACAGATATCTTTATAGAAAAAGTAGATTCTTCGGGCAATTTTAGTTGGGTGAGACAAATAGGAGGTGCTGGTTTTGAAAGTCCACTTGCTCTGCAATTAGATGCTACTGGAAATATTTGTCATGCTGGTTTCTTTCAACAATCCATCGACTTTGATCCTGGCATTGGTACTTTTAACCTAAGCTCCAACGGCGGCAGTGATGCCTATTTTGAAAAACTAACTCCTGCTGGACAATTTATGTACGCAAAAAGTTTTGGTGGTTTATTGTGGGATGAAATCAATAGCATTAGTTTAGATACCATAGGAAATAGCTACTCTACTGGTTTCTTTCAAGATACCATCGACTTTGACCCAGGTGCTTCCATTGCTAAATTTGCGAGCAATGGTGTTCGCGATATTTTTGTTCATAAAATGGATTCAGCAGGCACATTTATTTGGGCAAAGCAAATGGGTGGCACCGGCGATGATTGGGGAAACGGTATCAAAGTAGATCTTGCGGGCAATGTTTTTACAACAGGCTTTTTCGCCAATTTAGTCGACTTTAATCCTGGCGCTGGAGTAGCCAATAAACTGGCATTTAACGACGATGCATTTGTTCAAAAGCTGCAACCATGTCCGCCGTCGTATACTACAATTGTTGCTACTAATTGTGCGAGCTTTACCCTAAACAATCAAACGTTTTATCAGAGCGGAACTTATACCCAATTTAAAACTAATTACTTAGGCTGTGACTCCATCATCACCTTAAATTTAACCATTGTTCCAGCTTCCTTTTATACCTATCAACAAACCATTTGCAGCGGGACTTCTTATTTTTTCAATAATCATACGTTAACACAAAGCGGAACTTATAAAGACA
>Ga0114962_10002666_pt1 | contig 14703 bp, 10 predicted proteins | sample C_130820_MF_Meta_FD_87017 | JGI IMG/M metagenome (GOLD analysis project Ga0114962, IMG submission 87017) | Freshwater microbial communities from Lake Croche, Canada to study carbon cycling - C_130820_MF_MetaG | ecosystem: Environmental > Aquatic > Freshwater > Lake | place: Lake Croche, Canada...
CACGATCGCTCGCGAATGGCTCCTTGCGGTAGCATTTCTCGACGGCTCGATCTAGCTCGGCATGGGCCTTGGCAAGGGCTGGAGGCATGGCAACAGGATCGTAGAGATCAGCGGGGGTGCTCTTTCCTGCAGGAGGCAGGAAGAGACTTCGTGCATCAAGGACAGCCTGAGCCCCCCGTTCCACTGAAGCTTTTTGCTCTGGGGTTGCCTCAGGCCATGGGTAGTTGTTATACACCAGAGAGCTTGAGTAACTGTAATCGCTCTTCAACCGCCCGCACACTTGCCTCATCCATGCCATGTGCATCTCGGATGTGAGAACCCCGAAGGTGTAGAGGTTCGCATCGTCGATGAAGAATATCTTGTCCCCTGGAATAACCTTGTTGGGCAGGTACCCAATGGGGATGTATCTCCTCCTTTCCGACGATACCTTTGGGATGGCTAGGTAGTTTGGTGCCGTTGCATGTCGAATTTCTCCGAAGAGAGTTGGAGTAGCTGCAAGGGCCCTAGTCGCCACCTTTTTACTGCCATTCCTCATTTCTCTGACCCTTTGAACCCGATCTGAGACTAAGGACAGCTTACGAAGTTTTTCAGGCGGGCAGTCCTTCAACCACAGGCACCACCTTGGAATATTGTTGATGAAATCCTCACCCATCAGAAAGGGACGAATCCAAGGCTCAGCCTCTGGTTCAGCTTTAATTAACTCCTCTTTCTCCGCATTATCGAGCAACAGGTTTCCACCCTCAGTGGGCTTACCTCCGTTCTTCAGCTCTGGTGCTTCACATATTGGAGATGAGCGTGTGACTACAACCGAGTCAGATCCAGCGACCAAATAAGGGCTGATATTCTTTACTTTTAGTATGCTGGGGTTTTTGGGGTCCTTATCATACTCCCAGACAGTCTTGTCATCAGTGTCGTAGTTTGCGAATCCGACGATAATGCAGTGAACATGGGCTTTCCCCCGTGCTTCGCTCTCCCAAGAGAAGGTTTTATGGGTGAAATGGATTTTGACCTTGAAGGTATTAATCAGAGCAGACCAGAGAATTGAAACCTGCTCCCCTTGGCAGATTGAATTAGTAGAGACAAAGGCCACCTTGATCGTCGTTCCTTGGATATACTGGGCTGCGAGGTAATGCCAGCAAGTGACAAAGTCCAGATTCCCTGATGACTTGAGCCCATTGAATACATGAGCCATATCCTTTTTCTGTTCGTCGCTTTGGTAGTGTTTACCGACGAACGGAGGATTTCCGAGGATGTAGGAACAGTCCCCCGGTGTGATAACGGTTTTCCAATCGAGTTGCAGGGCGTTGCCGTGAACAATGTGCGCGGCCTTGGTGAGAGGCAGCCGTGTGAAGGACTGCCCGAAGGCATAGCCCAGCTCGATGTTGGCGATGTGATCCATGAGCCACATGGCGACGCGTGCGATTTGCGCGGGAAACTCCTCGATCTCGATGCCGTAAAACTGATCGACGCTGACCTTGGTAAGATCGGCGATATCGAGAACCGCCTGTCCGGAGGGGCGCAATTCCTTGAGCACTTCTGTCTCCAGCTTCCGAAGCTCCCGATAGGTGATGATCAGGAAGTTACCGCATCCGCAGGCTGGGTCGAAGAACTTGAGACGGGCCAGCTTGTTGTGAAACTCCTCAAGCTTCTGTGATCGTCCCCGTTCCGGGCCGCTCTTGATTGCCGCTAACTCTGCGCGCAGAGTATCAAGGAAGAGGGGGCGAATGAGTTTGAGGATATTTTCCTCACTGGTGTAGTGAGCGCCGAGGGATCTGCGCTCAGCAGCCTCCATGACTCCCTGGAAAAGGGAACCAAAGATAGCGGGGCTGATTTTGGACCAGTCAAAGTCGCAGCACTCAAGGAGTGCCGTTCTCATCCTGGAATCCGTGGCGGCAAGGGCAAGCCGCCCCGTGAAGAGCTCCCCGTTCACATATGGGAGTGCCGCCAGAGCCTCATCGAGAGCTGCCTGGCGCCGTTCATTCGGGGTGTCGAGGGTCTCGAAGATCTGGGCGAGCTTGATTCCGAGATCGCTCCCGTCTTCGGAGGTGCGGTTCTGGATGATGCCCGTGAATGATTCCTGCTCAAAGACTCCCGTATCCTCGGCAAAGAGACAAAAGAGAACGCGTACGAGGAATCTCTGGAGATCGTGGTCGGGGTATCCCCCCGATTTCATGGAGTCATAGAGAGCACCTAGCTTCTCGACCGCCGCGATGTTAACCGGTGCCTCGAGCGAGGGGCGCTTTGGCTCGTATCCACCAAGGAATCCCAGATGGGAGGCATGGTCGGAAAGAGCCTCCAGCGTGAATGTATCCTCCTGTCCGTTGTGGAGGTCAAAAATCTCGAAGTGCCCGAAGTCACAGGTCACCAGATAGCGAGGCCGCTCAGTGGGCTTGAGGCGCTCCATGTAGTCCTCTGCCTGCTTCTTGGCTTGGGCCAGATTTTTGCCCCTGCTCTTGTGCTCGACGATGACTTTTCCCTTCCAGATGACGTCTATGTAACCCCAGTTCCCATCAAGTTTCTTGATCGGATACTCAAAACGGGCCACCTGGCGGCGGTTTGTCCCGTAGCACTCAAAAAGGGCATCCCAGAAAGACTTTGCCTCGGCATCCTCATCACTGGCGTCTTTCCAGCGTTCCGAGAAGGCAGCAAGCCGTGCTCGGATTTCATTCATGGAAAGGGGCGTGCTCATCAAGACAACATAAAGCTCTTTAACGAAACGCCCTACAAGTGACGAGGAGGGAATTCGCGTTTACAGCACCGATCAACTGCTCATGTTTTGGCCACGATGATTGCAGCCTACTGATTGAGAGCGTTTTCCACCCTATTATCCGCTCTCCAGATGCGGTAGCGAACTTCGACTCCCTCTGGTACGTAAACCACCAGCGGCAGACGGCTGTTGTAGCGGAGGAGATCGGGCTCACCCCCGAGGGTGATGAAGCGGTCGACCTTGGGCTCGCTCGGATCAACGGCCATCAGGGTTCCTGCCATGGGGCCAAGGGAATTCAAAGCGTACCGATCATATCCCCAGCCAAGAATCGTAACCTTCTCCAGCTTGCCTCCAAAGAAGTAGCGGTTCCGGGAATCAAGCTTCATGGTTTTGCCAACCAGAAGTTGAACTTTCAGGAGCCCCTCTGCGTTCCGGTGTGGAAGCATGATCACGAAGCGGCTCATCCCCTCACCCGCCGGAGGAAAGGCTTTGAGTTCCTTGCCTGAATTGGAACTGATATCTTCCGGCATGAGGCATGACCCAGTGGATGCTAAAAGCCAAAAGAGGCATAGAATACTGCTCATTCTTAAGGAAGCCTTTCTTGAAACCTTTCCTGAGTTTGCTTGCTTGGCCGTTGCTTCGCATCCGTTGCCTCTGAGTTCCAGATTTCTCATCTGATGGATGGCACCGGAGATGACGCCGGAGCTGGCTTGATCGGATCCATGCGGGCAATCCACTCCAGGAGAATCCCCCGCTGAGAGGCTGTGGTGTAATGAAGCAATCCCCAGCGCAGAAGTGAGGCACCGTGAGAAGGATCACCCTGCTTCTCAAAGCAACGGGCATCCTCGAGCAGAAGGCGAAACTGTACAGGATTTTCTTTCGCCATCTTAAATGCCATGGCAAAGCTTGCCTCCGCTGCCGGAAGAGCTCCCGCATCCATCTGGGCAGCCCCCAGCGCCTCAAGGTAAAGACTCTCTCCCCCCTGCTTGGCACGGGCTACAAGATCCCCCGCGGACTTAAGGACATCTCCGTCATGGGAAAGGATAATTCTCCGATAGTCTGTCCAGACACTCTTGGAAGGAGAGGTGCTGTCGGCTTGGGCCAGGCAGGCATAAGGACGGTAAAGTGGATCACCAACCAGGATGCTCATCCATGAGAGTACGGGTTGAGCTGAGTAGTAGCTATCGGCAAGATTCGATCCGGCAAGAAGGCTGGAACAGAAGGTGCCCATATCGGTGGTAAAACTCAGATAGGGTTCATAGACGTTCCCTAAGGAAGCGCTGGCCCCGTGTTGGATGAGAGGACCTGTCCAACCTTTATTCGGATCATGCAGGGTTGTGGCACTAAAGGAATGAAGATGTGCAGCCACCGCTCCCGGGACGAACCGGAAGAAAGTATCCGTGAACGGGCCGTCAATATTCTCTGAGTACCAGCCGTAGTAGGCGGCGGCATCGGTGATAGGAAATCCTGACTGGTAAGTATCGGGAAGATCATCGGTGATCACCGGAATGCCGTAGCGCCTCATTGCTGCGCCTGCGCTTCTGATCCAGTTATCACCGAGGGCATAGCCGCCGGAGCTGATAGAACGCAGATCGATATACCCCCAACCCCAGAGGCCCTTTTTCTCAGCACGGATACCGTTCAGAACCATGGATTTGATAGCCTCCACACTCGGAGCATCGAGGCGTGACACAAAGAGAAGCGTCGGAGGGATTTGGGGATTGAACACACTCTTTGAAGCACTATTGCAGATGGGGTTCTTAAGTAACCCTGAGATTTGCGATGAAAACAGCCCCAGAGTGGAGATCTCCGAGTCGACGGATGACGCATTCACCGTGCCGACCGGGGCTGGCTGCACCTGCGCATCTCCGGGATAGTCAGCACACTCCTTGATCTTGAGCGGAATGCCACGAATCACGGCAGCATAGCGTACGCTCGAAGCGATCATTACAGGATGGTTCATCATGTCACGGGAGATGCTCCAATATCCGCGATTCACCAACTCCTGCCTCAACGGAGTAGCAAGAGAGGTATCGTAATCGCTCCGGGAGATCTCCTCCGCATTAGTTGTGGAAAGGGCGATCTCATGAGCAGGATCTATGGACCGTGCGGAACAGTAGAAGTCAGCCAACCCCTTGGAATCAGGATCATTGGAATTATAGATTACTATGGTGGCGGCAGCATCCTCCTGGGGAGTTGCAGCAGATAGGCCTGCGAAATTCAGGACGATCGCAAACAGGATGAAATAAGGAAAGAGGCGCGTCATACTCATGATTAATTTGATTTTATTAAACAAATCTACCCATCCAACTTCAGTCGGAGGCCATCATAAGCCAGACCGAATCCGAGCGGCAGCTCAAGCTGCTTCGCAGCATGGGAAACTTCATGACAAAGATGGATAAATAATGTGCTGGATGGCCCGACTGATCGAGCCGCAATGATGGCTTGATCAAAATTCATGTGTGTCGGATGAGATCGATCCCGCAGAGCATCCACGACCAGCAACTCTGCACCCTGTGCAGCCTCGACCGCCGCCGGTGGCAGCCCAGAACAATCAGTGAAGTAGGCTAACAGCTTCCGACCACCACGATGAAAAACAAATCCTGTCGTGGTAAATTGGCCATGGGGGAGTTCCACGGGCACGACACTCGTTTCGCCAAGCTGAAAAGGCCCCCGAATCAACTGCGGAGACAGACGGAGATAATTTTTCCAAGTCTGAGGCTGATCAAAGGCATAACGGAAGGTATTCTTGAGCCCCTCCATCGTCTCCTCCGAGGCATGGACGGGCATCGGACGATCCTCCATTTCGCAAAAGCGTCTCATGTCATCGAATCCCATGATGTGATCCGTATGGGCATGAGTAATGAGAGCCGCATCCAGCCTGCTGACGTGCTCACGCAGGCACTGCATCCGAAACTCTGGGGCTGTATCAATCACAAAATGCAAGTCTGGAGCCTTCACCAAGAGGGAAGTGCGAGTGCGTTGATCCCGAGGGTCATTGGAACAGCAGACCGGGCAGTTGCAACCGATGATCGGAACACCCTGAGAAGTTCCCGTTCCAAGAAAAGTGAGTTCCAAGGAATACATCGTGATAAAGTTAAAAGGTTAAAAAAGTTAAAAAAGGTTAAAAGGGGAATGATATTTCCATCTTGCAATTGAACGCTTCAACTCCAACTCACCGACTGGCATAGTATCCGCCATGTCGGCCATGCTCCGATCTCTCAGAATTCGCAATCTAGCCCTTGTTGAAGTGCTGGAATGGGACCTTCCTGCCGGCTTCACTGCCGTAACAGGCGAGACTGGAGCAGGAAAGTCGATCATCCTCGGCGCGCTCAAGTTCCTTCTCGGGGAACGGGCCGACCGGGGCGTCGTCAGAGCCGGCGCATCATCTGCCGGAATTGAGGCTTGCTTCTCCCTGAAGGAGACTCGTGAAATCAACCTTCTGCTGGAGGAATCCGGTATCGATCCCTGCCAAGATGGAGAACTGATTCTCAAGAGGACGATTGCGGCCGAGGGGAGTGGTGCCACCGGGCGGCAATTCATCAACGGAAGTTCCTGCAATCTCTCTCTCCTGAAGGAACTCGGCACCCGTCTCGTCGATCTGCACGGTCCACACGATCACCAATCCCTGTTCTCCCGACATCAGCAAACCCTTCTTCTAGATCGCTACAGTGAGGCTCTTCCTCTGAGAGAAGCCTATCTGGAACGACGGGTGGCGGTTGCCTCGATGATTCGTGAACTCAGTGAACTGGAAGCATCTGCCGGAGGCATGGAGCGAATCGAGCAATTGCGCCACGAAGTTGAGGAAATCAACTCCGCTAGTCTGCTTAAAGATGAAGAAGAGGATCTCAATGCCCGATACAAGGCCGCATCGAACAGTCGTCGACTGATCGAACTCTCGGCTTCCGTGGTCTCACGTCTCGATGACGAGGAACGGGGAGCAAGCCTTGCTCTCTCTGAATCAACCAGACTACTCCGGGAACTAAGCCGCCTGGATGAGCGCTCAGCCCCGCATTTGGAGACCCTAGAGAGGATCACGAGTGATCTCGATTCCCTGATCTCGGATCTTCGTGATGATGCAGAGACCATCGAAGTTGATGCTGGTGAACTCCAACAACTGGAGGATCGTCTGAACCTTCTCTCGACGCTTCGCCGAAAATATGGCCCCTCGATCTCCGATGTGATTGCGAGGGCAACGGCCTCGGCAGCTCTGCTTGAAAAGCTCTCCGGTTACGAGGGGCTCAAGTCCGACGCCGAACAGCGGCTATCCGAAGCAAGGACCGCGCTCCGAACAGCGGCTGACAAACTCGCGGCAAAGCGCACTCAGGGCGCAATCAAACTCTCTAAGACCGTAGCGCGTGAGTTGGCTGATCTGGGATTCAAGCAGGCTGGCTTTGAAATCATTCTCGAGAGGCAGGAGGAACCGGGTCCCGACGGAAGCGAAGTGGCGGAGTTTCTCTTCGCCCCAAACCCCGGTGAACCGATTCAAAACCTCCGCTCTATCGCCTCCAGCGGTGAGATCTCCAGGGTCATGCTCGCCCTGAAATCGGCACTCGCAGGACAAGATAGGATCCCCCTTCTCGTCTTTGACGAAATTGATGCCAATGTCGGCGGAGAGATCGCTTCCAAGGTGGCGGGCAAGATGAAGGAACTCGGTTTCGGTCACCAGGTCCTCTGCATCACTCATCTTCCTCAAGTCGCGGCTGCCGCAACATCACAGTTTATGGTCGTGAAATCTGTTCTTGAGGGACGAACGGAAACAACACTTTCATCAGTCGAAGGATCCAATCGAATCTCCGAGATCGCCAGAATGCTGGGTGGCGTCACTGATTCTGCCAAGGCACATGCAGAAACCCTGATCAGAGAATCCCTGATTTAAGGGGGTTTTAAGTTTTTACTGGACAGCAACCAGCAACGCACCCGTCATGGCACTTTATTATCTCAAGGGAACGGATGACAGTGGTTCATCATTCTCTCCCACTCCATTGGCCCACGCCAAGGAAACCACCTCCCCTCTCCTTGGTATTGTCTTTGGATTGATCATCCTGCTCGCCTCATTCGTTCAGTTGCTCGGTCTGACTTGGCCGATCGAAGAGAGAGTTTTACAAATCCTTCCCAAACAGTGGACAACAAAACTGCCGCTGGTGCAGAACCAAGGGATTAAGATTGCACTGCTGGAGATGATGCCCGTTGATAGCGCATTTTCCTCACTGGATATTGCCATGGCGCTGCGTGGCTTGAGCAAACTTCACCCAGCACGGGTCTTGATCGCGGGCAAAGTGACCTCGGATAAGAACTCAGAGCAACTTCTCCAAGGAGTCCTGTCAACCCTCAGGGCAGAAGGCGTCGAGGTTATCCAGTCTCAGGACCCCTCAGAGGATGCATGCTATCATCCCCTACCGCTCTGCTTTTACACCCCCCCACCCTTTTTGCATCTTGGTACAGACTGGGAGACAATTCCGGGGAGTATTTCCAATAAGAAGCAGGGATACTTTCTTCCATTATTACCCATTTCCCCAGGAGCAAATCAGGGGCTGCAACTCTTTGCCAGAACCGCCCAAGGTGTGGTGGTGGGATCGATTTGGTGGGATGTCATGAGGGAAATTGTGAGTGGAAGTTACGGAACTTCAGCCGGCGAAAGCTCTCCTTGGTGGCTTTTTGGGGGGAGACTTCTTGCGATTCCGGAGCGTTCACCGGTTTTGCTGACAGAGGAAGGGTTTCTTCCAATTCCCCCGAGCCGAGCCCAATCTTTTAAAACACTCAGTTTTGAAGATTTCTTACCCGGCATTGAACAGAAGGAAAGAGGGGGGGAATCAGAGGACTTTGACCTGATCTGGAACGATGCGCTCGTCATCCTCGGACAGAAATCGGATCGCCTCTCCCTATCAATACTTCAGACACTTGGATTACAACTTGCCTGGAAGCACCTGCTTTTCTCTTCTCAACTAGGCCTTTGCGGGCTTTGCATCATCCTATTGATCATCGGAAGAAATGACAGAAGCCTTCTCTGCCTGTTCATCATTCTGCTTCTAATCGTTGGATCCCTTACGACCACAGCGATCGCTCTTACCCATGGAATCCTTATTCCTTGGCTGCCTCCCGTTGTCACAGCATTGCTACTGATGATTTCCATACTTCTTCGAAAATAAGAAGACGGTTGGGCAATATCACGTTAGACTAGGTCCCCGGATCCAAGCTCATGAACTGCATGAGAATCGCTCTATTCAGTTGCAACCGGGGTGCTTGGTTGCACCCACTTGGCTAGAATAATACAGAACTCGTAAAGGACTACCATCGGCCCCCCCATGAGAAGGTAGGTGACCAGATCCGGTGATGGAGTAATAAAGGCCGCCACGGTAAAAATGGTAATGATTGCAACCGATCGCGCCTTGCGGAGTTTCTCAGCGTTAAGGAGGCCGATTTTTACAAGGGCCAGAACCACCATCGGCATCTCAAAGGCGACTCCGAAGGCGATCAGGAACTGGGTAGTGAAGGAATAGTATTCCCGCACGGTCCAGGTAGGAGTCCAGTGCATGGACTTGGCATCCTTAAAAAAGAAATCGAGCGTTCCGGGGAGCACAACAAAATACGCAAAGAGAATCCCAGTGATAAAGAGGGCCATGCCAAAGGCCGCCACCGGAAGGAGAATCTTCCGTTCCGCAGGCTTGAGCGCAGGAAAAAGAAACTGGGCAAGGAAGATCAGGAGGATCGGGAAAGAAATGATCAGCCCTGCATAGAACGAGAGCTCGAGGGAGATGGTCATGGAGTCTGCCACGCCAAGAGACTGAAGGGAATCGGCCCTGACTGGATCAACGGAAATCAGGGGTCGTTGCACAATGGTTGCAAGCATACCTCGAAAGAAAAAAGCCCCGACCATGGACACAACGAGCGTTAGGGCCATTCGAATGATCATCAGCCGCAAATCACCGAGATGATCCATAAAAGGAAGCGCTTCATCATCCTGCTCCCGAAAGGAGAAGATCTTCTTCAATTCCATAAATGTAGTGTCCCCTCCCCTATTAGGTGAGGATGCTTTTCCAATAGGCAAGGCGCATGGAAACATTTGCCGGAGAGGGGCCGCCAGTTGCAGAACGGGCCTTTAGGGAACGGATCGGGTCAAACAGCCCCCCCCACTCTTCCATGAGCTCAGGGCAAATCTTTGCGATCAATTCCTTCGGAAGCATATCGAGAGCAATGCCGGTCTTGGCCGATTCAGCAGCAAGTTGACCCACAAGATCGTGAGCCTTACGGAACGGCATTTTTTTGCGTACCAACTCATCTGCAAGATCCGTGGCAAGGAGGGACGGATCAGAGGCGGCAGAGGTGGCGTTATCCTGATTGATGATCAGAGCCGTCATCATCTCAGCCGTCACAGCAAGGGCCATCTTGGCGGTGTCCACAGAATCAAAGATCGCCTCCTTGTCCTCCTGAAGATCGCGATTGTAGGACATTGGAAGCCCCTTTAGGACAGTCAGAAGGCTAAAAAGGTTTCCATACAGGCGGCCCGTCTTTCCCCGAGTGAGTTCAGCTATGTCCGGATTCTTTTTTTGAGGCATCAGGCTTGAGCCCGTGGAGTGACGGTCGCTAAGCTTGGCAAAACCAAATTCGATCGTGGTCCAGAGGACAATATCTTCCGAAAGCCTCGAAAGATGCATCCCCAGAATTGCGAGAGCGGAAAGCAACTCGAGTGCGAAGTCCCGATCACTCACGCCATCGAGGCTGTTCTGCGTGACCCGCGAGAAGCCGAGTTCCTTGGCGATCTCTTCCCGGTCAAGCAGTAATGTAGATGCAGCCAGAGCACCCGAACCGAGCGGCAACTCATCCATCCGTGAGGTCGTGTCATGGAGACGTCCGTGATCACGATCAAGCATCTCGACATAGGCAAGAAGATGATGGGCCAAGGGCACTGGCTGGGCACGCTGAAGATGGGTATAGCCCGGGATGAGCACGAACTCATTTGCGGAAGCAAGGCCGACCAAGGCACCCTGCAACACTCGGACTCCTTTCTGAAGGGTAGCAATCTCATCCTTGAGATAGAGGCGTAGATCCGTGGAAACCTGGTCATTGCGGCTGCGCGCAGTGTGGAGCTTTGCACCGGCATCCCCGATGCGGGTTGTCAGCTCCTTCTCGATGTTCATATGGATATCCTCAAGATCGACAGAGAAGCTGAACTCGCCTGCTGAAATCTCTTCCCCTATTTTTTTCAATCCGCTCTCGATGGAAGCAAACTCGTCTCCTGTGAGATATCCGGCGCTCATCAGAGCCCGTGCATGGGCAATGCTTCCCAGGATATCGTGGCGATAGAGCCTCCAGTCAAACGAGATGGATTCCCCGTAATCCCTAAGAAGGTTGGACATGGATTCTTGGAAACGACCGTGACGCATTCCTTGCTTCTAGCTGTTTTTGATGAGATCGAAAGCAAGAATCCCAAAAACCCGGATAGGGTAACAAAAAAAGTGTCAGGGAACTACGGCAAGAGAGAGCTGGCTGCCGTTGCTGCATTCCTGCCCTGGCGGGGTTCGCCAGTCTTTCATCCATAGCCCCTGACTTGGAAAAGATACTCAAAGGAAAAAACTAAAACAATGAAGGAAAACATCTTTTCCTACTTGAGAAATAAATTCAAATGACTTAAAGATGTCCGTTCTTATTCCCCTGTAATGCAAAAAATCCTCATCATTCTGGCCGCAGTTTTTTCACTTGCCGCCGCAGTTCTCGGATACCTGAACCGCTCCAACATCGCCTCATCGAAATCTGCTCTCACCACAGCGAATTCTGAGATCGCTGCCGCGAATAAGAAAACTGCATCAACGTCCGCCGAGCTGAAGGCCAAGACTGAAAAGCTTGCGCTGGTCAGCAGCGACCAAGAGAAGGTTGCGGCAGAAAATACAGATCTCATGGCGCAGGTAGCAAAATCAACTTCTGCGATGGCCGACGTCCAAAAGCAGGTCGCTGACAGAGATGCTTCTCTTGCTCAGATGAAGTCTGACATGGCTGCCAAGGATGCCCACATTGCGGATCTCGACTCGAAAATTAGTTCCACCGTCAAAATGCCATCTGCTCCTTCCGATGATCTTAAAAAGCAGCTTGAGGAAAAGGACATGCTCACTACGAGCTTGCAGGCAAAGATCAAGGATCAAGAGACACAGTTGGCGGCCCTCAAGGAGAGGGAGTCACAGCGCCGCAGTAAGTCAATTCGTAGTGGCTTAGAAGGACGTATTCTCGCTGTGAACACCTCCTGGAATTTCGTGGTTTTGAGCCTCGGTGACCGCAATGGAGTAGTCAACAATGCTGAGATGCTTATCAAACGAGGATCCCAACTGATCGGCAAGGTGCGTATCACCTCTGTAGAACCCTCCACCTCGATTGCTGATATCGTGGTCAACAGTGTCAATACAGGACTGAGCGTCCAACCTGGAGACACGGTCATCTACGCAGGGCCTGGTAACGATTCCTCTGACAAGTCGATTCTATGAGACGATTCGGGATTGTCCTGATTCTCTGCACGCTGCTTCTTGCTGGATGCGCGACACACCCGAGTACCGATATCACGACTCCCGAAAGTTCAGCTGTTAGCGCGATCCCTTGGAACAAGCCGGCAAGTTGGGAGGGGTCTGGTGCTTTGGGTGGATTCAGTCCTCAAGGCGGCCATTAAGCCACCTCAACCATCTATTCTTTATTCCCCAATCATTTCTGGGGGTGGGGCTTTTTTGAATGTTGATGCAAGCCTTTCAGGCTGATCTCATTACAGATCTCAAAACATGCGTATTTTAGCAGTTGATCCATCGCTTCGCGGTACCGGATTTGCCATCCTAGAAGAATCTGGGAAAACTACCCGATGTCTCGAGTATTCTGTAATCAAAAATCATGCCTCACTTTCACAGGAAGGATGCCTTCTAGCCATTCATGAGACTCTTAGACTGGCGATCAAGCGCCATGAACCAACAGCACTTGCGATTGAAAAAGTCATCTTTGTTCAGAGTTACGCAACGGCTATCATTCTGGGTGCTGCCCGGGGTGTGGCTGTCCTAGCTGCTGCTCAACGGGGCCTCACAGTTCATGAATATCCGCCCAAGCGTGTAAAACAGGCTGTAGTTGGTAAGGGAGCAGCCTCTAAAGACCAGGTGGCGTTCATGATCCGGGCACTTCTTGGCCTCACTGAAAACCCTCCAAGTGACGCGGCAGACGCAATCGCCATCGGAATAACTCATCTGCGAACAATTTCTTCACCTGTTCATCTAGTGACAGCAACTCGTGGAAAGTGAGACCTGAACTTAAGACCCGGTGGCTTGGACGGGTAAGCTTCGAAAAGGGTCTTGAGCTTCAGGAATCCTTGGTCAGCGACAAAGGGAAGGGTGGGTTCCATGACGAACTCCTGCTTCTGGAACATGATCCTGTCTATACGATGGGCCGTGCACGTGATGAATCGAGCCTCGGTAAGGAAAATCTGCTCCCCTATCCCATCTACCGCACGAACAGAGGCGGACAGGCAACTTACCATGGCCCAGGACAATTAGTTGGATATCCGATCCTAGATCTAAACAGAAGAGGACGTGATCTCCACCGATATCTTCGGTTTCTGGAGGAGGTCATCATCAGTATTCTCGCGGAGTATTCCGTCCAGGGTATCCGGCGGGGGGGCCTAACCGGAGTCTGGATAGAGGACCGGAAAATCGCTTCCATTGGGATCGGTGTTCGCCGTTGGATTTCAATGCACGGATTCGCACTCAATGTGGCAGCCGAACACCCCGGATTTGATGCCATTACTCCGTGTGGGATTTCCAATGTAACGATGACGTCACTCTCCGCAGAGTGCGGAAATGATTTGGAGACGCATGCCGTCGCCGAGATAGCGGGGAGGGTATTTCTCAGGGAGTTGGAGAAACTTCCGGGAGGTCTGTTTTAGAAATGCCCGCAAGGAGTACTACAAGGGGAAGGCCAACATTTTTACACTCCCCTCACGATTGAAAGGGTTCTATCCTTCTGAATCTTTTCCCATTGAAGTGAACGCTCTCCTCAAGATTCAAAAACAAGAGCGGCGATCTTTTCCCTTCAAGATTGCAGGCTGGGCCCAGGTCGCTCTCTTCGGATGGATGGCACTTGTGAGTAATCATTCCCAGTCGATTCAGAGCACCTATTCCCCTGAACCTGAATACATAGCCGCAGGGGGCGGCTTGGATAGACTGGGCGATAGCACAGCCCCGAGCAATAGCGGAGGGGTGAACCAAGACTCTCGAAAGAGTCGCGGAGAAGCTTTCCATAGGAAAGACCACAAAGTGGCGAAACCGCTTTGCGGGAGCAAAGTTCCGTTCAACCGAGCGGGAGCGAGCGAGTCAATTTCTTAGAGCTCGTCACGAAGATCAATGGGACACGAAATTGGAAGGTATACGGCCCAGACCTTGACGGACGATATGGTGGATTAAATGGCGCTGGTGGTCTGGAAGCCGTTTACAATCAATCCACTTCAACACCCACCTATGTCCTGAGTGACACGTATGGCCATGGAGAGGGTGTTCTGAACGGGACTACGTTCACTTGGAATTCCTCGCAGAGCGAAGCTATTAATGGGAATGAACCGCAATTGAAGCTCCTCAGCAATGAAGAGAAATACTCCTTGAAAAAAGAAGGGCATTCTCAGAAAAGCCGTAGGTTGATGATTTGATCAGGCTCGGAGATTCAGGAAATTCGCCAAGAGAGCCTTGCCATGAGTCGTCAGAATGGACTCCGGATGAAACTGAACACCCCAGAGAGGGAGTTCCTTGTGCCGAAGACCCATGATTTCACCCTCCGCTGTCTCAGCAGTAATCTCAAGTGAGTCTGGAAAACTCTCCCTGCGAATAAGCAGGCTGTGATACCGAGTCGCCTCGAAGGGGTTTGGAAGCCCTTCGAAAAGATCCCTGCCATTGTGAAGGATTGGGGAGGTCTTTCCATGCATCAGGCGCCCCGCTCTCACCACCTCCCCTCCGTAAACATCGCCCATGCACTGATGTCCAAGACAG
>Ga0114962_10002668_pt1 | contig 14702 bp, 1 predicted proteins | sample C_130820_MF_Meta_FD_87017 | JGI IMG/M metagenome (GOLD analysis project Ga0114962, IMG submission 87017) | Freshwater microbial communities from Lake Croche, Canada to study carbon cycling - C_130820_MF_MetaG | ecosystem: Environmental > Aquatic > Freshwater > Lake | place: Lake Croche, Canada...
ACTTGGGCCTGCTGACCCTGAATATCCTAAGCCTGAACTGCCAACAAATCCAGTTTGACCTTTGCTGCCAGTGAATCCAAAGTCGCCCCGACTACCAGTGTATCCACATGCATCTCCCTTAGGTCCTGATGGGCCAGCTGATCCAGTATATCCGCCCGGGGGGCCTTTAGATCCTGCATAACCATGACCTAAATTAGTGATACTGAATATGCCGTTCATATCAGGCATACCATCTGTCTGATAGTATAATTCGGCAGGTGCATCAAATGGCACAGTAAATGTTACAATTCCCTGACTTTCTCCATTAGAACTAACTCCAGATATGTAGGGTCTGCTATTGTTTGAAGTCACTTCACTAACAATATAAAAACCGTGACTGGGACTATTTACTTGGAAGTAATACGTAAATCCCCGGGCCAATCCTACTACAGGATCTTGCTGTCCAAAAATTTCAAATGTACCGTACCCGCTATCAACAACGTCGATGATAAACCCACCAATGTTACCTCTACTGCCAGTAAATCCCGTGTTACCACTACCAGTAAATCCTGCGGGTCCTTGCGGGCCGCCACTACCATAATAACCTATGGTGCCGCCACTACCAGTAAATCCGGTTGGGCCAGTAGGACCGGTTGGGCCTGTTAATCCAGCTGAGCCGTAATAGCCCGTATTACCTATGGGTCCCATTGCCCCGCCATTTAACATCCAGGCAGTTATTGACACAATGCCTGCTCCAGCATTTGCCCCACTAGTTACTCGGAATTGTACTATGGATCCAGCAAGAAGAGTAATAGGCTCAATATCATTTGTTGTAGTGGTAGCACCAGCAGTTAATGTTATGAAAAAAGCATCTTGATTATCAATCCTTACCGACACCGTTAACGCTGCTGATAGAGCTGATGAAAGTGATAATGTTAAACTATAAAATTGAGAAGGGACTGGAACTCTAAAAGTAGTAAGTGGCGACCCATTTATGAGTAAATTCTGCGGTACTGAAGTAAGAGCAGAAGTTAAAGAAGCTGTAATTGGCCAAACGCCGCCGCCGGAGCCGTTATAACCGGCTGAACCAACAAATCCAGTAAGACCACGTGACCCATCATAACCAGTAGATCCGTAGTATCCTTTAAAACTTGACGGCTAATTAGCATAACTATTTCGTTTAGTTATTTGATTATCCGTTACTACAAAATAAGTGGTGTTTGTGGCGGTAGTTAATAATGGTAATTGATTAATATTTGGCATTTTATAATCCTTCTAAGGGGTCGTCGTTATTATCGGTCAATGTAAATCCGGCACCCGTTATCAAAGTAGGATCTCCTCCATAATAATACATATCTGGTAATTCAGCAGGTTTGGAACTTAAAAATTTTGCTGGGGCAGAATCACTGCTTAATAATGAAATTCCATTATTCCACAGATCAATAGGCTTCAATTGTTTTTTAACTATGACCAATTTAATATTATCCCCCACGCCGTCTTTTATATTTAACGTAATTTGCTGCGTAGAAGTGTTAATGACAAATTCTGGCGGCTGATACGTCAATCCTGTATATTCGTATCCGTTAATTGACAAATTTGACAATGAATTGGTATAAACCCAAACTTGATTAGTCGATGTAACAACATAGGCATAATTTAATGCTGAGGTAATAGGTAATTCACTGGTTAATCCAACAGAACCAATCATTGTAAATTCTGGACTGTCATACGATATGGCAGTATCTTGATGATAAACTCTAGTTTTATTTAATAATCTACCACCATAAAATATTTGAACTTGATCTGCTGCTGGAATATTTGTTGATCTAGAAAGTAGTATTCCATCACTGACTAATTTTGTCGAAGTGTATGGTAAATTTACTGTAGAAGTAGTGTTACTTATAGTATATACCTTAGAGGTACTAGTGGTAAACTGTATTTGTTTTAATATAGTCTCAGCAAATGGAATAGTTTGATCAGGGCTTTGATCAATAACTTTAGTATACATTTCTGAATATTGTTTGGCACCTGTACCAAGAGTTGCTCTTCGAAGTTGAGAAAGAACGTTTCCAACTTTTTTAGTAAACTCAATACGCTCACCTGCAATAATTACAACTCCAGGAATATTGCCAAACGGATTAGGTGGTATGATTGCACTGGCATCATTTAGATATATTTCTGAATCCGTATAAGCTAACGGCTGAGTTAAGTATGTAGAATTTTCTGCCGATAATCTTTTAAAATTTGTACGGTTAAACATATCATTAAAGATCCTATACCCAATAGTAGTTGCCGAAAGATTTTGATCGCCTATACTCATTATTGTAATAATATCATGATCTGTAGTGATAATAGTATCCGAAATTTGTACACTAACTTTGTCAGGCAAAATTGCATAATCAATATTAGGTATTAACGATTTTCTGTTCTTCCATACCCAAACACAATTTACATTTAATACTGGTCGACTAATCTGATATCTACCAGATTGTGTTCCATTAAAGTTTTCAGTTCTCATCAACATGCCGTCTTGATTAGCAAATGTAGTTACAATGAGACTAGTATTAATTGTAGGATTAATGGTTATAGTGTCATAGTCTAATATATAATCATACCCATCAAGTCGATCTTCAATAGCAACAACATCTCCAACTTTTGAGTTAAAGATTGTTATCGTTGGATTAACTATTACCTCATTCATAGAGTAGTCAAATCCAGGACGTTGTTTAATTCCATTAACAAACACCAGTGCTGTTTCATTAGTATACGAATAAAATCCAGCAGGACGAACAACTCTATGATTGATAAGGAATGTTGTATTATTAACATCAGTAATTTGATAATAACTAATGTCCGGTGGATTTAATAAAAATCTAGCTCCGGCTGGATTAATTAATTCGACAATAACTTGTGCTGAATCAGGTCCTATACTTGAAGGCGGGTGTGTTAATTTATATGTTTGTTGCCCACTTATTACAGGAATTATTTGGTCTTGTATTTCATTAAAGTAGTTAAAAACAGACGCAAAGAACCAAACTTGAATAGTATTTTCATTATATACATAAGGCATATTATAAACTATAACTGATGCTCGATTATCAGCATCATTGAATTTAACCAACTCATAACCAAAATCAGTAGATAACTCTAATTTAGGTATTGACTTTCCATTAACTGTCACATATACACTGCCTACTGATTTCATATCTGAATCACCAACTAATTGCGCAGACGATTCAATAGTCACTAGTGTTTTATAATCAATAACACCTGCATCAACACCACTGCCACCGCCAAGGCCAATTATAGTATATCCAACAATTCCAGTAACATTTGAATTTACTGTTAATGCATTTGTATCCCAATCAATTGCAAACTTTTGTGGTGGTACAGTAGTATTAGTAGTAACTACATATGTAAATTGTACATTCCCAGAACTAACAATTATACCACTAGATGATTGTGGTAATGTTTTTAATATAGTTGTAGTTGGGGTAAATGCTTTGACATTAATTATTCCTGAATATACTGCGGGTGCGCCAGATGAATTTTTGGTATACACATTTATTCCTAAACTTTCCATTACTCTGCCAGGGACTAATTCTTCAGGTGCTTGATTAGCATCTGCTGTGTATAATCCGTAACCGTCAATAATAATATCAGAAGTACCAGTTCCCAATGCGTTAGTATATCCTAAATCACCACCTATAATTTCGCTATCTAATATTGATAACGAACTATCTAAACTCCAAAATTCAATTTTAGATCCCGGTAACAGCCTATCCTTTATTGTAGAACTAAAAGTAATGGTAGTCCCAGTTATATATGTAACTGTGGGACTAATAGAAACAAACGGATTAGTAAGTGTGCTAATTGCATTAATATAATGCCCAACTCTAATCCCCGCAACGCTACTTAACGATAATGTACTAGTTCCTATAGAAGCCGTAGAGGTAGTGGTGGTAAGTGAATAATATCCATAATCACTTCCCCAAGAAGTTTTATCATATGGAGATCCAGCCCAGTTTGTAGAATAATCAAAAGGAAGCGTAGTAATTTCTGTCCTAGGATATTTAATACCAGACATTAATTGATCTAAATCAAATCCTGGCAATCCGTCTAACGGGTCATAATAATTAAGAATCCTGTCTGTTGCGGCCAGTAATTTAGAATTTTTAATATAAGAAATTTTTAATAATTTTTGAGCCGCCGGCGTATAATTTAAAAATAAAATTTTACACATTTGTTTAGTGTAACCATTATATTTTTTAGTGTAATATTGTATAGTGTAATCTTCCCAATAAACTCGAAGTCCGTTTAGAGTGACTATCAGTTTTGTTTTGTCGGGATATGCTACCCAAGATAAATCAAAAGAATTAGCAAACCCATTACACGCAAATTCATCAGTTACTTCTAAACTACCACTTTGTTGTATTTCAGAAATCCTATCAAATTTAAGTGTAATGTTCATATTCCTTACTGGATTACTAGATATATCGGTAATTGACCGCAGCGACTCAAAGTCACTGATAAGAGAATTAGATGGATCTAATATTGAATAATTTTCAGTAAAGTTTCTTAATTGTGTATGGAATGGTTTAACTTCTTTAATATAATTTTCAAAATTTGTACTACTAGTTAATTTATAAACTACTGGTTGTCCTAAATTGCCTGCATCATTAGTAATGCTAATAAACGACGTTTTAAATGCCCAGTCTAATAATTTTTGTTCTGAATATGCATACTTAACTGCCTTAAAGAAGAATAAATTCCAATATGATTTTAAATTACCAATAAAAAAATTATTTTTAAGTGCTGTTAATATATAATTTATTTCTATGTCAGGTGTTTGATCATACAATGTTTGATCGTAAGTACTGAGTGATGAATCATAATAATTAGAATTTGATATATTATTCCATAAATTATCTAGCAATGTTATGGTACCATTTTGAGAATATACTATATCATATTCATTACTAAAATTTCCATTAGAAGATACATATTCTAAAATAATATAATTGCCCAGTCCATTATCTTTAACTCTAACATAATCGCCAACAGATAGTAATAATCCAATAGTATCAGAAGAATAATTTACAGTTAATCTATAATCTTTGTAAGGGTTATATGTTTTACTGACCCAATCGACATATTTCCAATATAATGTAGTATTATAATTTTGAGTGTGTATACGGTCCCACCCAGTTTTTATATCAATATATTCATACTTTGCCCATTTTCCTGTAAAAGATATATCAGAAATAACTATTACGGTAAATGCCCTAACTATCAACATTGGTGTGTTGAAATATTCTGATCCAGGATTATCGATAATTGCGGAAATAACTCTTCCAGAAGAATCTATCTCAGTTAAAATTTTTCCATCCTTACCATTATCTGATCTAATGGTCACAGTTGGAGGATTGATATACCCCTGTCCTGAATTAATAATTGATACTGCTCTTATTTTTCCATTTTGAATTGTACATGAAAGCGTGGCAACACTAATAGTATTAGTATCTATTGTTGCCAATTCATCAACGTCACTAACTATTTGATCATAAAGATTTGTGGTTTCATCTGGTATTGGCTCGCTAGCATTTAAATTATTAAAATTATAAATTCCAGTAACTATATTTTCTGAAAAGATAGAGTTGGCATATCCAATTAAATTTCTTAAAGCATTTAATCTATCTTTAAACATTGATTGTCGTGGCCTAAATTCAATTCCATATTTGAGTCTAGGTGACAATTTAGGATCTGGAACTAGATTACCTTGAGCGTCTTTGCCTAACAAACTATCAATAAGTTTTGTTTCAATTATTTTTGGAATAGCAGAATTAGAGCCTTCGTGCAATAACATCCATTCAGTGTGTTTAGGTATATTGTTATTATATTGATCAATTGCAATATTTAAATTGATATTATTGTCATTTAACATTCCAGCAACATTTGATATAATAATAGCATTCGAAGAGATTGGCGTAGCAAATTTTAATCCGTATGCCACAGGGTCAGCTATCACTGATGAAACATCTAAGGCACTAACTCTTCTATTTTTTACATTTGGAACTAATGAACTGTTCTTGACCCAGTAGTAATATATAGGATTACTATAAGAATTTGTAGTTGAATTAAATGTTAATTTTACAGAATAAACAGTATCGTCTGGGTTCAATGGTTGCCCACTAATATTATATGGCAGGCCTCTATTAGTATCAGCAATAGCACTCCATTCGCTAGGTAAGTAAGATGTTTCGACCCATTCATAAATATCAACTGTAGATCCAGGAAATATCATTCCCCATGTATTTTTTCGGTAATTAAGATCTCCCTGTTCATACCATTGATACTTAACTGTACTCAAATCCCACCATAATTCGCCTACGTGGTCATCAAGCCAATTTGAATTAGCATCTACTGTAGTCAAATCTAACCCAATTGAATATATTGCAGGATCACCTGCTAATTTATAAGTTATTTCTTGTTCAGCAATTCCAGGCAACCGCCCTTTTAATGGATCTATTACATCCAAATAACTTAATACTGATTCAGATTTTGTGTCAACTAACATGATACGTTCAACTGATTCTAAATTTACTAAATCAATTTGATATCTTAATTTTTCCCATCCGTTAATTGATGTATTAATTTTATCAAAATAGTATAATAAACTTTGAATTTGTGTATTATCATAGGCAGGAGATCCTACTAATATTCCTGAAGAGTCAATTACTATGCTTCGGCCAAAATTAGTGCCGTTTACTGTTGATACAGTATCAAATTCTTGAGATACAACAAATCTTTGATTATATCGATTATATAGATAAACTATACCAGAATTATCAATTGTATCGTAAAATAAAGTTGCTCCTGAATCAAAAATAATGTCAGTATCAAAACTAACAGCTACCCTAACTCCTGATCCTAATGACGAAATAATTAAAGAATCATTTGTTTCATTAATTGATATATCAATACCAAATTTTAAACCTGGAGTTAAAACTGGATTTGTAAGTTCTTGATCATAAACAAATGTCCCTGCAACATTTTTATAGATAAACACAGCTCCTAAGGTGTTATCATAATTTATATTTTGTGGTGCAGAAACAAACAAATATTGTCCATCAGGCGATACCAATACCTTATAACCAAATTTAGATGTTGAAATATAAGTAGATGTAATTTGTTGTTTAAATGTTAATGTACTACCATTATACGAATATATTCTTACAAATGCTGTTGTATTTGAATTGCCTAAAGCACTTATTGCAACAACTTTACCGTTATCTGAACCGCTTATACTATAACCCCACTGGGTCCCTAGTGTTGTTCCAGAAATATCATATGTGGCTAACAATGTAGATGTCACAGTGCTTGTTGAATTAATCGTGTAAGCATAAACAGTGCCAGTATTTGCAGTTACTAATCCAGGAGCACCCACTACTAATAATTTGTTAGTAGCTGTATTTCTCTGAACATACATTGATGATCCAAACCTTGCATGGTCAACTGGGTTAGGATTTTTAATTATTAATTCTTCAATATCTCTAATTGAATCAAAGTTTAAAGAACTTATTTTAATAAGTCCACTATCAATTATACTAGCGGTAGTTGATGCTGCCGGGGCTCCTGCAAATACAAGACCATAATTGGTGTTTGAAAATTTTATGTCATCATAAATTACGCAATATCCAAATTCAGCAGTAGATGTTAAACTATTTGAACTAGCCGCTGTTGGTTCATCTAAATAAAAGAAAAATTCAGGTGTAATTCCATTATCATTAACCGTATATATAGATACCTTGCCATACTCATTAGCTTTAATAAATCCTGGAGATCCAGCAATTACTAAATTAGAGCTTGATCGTTTGCTAACACTCCACCCTAATCTTTGATCAGATACGTTTCCAAAACTAAGAGTTTTATATGCAACATAATTAGTTGTTTTTGAGTAAACCGCCCATTTACCAGAAATATCACTATCTATCCAAATTTTATCTCCGTCTGGTAAATTTAAAATTTGTCTATTATTGGGTAAATTATCAAAAGTATTATATCTAACACTGTCAAATTTGAATATATTTCCAGTAAGGCCTTCAGTATAGTTTATATAGGTAGCAGAAGATGCAAAGGAAAAACTATTGTATGTTGGAACTCCAGTAACTATGTATATTCCATCAAGTGTAGGATCATATCCTTTAATTGATATAATTTCATTTATAGATATATTATGATATGTATCAGTTATAACATTAATTCCAGTACCAAAATCATTAATATATGCAGCAGTAATTATTGCATTGCACAATGTATATCTAACTACGTCCCATCCTTTTTCTGGAATAAAACCCACCCATACAGTATCGCCATCATTAAATGATATTGAAGTATTAGAAGCTACATTAATTAAGTTTTCTAAATTTAATACAGTATATGTAACATCGTCCGAACGTACATAGCCAGCATCTGGTAAAATAAAATTGTTGTCTAAATATGTAGAACTACTGACTGGAAACGTCTGTGAACTTATATAATCACTAGGAGTGATTTGCCAAGTTGATGCTGTGCTATAATAAATTAAATCATTTGTAATATTTTCTGGAATTTTATCAGAAAATACCAAAATTTGAGGATTATCAACAAATGTACCTTCAAGTAATTGAAATTCTAATTCCTTATATGTAGAATAAGATCCATAATTGCCTATTCGAAATGCCCATTCTTCATTATATTTAAAATTGCCTTGATAATTGTTTATGGTTGATTTAGATAATTTGTATATAGCATTCTGGGTGCCTTTTTCTTTAATAAATCCTTGATAAAATTTATATTGCGCTGTGGGATCTGCAATAATATTATTTAGATAAGTCCGCGGAGTATAACCAGTTAAATGTTGAGCTAATCTTTTTTGACCTTCATCAAAATTATTAATATCTAAATTATAAAAATCTGAAAATTGACTTATTTTATAATCAAAATTTGGAAGCAATCCCTGCTCAGGTTTATTAGTTAAAATACTCCAGTTATTAAAATTAAATGATACAGTCCCAGTTATATTACGTTTTGCAGAATAATAATTCCCAGAATAAAATACAGTTGCACCTGTTTGATAATCAGCATATTGTTGCCAGTTGTTTATTATGGCAGTATCATAAATAAATCCTGGACTAAAATAATCGCCGTTCCAATTACTTGTCCTAAATCCATTTAATTGCATACGTTCTTGATAAGATCCAGTTTCAATATCATAAATGACATCGCCAAAAATAGACGAGTTATTAAAAATTATACCGTGTTCTTTTTGTATAGATCTAAAAGTTATAAAATAAATTCCTTCAAGTGAATTACCCATAGATACTGTACATAATCCATCTTCTCGAAACACTGATATTTTATTTTTAGGTATTACACTTCCACTAGAATTTAAAATTTTATAATCATAAAAATTATCAAATATATTGTTTACTACTGATTGTGGATATCCATAAGTTACCTTATTAGCAAACGGGCTTAATGTAATTACATTATTATTTCCCCAATTTTGTGTAGTCCAGAATAAAAATTCTTTGGCTGAAAAATACCAATCAATAGATTCTTCAAATTCATTGTTAAAATCATCAAATACAAACCCCTGATCTTTCAACCATTCACCATATCCAATAATTAAATCATAAACATCCTGGATTGATGTTAATTGCGTGCCATAAGAAATTGTAAGTTTTTTGTTTTTATTAAATGTAGACGCAACTTGTACTGTTGCTCCACCAGTAAGGGGCAATGACGATAATTTTTGATAGTATGCTGCATTAAATGAAGCTTCTGACCTATGAGACGCAGTGACTACATAAAAAGAATTTTCATACTTAACAATCTGTCCTTGATTATAAAATATAGATACTGATGAAGATTGCGCAGTAGTAGTTTCAGTAATAAGTAAGCCAGTATTTCCAGTTGTTGATCCCGCTGTCCATGTAACATATGGCGATGATACTCCGCCAATATTAATCGTAGGAGTATTAGAATTTCTTATTATGCTATAGTAATTAAAATACGGGTTTGCTAAATCATAGCCTTTTATTAAATAATTTCCATTATATTTTTGAATTATTAAACCAGATATACTAATAGTTTTAATTGGATTACTTGAATTTAAAATTAAAGAATAATCATCTTTTGATAATAATGCCCCCGGGCCTGTTGATAACGGATCTATAGAATCGATGGTAATTTCTAAAGAATTCTTACTAACAAATCCTCCAACTTTATGGAATAATTTATAATTAAAATATTTTATATCAGATTTAATTTCAGAAATATAATTTAATGATCTACGCAAACCATTTTCTATAATATATACGCCAAATCCAGCTACCAATGTATCAATATTTTCTTGTATAACAATATTTTGAATATTTAAAAATTCATTATTTGATCCATAAGTCCATTGATCAGAGTTATTCTTATTCATCCTACTTACATCATACATTAACGATGTATAGCTCAATGGTGAAGTTAATGCCATTAATTTTTGTAAAGCAAATGGCCAAAAACTGCTACGTCTCCAAGCTGTTTCCGCAGGGCCATGATCACCAAATACCCATGGCTGTCTTACAGTATTAGGCGTATAATCAGATAATAAAAAACTAGAAGGATCTAATAAATTTCCAGAATCATCTACTGGAATAATTTGATTTAGACCGGGTCTTGAATAAATTGGATTAATAACGCCGTTTATATTTCCAGTTTCAATATCATCCCACATGATAGCATTGCCAGATGTATATGGCGCCGAGCCATATTTTGAAGACCACCACAAAGGTTCTTGAGAAAATCCAAACATTTCCCAGGGGCGAGTGTCTGGACGATCAGTGTCATAAAAATATTTGTAAATTGATCTCCAATGTCCATTAACTTGAGCACCAATAAAACTATTATAAGAATTTGAATAGTTCCACGTAAACGGATCATTCTCATCAAACGTAGAATTATTTTCATAATCTATACCATAAGTTCCAGACCAATTAGTAAAATCATCACGTAATATATCAGTTATTTCTTTTAAAGTATATTTAGAATTTCTAAATACTCCAGGCAATACACTATTATGATCAAATAGTTCTGATCGATACTGAACTTTAATATTATTATAAATTCTTTTTTCAAGTTCTAAAATTATTGCATCTCGATAATCATTATATGCAACAATAATACTTCCATCGTGTCCCTGTATAACAACTGTATCAGTTGTATAAGAAGTATCTGTACTTATCGTAGGAGTAAATTTAGGATACAGTCCTAATTTAGTAGGTGTAGATGGCACATAACTACCTGTTGTATCAGAATAATATTTTACTACTAATACATCCCCAGCAATTAGTGGGGTTAATAATTTAACTTTTGAATCAGCGTAAACAAATACATAATCAATATTATGTATTAATTGAACTTTATTAACATATACTAATACTGATTGCATACTTAATACATCAGGATTAAAATCTGTAGTCAATGAGTAAAGAACATTCCTACTATCAGTAACTGTCCATTTTCTAGTTACAACATTAGTTCCGTAAGGAACCATATCTGATAGATAATACGGATCAAAAATTTGTTTATTCAAATTCATGTCTAACAAAATACTGTCAACAGCAGATGATGGATCTAATTGATTATCTACAGAAATTAATTTCTGTAAAAATGACATTTTAAACTGATTATAATCGTTAGACGCCTTTGTAATTGCTTCTACTATGTTATGTTCTTTTTTTCCTAAAAATAACTGTGGGAATGTAATTGGAGTTCCATGTATTACTAATCTAGTCCCATAATTTGATACATTTGAAATATCTCGTAAATTATTAGTGCCTGGAAAATTTCCAATAAAATCTGGAGATTTTTCAATCATCCCTCTAACATGATCTTGTAATTCAGTCAATGTAATTTTATTAATCCTAGAATTTAAAGGATTATTGGTAAGACTTAATGGCAGCTCATATATACCTAAATCGTTAGGGGGCTGATCTGAATATATTTTTAATAGGACATTAGATCCTGCGGCAATATTTTTTAAAAAACTAACATATGCTGAATTGCCACTCTTTATAATGACATAATTAAAAGGATTAAGTTTTTTAGAATTTACAATTACGTCGACTGCCAAATTGGCTGAAGATGAATTATTTAAAGAATTTATTTCAATGTTTGATACTGAATATGGGGTGGTTTGAAATTGTAAAATAGGTATACGATAATCAGTTACTTCTGACCATACATTTCTAAATAAATAATCTATTTTGCAATAAGTATTTGCGGTAGGAATTCGAATACTCGACGATCCGGTTATTACTGTAATAATTTCAGAATTGAAATAATTTAAAAATAAGTAACTTCCAATTCCTTGAAATGGAGTTCTAAAATCTAAAGAAAATCCTAATACAGAATCTACAGGATTAGTTCCTATAGAATATCCAAATATCTTATTGCCTTTAAAATCACTTACGTAGTCACTATAACTAGTTCCTGTATTATCAAATAGATCAAATAATGGGGCTTGATTAATAGTGGTATGTTGTTGAGAATAAATCCATTGAATACCATTAAACCACCAGCAAGTGCCGCCGTATTTTAAACCTTTTAAAATACTAACACTTTTGTTGAATGTTGGTGCAGTATCTAAAGTTGGAGTTAAAATTAATTTAGCATTATTTTTATATGTTTTAAAAGATACTTGATATATTCTACCCTTAACTAAGGGATCAGTATCTGCATTAAATATTACTCGATGACCCGCTTGTATAAGTTCTCCATCAATAAAAAATCCGGCAGATCCTTCTACAGTACTAAATGCATCTAAAGTAATATTATCAATAAAATCAACATTTTTAACTGCTGATGTACCAAAATTAAATAATTTTAAATTAGGAACAAATTCAATAATTGGTCGCTTGGCCCGCTGTTTGAATGGGTATACTGGTTGTACACCATTTGCTATTGCCGTTGAAGCTATAACATCTTTATGAACCCATCTGTTATACCTTGACCACGGATTTAAATCAGAACTTGCACGATTTATAGTAATATATTCTGGAGTTATAGGTAGTGTTTTATCTCCATCAAAAGGAAAATCATCAAAAATATCTGCATCAAAAGTTTCATTATAAATTGTGGAAATAATTCCAGGAGTTGCTAGTGCAGTATAATCAATTAATTTAATTGACGTACCAACACCCTCAACAAAAAATTCTTTATTTTGATATTTTTCTGATATTAAAATTCCACTGAACATTACTATCATACCATTAGATAATGATATTTCAGAAGAATTTGCAACAAATGTATATGATAAATTTCCAATAATATCTGATTCTACAACTAGTTCATCATTAATAATTAATATTGGATCTGGTCCAGAAACTAACCAGAAATATTCTTGGTAATTAATTAGTTTATCCCAATCTATGTGAGGATTATATGAATATAAATTTCCCTTGAACAACCTATCTAAGTTTGATATATTTCCACCACGTGTTTCTATTTCATTATAGAGATCATCATAGCTAACAACATCCTGTACATCATTGTCAGAATTATTAATTATTAATGCCGGGGATATTTGATATTGCCTAGCATCTGGTATATAATTATCAGTTGTAGAAATATAAGTAGGAGTTACTTTAGTGCCAATATATCCACTTATCCGCTCTATCTGAGCAGGCTGTATTAATTGATCTAACGTGCTGGATAAAAATTTTGAATTTTTATTTGTTTTCAAATAATCTGGTAAAAAATCAATTGAACGAAATGTAGATGTTGTCATTATTAGCTTCCACTACCAGTTGATTTGGAATTAAGTTGTGTTGCGGTAATTGAGGATATTACCTGTATATCAGAAGCAGCAGCGCAGCTTATAAAAATTTCATTAGATTGACATGCAATTTCATAAAAATTACCAAACATAATTGAAGAGCTCACTGGGACTATTAACAAATTAGTAATATCTGGGGTTAGCAAATTCATTACATATGTGCTTAATTCACTAAAATAAAAACTTTCTCCAAAATCCCAATATTCTAAAGAAAAGAAATTATTAATAGCATTTAATACTTTAGTAACAATATCATGTGAACTTAATGTACTAGTTGGATGTTGGACTACTTTGAACATTGCTTGTAAATTAATATCAGCAGCAGATCCAAACAATAGTTTATAATTAGCAGATTGAAATATCATTTGGTCACTAATTGCTTTGATAGGTTCTAGATAACTTGCATAATTATTTTCTAAATTAGCAGTAGTTAATGGTAAAGGTTTTAACGTTGGGGTTGCGCCTTTTATTACCCAGTTTCTAAAAGCAACATCATACGCACTTGTTAACAAATAAACATCTATAATATTACTTTTACTAGGGTCAATTCGCGTTTCTTGACTGCTATTATGAAGATATTGAAATTTTAAATTTGATCTACCAGAATATACGACATATTTTGATTCTGTTTCACTATAGATCCAGGGGTTATTTAAATTATTAACTCCAGGACTATATTTGTTCACAACATTATAATTAGAATCATAAAAATAAAATAAATCACCAAACAATGGAGATATTATATTTTTAGATATTGCAAGTGTTGCCGCTGCAGGATTTGGATACGCTGTAAATAATTCACTATCTATTAGTTTATAGGTTATATTATCAGACTGTAGTTGAAAATATACAA
>Ga0114962_10002670_pt1 | contig 14701 bp, 13 predicted proteins | sample C_130820_MF_Meta_FD_87017 | JGI IMG/M metagenome (GOLD analysis project Ga0114962, IMG submission 87017) | Freshwater microbial communities from Lake Croche, Canada to study carbon cycling - C_130820_MF_MetaG | ecosystem: Environmental > Aquatic > Freshwater > Lake | place: Lake Croche, Canada...
AACTATTTAGAATTTGTTCCTTTATTAATAGCTAAGATTCAAAGTATGCAGAAAGAAATAGATGAATTGAAGAAAGTGAAATAAAATATATATTTATCTTATTATATAATAAGATGAATTGGTATTCCTCTGTATATAAAGCAATTATAATAGCTAGTTCGGTTTGTTTTATAATTTATAATTTTTCTAGTGGTCAAACAGCTTATGGGTCTATTATTGCTGGTTATAGCACACTAACATTAGGCATTTTGATGATTATGTTAATAATTTTTAACAATGTTTTAGAAGCAACCAAAGATGGTAATTTTTATAGTATAATTTACGAAATGATTATGGCATCAGGACCTTTTATGTTAATGCTTACTATTGTAGGTTTAATTTTATATTTATTGATTAATTATAAAGATAGAATATTAGATGGACATGTTTCAAGTGGATATAATTCATTTAGTAACATAACTATTATTTTATTATTAATACAAATTTATATTATTTACAAAAATATTAATACAGAAAAATTTGAAACAACTAAAAAATTATCTAGATTTACATCAAGCATATTATATTTATTTGGAACAATTACATTAATTAGTTCTTTAACTATTTTCTCCATATTAAAATATTTTTCTGCTGATGGATTCAAAAGTTCAATTAGTTATTTATCTTAATAAATTTATATGTAACTCCATAATTACTAGTGTTTTCCCATATTCCAGATATTTTTAAAATAAAATCAGTTGATTGTTTTAAATTAATTTCTTGAAAAATCTTTATATAACCATTTTTGAGTTGTTCATGTATTTTATATTGTGGTATTTTGTGTTTAAATTCAATTTTGTTTAATAAACCATCTTCAATAATTTTTATTTGTTCAATTAGATTTTTATGTGTATTAATATTAAATATACACTTGTATTTATTATAGTATTTTTCACAAGATATATCATTTAATGAAAATAATAAATATATACCATTCAGTGTAAATTTACTATTTGAATACAATATTCTTATAAAGTTACCTTCATTCATTATATTATTTTTTATTGGTTCACAAAAATGTAAACAATTCTCATTATATTGGTCAATTCTTTTTACAATATTCATTATATAACCTATTTATATAAACTATCTTGTTTTTAAGTCAAATAATAAGTTACTAATAATTATAATATATTTATTAGTAATAAAAAGAAATAAATATTGTTTCTCTTAATATATATTACAAATGAAGTATTATGAAACTCATTTTGAAGAATATATTTTTGAAAATCAACGACAAAATTTACATCCAAATTTGGATAAAGTGTATGAAAAATTTCCATCTACAATTCAAAAATTAAAAAATGTTCTTTTTTTTGGTCCATGTGGTGTTGGTAAATATACACAAATGTTAAAATCTATTAAAAAATATAGTTCATCTGAATTAAAATATGAAAAAAAAATTAGTGTAACTTTTAATAAAGAACAATATTTTTTTAAAATAAGCGACATTCACTATGAAGTTGATATGTCTTTATTAGGTTGTAATTCAAAACTGTTATGGCATGAAATATATCTTCAAATAATTGATATAATATCAGCTAAAGCAGATAAATCAGGAATTATTGTTTGTAAATATTTTCATGAAATACATAGTGAATTATTAGAAAATTTTTATAGTTACATGCAACAAAATAATGCTATATCAGTAGATTTGAAATTTATTATAATAACAGAAGAGTTAAGTTTTATTCCAGATAATATAATTAATTGTTGTTTTATAATTAATGTTCCGAGACCTTCTAAAGCAAATTATATAAAAAGTAGAAAACATAAAATAACTAATAAATTAAAATTAGAAAATATATCAAACATTAAAATACTCAATCTGAATAATGAAGAATTAATGATAAACTACAAGAACATCTGTAAAAAAATAATACAAAATATTATTAATGTTAAAGATATTAATTTTTTAAAATTTAGGGATATTTTGTATGATATATTCATATATAATTTAGACATATCAGAATGTATTTGGTACATTCTTTCTGTTTTAATAAAAGAAAAACTAATTAAAAAAGAACAAATATCACATATTTTAATTAAAACATATTGTTTTTTTCAATACTACAATAACAATTATCGTCCAATTTATCATTTAGAAAATTATTTATACAACATCATAAAATTAATCCATAATTTTTAATTTTTATTTAGAAAATTTATGTTTTTTTGAATTTTGTGTTAAACATGAATAAAGAAGTAGGGCTCGTTGGATTTCATCATTTTGAAAATTAATATTTTGTATGTAAAATATTTTGTTATCATTTATGCTAACAAAAATAATAAAGTATTAATTATGTTAAAAATAAAATTAGGAAATCCCTAACGGTGTAATACAATATTAATACAATTTTTTAATACTTAAAATGAATTCAATATATTTTTTATGAATTTAATAAAAGCATTTGAAATATTAGAAATTGATATTAATACAAATTTATCTTTATTATCAGTAAATTATTTAAAAAAAAAATTTCATAAATTAGCTTTAAAATATCATCCAGATAAAAATGGAAATACAAAAGAATCAAATGAGAAATTCAAAGAAATTAATGAAGCTTATAATTTTATTTCAGTTAATATTAATTATTTAAATCCTACTAAAGAAAATGATATTAATAATATAGACATACATTTAACTAGTTATTATGATTTATTACAATTATTTATTAATGTATTTATGGATGGAAAATACAATGAAATTATATCAAAAATAATTGGTAATGTGGTAAGTGGTTGTATGAAAATATCAATAAAATTATTTGAAGATTTAGACAGAGATACTTCTTTAAAAGTATACACATTCCTTTCTAAACATCAATTGACACTAAATATCAATAATTCTATTTTAGAAGAAATAAGAGAAATTGTACAACAAAAATATAATAATGTTTTGGTTATCAACTTGAATCCAAGCATTTCAGATTTATTAAATAATAATGTTTATAAATTGATTGTAGAAGAACAAACTTGTTATGTGCCTTTATGGATAAAAGAAAGTTATTTTGATATATCTGGTTGTGAGGTAATTGTATTATGTAATCCACAAATTTCTGATAATATAAAAATAGATGAAAAAAATAATATATATATTGAAAAATATGTAAACACTTGTAATTCAGATAATTCATTAACAAATTTAATATTAAATAATTCAAATATAATTGTTACTATTTGTGATAAAGAGTTTAGCATTCCTGTTTCTGAATTATACATGAAAAAAGAACAAATATATATTATTAAAAATAAAGGTCTTGTTAAAATGAGTGATTCATGTAATGATGATTATATAGATATTTATGATGTTTCTAATAAAGCGGATATTATTGTGAATATTATTTTACAATAAGTTTTTTATTTAATATTACACCGACCGAAAAGAAAAATGTAAAAAAAAATTTTTTTTACATTTTTTTACACATTTAACATGTAAAACGCCTATTATTTACACCATATCATTCCCCAATATCAAAATACATAATATACATATTATTATTATTTTTTATTTTAGAATATTTTTTAAGTTTCTAAAGTAGTATTTTTCTTTTTAATTACTTTTTTCTTCTTAATTTCAGGCTCTTGAGTAATTACTGGTTCAGGAACAATTACTGGTTCAGGAACAATTACTGGTTCAGGAACAATTACTGGTTCAGGAACAATTACTGGTTCAGCTACTTTTGTAGTAATAACAATATCTTCATCCTCCACATCACTATCTTCCACAACAGCAGTATCATCAACATCCTCTTCTTGAACAACTTGAGTTTTTAAACGCTGTTTATCTTGACTTTTTAGCTTGATATGGCACTGCCCAAGAAGCTGTGCTCTAGGCTTCTGAACAACAACTTGTATAAGTTTCCAATTAGCACTAAACTTTCCATTTACAAACCAAATACCACCAAATTGAATCAAACAAGCAATATTTGAACCTTTTTTAAGGTAATCAAGAGGTGTTATTCCTGGTTGTTCAATATTAGGATAAAGTTTTACTGATTCCTCATCATAAATTTCGGTTTTCCAAACTCCATCCCATTGAGGTAGTTTAATACGAAGATTTGGTTGTTTTGTGTAATCGTACTCTCCAGAAATTTTATTTTTAGGATACTTTATTATTGGAGTGAATAATTCTTCAATAATTTCAGAACTCTTATGAACTTTACCAAACCATTCTTTAGAATAAATAAGAGCGTCGGCTTTAATTTTATCTTCAAGTTGTTTCAAATTACTAAGGAAAGCATCCGTATCAGAATTTTTATATTCATCACTTGGAAATTGTAATGAAAGCTCAAACTTTCCATTTCCAATTTCTTCACCCTCTTTCTTATAATCACTTGCTCCCCAAGTAAGCATAAGAGGTGTGGACAAAGTAAGAGTAGTTTTTGTTGTTTTACTAAGAATATTTACACACTTTCCGCCTTGAGGATTAACCTTTGGAGCAGTATACATAATATTTTCAGCATTAAATTCAGTTCCGTCTATGATTCGTTCAGCCATTATAATAGTATGATTTATATTATCGGGTTATCTTTAAATCAATTTTTTTTTATATTATAAATTAAAAATAAATGCTAACATCGTGACAAAACTTACGATAACAAGTAAGATATTTATTTTTTCAATAAATTATTAATAAAACTATTCAAAAAGAATTCTATATAGTTAATATATATATATATGAATACAATTGAGAACAAAAAAAAACATTATTCAAATAATATTGAACATTATATGAATTATATAATTAACAGATATGCGTGTCTAATTCCAACAAACAAAAAACTTTTAAAACTTGATGATGATGAATTAAATATGTTAACAATAAAAAATTATATTGATATTACTAAATATAATTACAATCTTTCACAATTAAAAAATATAGCAAAACATTATAAATTGAGATTAAGTGGTAACAAAAAAGAATTATCCAATCGTATTTATATTTTTCTTCATTTATCATCATACATCATAAAAATTCAAAAAATATTTAGAGGAAATTTACAGAGAAAATTCAATAATTATTTTGGTCCAGCTCTTAAAAATAGAAATATATGTATTAATAAAACTGATTTTATAACAATGGATGATTTAACTGAATTAAACTATCCTCAATTCTTTAGTTATAAAGATGTTGACGGGTTTGTGTATGGTTTTGATATTTCTTCACTCTATAATTTAATTTTTAAAACAAATTATGAAAAAAATACTTCAAAATATGGTGGTATAAATCCTTATAATAGAAAAAAAATTCCTTGTGATGTTATTATTACATTAAAAATGATTTTTAAAACAAGTAAATTATTAAATATAAATGTATCTGTTTCTTTAGATAATAATATTGGTCAAATAACTAATGAAAAAAGTGTTGAACTTAGAGCATTATCATTATTTCAAGCAATAGATTCATTAGGCAATTACAGCTCACCCAATTGGTTTCTCTCTTTGACAAGAAATCAACTTATAAAATTTGTAAGAGAACTTAGTGATATTTGGAATTACAGAGCACAACTATCTATAGAAATTAAAAGAAATATATGTCCGCCTTTAGGCGATCCATTTAGAAATATAAATATAGCATCAATAACATATACAAATGATGATTTAATTGTAAAAAAACTTATTTTAGATATTTTAGAAAAATTCGTAAATAATGGAATTGACAAAGACTGTAAGTCTTTAGGGGCTTATTATGTATTAGGGGCATTAACTTTAGTTAATGATTCAGCCGCTTCATCGCTTCCTTGGTTATTTCAGTCAGTCTCATATTTTTAATGTTATATAATGATTAATATTTTACTAATATTGTGGTCACAATATATATTATTTGCGTAAAAATACTTAAAAAGTAATTATTATGGTATAGTATAATAAGATGCCTAGACAATCAAAAGCTCTTAAGCCTGTTGAATCAGTTGTTACTCTTACCGAATCTGTTGTTACTCCTGAAGTTGTTGATATTGCTCCTACTCCTGTTGTAGATAAGAAGACCAAGAAGGTCAAGACTCCTAAAACCGAAAATATTGTATCTACACCTATTGAAAACGAAGTTGTTCAAACCATTATTTCTGATGTAGAGACTCCTGATGGAGAAGTTCCTGTTGCCGAGCAATCTGTTGAATTTCTTGCTAAGCTCCAACAACTTGGCGTTCTAATTTCTTCTCTTAAGAACGAATATCGCACTCTTGAAAAGAAGTGGGTCCGAGAACTTAAGATCGCACAAAAACAATCTTCCAAGCGAAAGCGTAAGGCAGGTAACCGTGCTCCGTCTGGTTTTGTAAAGCCCACACGCATCAGTGATGAACTTGCTAAGTTCCTTGAAAAGCCATCTGGTTTTGAGATGGCTCGTACTGAAGTCACTCGTGACATTAACAAGTATATTCGTACTCACAATCTTCAAGACAAGGATAATGGTCGTAAGATTAATCCTGACTCTAAACTTGCTGCTCTATTAAAGCTTAAGAAGACTGATGAACTTACATATTTTAACCTTCAACGATACATGAGTCCTCACTTTGCTAAGGCAAATAAGGATATTGTTACTACTGATGCCACAAATGTTTAAACTTACACTTTTTACACCTTTAAAAATATAAAAAAATATAGAAAAATATAAAAAAATATAAAAAAATATAGAAAAATATAAAAAAATATAAAATAATATAGTTTGTAAAAACTAAATTATTTACAAAATAACTATTCTAATTCACATATACTCATTCTTAAGTTTTTCATTAAAAAATTATTTTTATTTTTTATTTTACTAATAAATAATTCAGTATTATGAACTCCACTTATCATACTTCTATTTTTATAGTGTTTTTCTATAAATTTACAAAATTCAGTTTGATTTAAAGTTGTTTTTTTGAATTGAAGGAGAGAAAAATTATTTATTGAACACCATAATAAAAATGTTTCATAATTATTCATTAATATTGTTTTAATTATATAGTAAGAAAGCACATTAGTTTTTTCTTTGAATAAATTTTCTCTCAACGATTTACTATAAGAAGTGTTTGAATAAAGGTCTTTATATGTAAGCCCCATAAAATTCAAAGTTTTAACCAATTGAAAAAAACTATAATTTCTCTCAAAATTAATAAAAATTTCTGAATAATACAGAAACTCACTAATATTAGATTTATTTTGTATCTTAAAAAAACTACAAAATAGCACATTTATAATTTCAGCCCAAAATTCTGTATATGCTTCAAATAAATTAACGAGAGAATTAACTTTAAAAATTTTCAATAAATCATTATTACACATGTCATTATTCATATCAGAAAAATCTAATCCAAAATTATGAAATGTTTCATGAATAAAAACCTTAAACCATTCTTCTTTACGAAAAATAACTATTTCTGAATCTTTTGGACACGAGTATGTGAATGCGGTATTTACGTGTTGTTGATCTAAAATTTCAATATTAGAAGAAGGTATTTTTTTTTCTAGGGTTGTAAAATAAAAGTAAATCACAACATTATTCGCACATTTTTTTGATGAATATAAATTTAAGATATACAACCACATTATTATTGTATTTATATACTTATTAAATTGTTCTATTTTTAATTCAACATTTGAATCTTCTTCAATAAAATAAATCTTTATAGTTCGTTCAAAGAGAGAAAAAGTATATGTAATTTCAGATAAACTGGCTTCATCAATATGTTTTCTTATATTTTTTGGAAAACTATCTGCGTTAAATTGTTTTGGTTTTACAACTTCAAAAGTGCTGTTAATTTTTTTAATTGATATATTATAAATATTTTCTCTATTTTTTAATGAATTTAAAAATTTGTATGATTCATAAATATCGTAATATAATTCTGTAAGTATTTTAATAGTTTGTTTATTATTATGATTATGTGAAATTAATTTATTTTGTGTAAAAAAATTAATTAAACTTTTACTTTTTTTTGTAAATTTCATATTTATATTAGATAAGTATTAAATTTTTTTTAATATATATTTTATTGAAACTATATTATTATTACAGTTTGGTGGATTTTCTGATTTTGAAAATAAAGATTTTATGGGAAAAATATTTTGTTATCATTTATGCTAACAAAATAATAAAGTATTAATTATTTAAAAAATAAAATTAAGAAATTCGCCAAGCCCTACTAAATTATATATAACTTCTTCTAATTTTATCACGAATTAACATTAAATCTTCAAACACAAGTGGTGGAGAGCTTTTATTATAGTGTGTCAATTTGGCATTATTTGTTGATAATAATAATTTTTTTAAATCTTCATTTTGTGTAAACTTTGCGTATTGAGCATTGTACATTTCTTGTTTACTTCTTTTTCCAAAAAAATCTGGATCAATTGTAACAGTTGGAGGTCTTAACAATTCTCCTTTAAATTTACCAGATTTTCCACCTGCTGCTTTTGCTATTTCAGGATTTTGTGATAATTCAGTACCAGAATCTAATGAAAAAGTCAAATAAAACTCGGGGTTATTTTTTTTAAATTTAGAACCCTGATAATAATGCTCTACACTTGCCCATTTATGATTATCTAAACTAAATGGTTCAATCCAAAAATTTGACAATTTTTTTCTCCATTGTGGAATTGTTGCTAAATCTGAAAAATCTTTCAATCTATTACTTGGTATTTTCTCTCCAGAACCTTTTCCTGGTAATGGTTTATCATTTGATTTAGAATAAAACAAAAATATAATATCATCATTATACAATCCTCTTAATTTTGCTTCAGTCAATTCTTCATAATGAGATTCTTTTATAACATTTTTTTGCTGTGATGCTTTAAATTTTTGAAAATCAGGAATTAAAGAAAAAGGTCCTGCGTTCTTTTCCAAACATTTATCAGAAATCATTTTTTTAATGTCAAATGGTATTTCAATAAATTTAAAAATCATTTTTTGTTTGTATCCAATTAATTTATAATGCGAACCAGTGTAATCAACTATAATATAAAATTCAGGTGTAAAAACACCTTTATTTTCTAAAAATTTATCATTTAATTGACCACATTGTAAAACATTTTTTATATCATCAATTCTGTATGCTTCACTTGATATAATAATAAATTTAACATTCAAAATTCTTTCTAATGTTGAAATAGCCCATGTTTCAGCCCAAAATTCACATGTTCTTACTTTTTTTTTAAATTTTTCATTTGTATCAATACCTTTCATAAATTTATATTCATTCAAAATTTGAGCTGTTACTTTTTTTTCTTCAACCAATTTATCGTGTTCTTCCTTAACTTTTTTTGCCATTTCTGAAATTATTTTTTTTTCATTTCTATCCAATGTACTAGTAAATTTTTCTTTTAACTTAACATATTCTATTTCCATTTCTTTTATTTTATGTGTATCTTGTAATAATGATGCGTTATACATATCATAATGTTCTTTATAATTCATAAAAATTTCATCATTTACCTCTTCAGAAAGTTTTTTACGCAATTTATTAACTGATGTTTGTTGAGCTATACTAGAAAATGCGTCTCTAATAGTAGCAAATAAACAATCACCCCCGCCTTCATTGTCTATAATAGAATAGTAATCATTTTTCATAAATTTTTGAATCCAATTATCAGAAGAAGTTTCTTTATATTTATCTCTTATATCTTTAGCCTTTTTCTGATTTTCTTCAACAAGTAAAGGAGGAACTGGTATTCCTTTAGTAGAAATAAATATATCTTCACGTTCTTTTGGAATATTATAAGTGTCATAATATATCACTTCTTCATTATCTGAAGAATTTTCTTCTATATCACTATCATAAACATTATCCTCATCTTTATCAAATCCCTCACTTCTAATTAAAGGTACTTCGGGTACAAGACGTAATTTTTCAAACATTTCTTTTGTGGCAAAATTGTATATTAAAGGTTGATTTAATTTTTCAACATCCAAATTATTAAAATTATCCAAATAACTCAAATAATTAGTTGCTTCTATTTCATAAACACCAATTTGTAATACTTTATTATTATGCTTTACTAAATAAATTGGAAAAAACAAAATATTTTTATCTTCATAAATATTTTTAGCATTTCCAACAGCTATTATAACATCAACTCCTTTAATTTCTAATTGATATAAATTAGCTTCTTTTTTAAAATCACCTGAATCTACACTTTTTAATTCAGGATAACTAACATCATCATTTATTTTTGATAATACCATTATTATAAATTATAAGTATATTTTTATATTTTTATCATAATATAAACTTTTTCATAAATTTATCATTTTTTAATTCATTCATGTAATACCACAATTGTTTTCTTTTATTAACTAGCTTGATATTACTAATATCTTCTTCAAAATTAACTAACAAATGTATGATTTTTTCTTTTTTTAATTTTCTTTTTTTAATATCTTTTGAAATTCCATAGTAATCACATATTAACAATAAATCTTTTATTAAATAATTCAAACCATAATCAAGATTTTTTGCTGTTATTTTTCCTTCATCATTAAAAAAAAATGTTTTATATGATTCATCAATATTTATTTCATCTATCATTTTAGTCAAATCTAAATAATTAAAATTTTGTTCAATTGTTTCAAAATTTTCATTATTATCAATACTATCAAAAGTTATATTTTCATCAGACATAATAATATTAATAAATTTATATATTCTTGTGTTTAAATTTAAACACAACAATATATTATTATTAAATTTACAATGATTACGTTACATTACTCATTTTTCTTTTTAGTCGGTGTAATGTATTACATGTCAATCAAATCCATAAATTTAAATAACGACTTATTTGTTAAACTAATATATGATTTTACTTTACTGTGAGCAAGTTTGTTTATTAATTCAACAATAGTCATACCATCAATTAATTCATATACATTTTCTGATTTTTCAAAAAGTGTGCGTTTATACAAAATAGCAATATTTTCTGTTAACTCATCAACTTCATTCTTTTTATTATCAATATTTATATAAACATATACTTGGTTTAATAGATTTCTAGTAATTGATACAATAGCAGTTTCAGGAATAATTTTATTTAACATAAGATTTATGAAAAAAGTAGCAAGTGCCTTTCTTTTTTCATTATCCTTGTTAATTTTACAAAATTTATCATAATCTACATTTGGTTCAACATACTCAATATTATCAAATAACTCAAGAAATTTGCTAAAATTAATATTAAAAATTTCACGCATTATTTTATACTTGTTTATCAAATCTGAATACAAATCAGCATACATTTTTGAATAAAATCTATTTGTTGACGCAATTTCAAAAATAGTAGTTCCTAACTTCATGAGTTTATCTTCTTCTATATTTTCTAAAAAGATAGAATCAATTAAATCTATTATTTTATTACGATTATCTATGTAATTTTTATCAGTAAGTTTGTTTAAATATGACCTAATTAAATCTATTTGACTTTCAATACCAATTTTTGTTTCAATTTTTGTAATTTGAAATGTTCTTAATGTGTCCCAATCTTCATCATCAAAAACTTCTTTTGACTTATTATTTTTTTTTCTTTTAACTGAATTATTACTTGAAATATCAATTTCTTTAGTAGGTGCTACTTTCAAAGGATTTTCCCTTTTTTGAAAAACTGGTGTCTTTACATAATTCGGAGAACCAACCTCTGTTGATAATTTAGAAATAATATTTAATACATCCTCTGGAAAATCAAACTTAAATCCATTGAATGTTATGTTATTAAAATCGTCTAATGTATATTTAATTATTTGTGTAGTCATTTAATTTATTATTATATATGATACTACATTTATATCAATTTTTTATTTTATTTATAATTATTTTAAATACACTTAAATAGATATTATGATATTATAATATAATGTTTAGTGATAATGAACACACAAACGACTCTATTAACAATGAAGAAGAGGTATTTGATTCTTCTTATGAAATAAAGGACTGGGATAAAATTGGTGATATTGACCATAATATTCTTCGTGGTATTTATAGTTATGGATTTGAAAAACCTAGTCCTATTCAGCAAAGAGCAATTATGCCAATTGTAAAAGGCAAAGATTTAATTGCTCAAGCACAATCAGGAACAGGAAAAACAGCCGCTTTTTCTATTGGAGCACTTTCACTTGTTAATTTGAATGAAAATTTTACACAAATTTTAATATTATCTCCTACGAGAGAACTTACCGAACAAACATCCAAGGTTATTAAAGGATTAGGAGGAATGATGAATGGTCTTAGAGTACAAACTGTATATGGAGGAGCACCCTATGAAGAATCAAATAATTTCAATGACAAAAATACTCCACATATTATTTGCGGTTGTCCTGGAAGAGTTTATGACCTCATGAGAAAAGATAAAATTACATCAAAATCTATAAAGTTAATGATTTTGGATGAAGCTGATGAAATGTTATCTTCGGGTTTTAAAGAACAAGTTTATAATATTTTCCAAAACTTACAAAATGACATTCAAATAGCACTTTTTAGTGCTACTTTACCTTCTAACGTTTTTCCTATTATTAACAAAATTATGTCTAATCCTGTAAAAATTTGTGTAAAAGCAGAACAATTAACTTTAGAAGGTATTGCTCAATACTATATTGCGGTTGATGATGATAGACAAAAATACATAACTTTGAAAGACCTTTACAAGGTTATATCAGTATCTCAATGTATTATATATTGTAATAGTGTAAAACGTGTTTCTGATTTGTATGATGCTATGAAAGAAGATGACTTTCCTGTATGTAGAATTCATAGTAGCATGGATAGAACAGAAAGAGAAAGTGCTTTTGCTGAATTTAGAACAGGCAAATCACGTGTAATGATTTCTTCTAATGTAACAGCAAGAGGAATTGATATACAACAAGTAAGTATTGTTATTAATTTTGATATTCCAAAAGATATTCACACTTATCTACATAGAATTGGTAGAAGTGGCAGATGGGGAAGAAAAGGCGTAGGTATAAATTTTGTTACTAGAAGAGATATAAGCAAATTGAGAGAAATTGAGGGTTATTATTCTTGTGAAATTAAAGAAATGCCTAGTAACATAGATATTTCAAAAAGTATCTAAATATATATATGCGTATAAATATATTTATTATATTTCTAAATTGTAATATAATAAATGAAAATAGAAGAAATTAATAATTACTTTAAATTACCTATTTATTATAATAAAAATAAAATTAAACTTAAAGAAAACATTATTGAAGATTTAGAACTTATTAAAACTTGTGACCCATCAAATCAAAATATTTATTCATATTACTTTAATAATAATAATAATAATGAATTGTCTACAAATATTATTCACCAAATTTCAAATTTTTACACTACAGATGTTAATTTTATTAAAGATAATCAAAAATTATTAAAAAATTTTCAACATGATAATGATATTTACAAAACTTATTCTGATAATTATAATAAAATTATTGATTGTTGGAATGAAATCAAAAATGATAATGGATTTAAAGAAAAATATTATTATATTAATTTATCATGGTGTGAATTTTTAAATAATAGTGACCTTTTTTTACACTTTATGAGCATTTATAATATGATTTCTCCTGTTTTATCATTATTAGTACCTATAATAATACTAATTATTCCATTTTTTATTATTAAATTCAAAGGAATTCAACTTACAATTGATGAATATATTAATATACTTACAAATGTAATACAACATAATGCTATTGGAAAATTATTTACTAATTTTAATAAAGTTACTTTACAAGAAAAAGCATATTTAATTGTATCAGCAACATTTTACTTATTTTCTATTTATCAAAATTTTTTAGTTTGCTATAGATTCAATGAAAATATTATAAAAATACATAATTATTTAAATGAATTTAAAATTTATTTAGAACACACAATTCATTCTATGGAAAAATATCTTGATTTTTCAAAACAATTAAATACACACAATGAATTTAATATTGTTATGACAAATGAATTAGAAAATTTAAAAGAACTTTATACTAATATCTCAAAAATTTCTGAATTAAAATATAACTTTAAAAAAACTTTTGAAATTGGTCATATTTTAAAAACTTTTTATCAAATTTATGACAAACCATCTTATAATCAGTCTATAATGTATTCTTTAGGTTTTCACGGATATATTGATTGTATAAAAGGATTACAAAATAACATTGTAGAGAAAAAAATCAATTTATCTCAATTAACAACTAAAAAATCTTTCAAAAACACCACAAATTTATTTAAAAATAATTATTATGCTTGTTTAAAAGATACAAAACACATTAAAAATAATATAAATTTAAATAAAAACATTATTATTTCTGGACCAAATGCTTCTGGTAAAACAACAATTATTAAATCAGTTTTAATTAATATTATTTTAACACAGCAATTTGGTTGTGGATTTTATGAAAGTGCTAAATTAAAACCATACAAACATCTACATTGTTATTTAAATATTCCAGACACTTCAGGTAGAGATAGCTTATTTCAAGCAGAAGCACGAAGATGTAAAGAAATTATTGAACTAATAAATGAAAATCCTAATGATGAACATTTTTGTGCATTTGACGAATTATATTCTGGAACTAACCCTGAAGAAGCTACTATTAGTGCAATATCATTTATGAAGTATATTATTAAAAAAAAAAATATAAATTAAATACTAAAAAAAAATTTAATAAAAAAAAATAAAAAAA
>Ga0114962_10002673_pt1 | contig 14691 bp, 11 predicted proteins | sample C_130820_MF_Meta_FD_87017 | JGI IMG/M metagenome (GOLD analysis project Ga0114962, IMG submission 87017) | Freshwater microbial communities from Lake Croche, Canada to study carbon cycling - C_130820_MF_MetaG | ecosystem: Environmental > Aquatic > Freshwater > Lake | place: Lake Croche, Canada...
GATTGGCGACCCGGTTGGCGATCCGATTGGCGATCCGATTGGCGATCCGATTGGCGATCCGGAATGGCCGCTGCGATCGAGCACCCCCAGCAGCCGCTCGATCAGGTCGCTTTGGGCCAGCGGCTTGCACAGATGGTCGGTGAAGCCAGCCTGCAGACTGCGCTGCCGGTCCTCCTCGCGGGTGAAGGCCGACAGCGCAAAGGCGGTCAGCGGGGCATGGCCGGGGGCGGCCTCGGACGCCTCGAAGCGACGCATCCGTGCCAGCAGTGCATAGCCGTTTTCACCCGGCAGCGCGATATCACACAGCACGACCAGCGGCGAGGCCTTGCCCCCGAGTGCGCGCAGCCGGCTCATGGCGTCGTTGCCGTTGGCCGCCTGCGTCACCACCGCACCCTGCGTCAGCAGGAATTCGGCCAGCACCTCGCGCGAGTCGTCGTGATCTTCGACCACCAGCACCGTCAGACCGGTGAGCGGCCCGCTTCCCGCCGTGGCCCCATCGGCATCCGACCGCGGCAGATTGACCTGGTCGGGTGGCACGCCCGGGGCCGAAGGCGTGTCGGGCTGACCGCGCGCGCCCATCGGCAGCGACACCGTGAAGCAGGTGCCGCGATCGCGCCCCTCGCTGCGCACCATGACCTGGCCGCCATGGGCCTGCACGATGTGCTGGACCAGCGCCAGGCCCAGACCCAGACCACCCGCGCGGCGCGTGCTCGAGGTGTCGGCCTGCTGGAAGCGCTCGAAGGCATTCGGCAGGAACGCCGGGTCGATGCCTTCACCGTCATCGTCGATCTCGAGCTGGGCGAGCCAGCCAAGCCGTTTGAGTCGCACGTGGATGTGACCGTCGGGCGGTGTGAACTTGATCGCATTGACCAGCAGATTCCAGACCACCTGTTCGAGCCGGACCGGGTCGCCGACGGTGTCATAGGCCTCTTTATCGATGGTGAGCGACAGCGCGATCCGACGCGCCTCAGCCAGAGGTTGCGCGCTGTCGACCGATGCCTGCAGCAGCCGTGACAGGTTCATCGGCTGCAGCGACAAACGCAGGTTGCCGTTGACGATGCGTGCGGTATCGAGCAGGTCGTCAACCAGCTGAACCTGGGTGTCGAGATTGCGCTGGATGACCTCGACCGCGCGCTCGAGGAGTTCGCTGTCGCCCGCACGCCGGCGCCGCAGGGCATGAAGCCAGCCCTGAATGGCATTGAGCGGCGTTCGCAGTTCGTGCGAGACGATCGCCAGCATCTCTTCCTTGGCCCGATCGGCCTGCTGCGCCTCGGCGCGGGCAATCCGCTCGCGCGCCAGAGTCTCGTGAACCGACAGCGACGAGGCCACCAGCAAGGCGAACTGCGTCAGCACCGCCGCGTCTTCCGCGGCAAACCCGCCGACATCGCGCCCCAGCATCAGATAGCCAAGGACATGGTCCTTGCCGTCGAGCAGCGGCACCTGAAGCTGATGACCGAGCAGGCCGCCGATGGGCGTGGGCACCAGACCGGCGCGATACGATTCGATGGCCGCGGCAAACCAGCGCTGGCGCTCGGCCGGCGGCACCGACGCGTCGGCGTCCAGGCCGATCTCGGGTTCGGGCGCGGCCACCGCATCGAGCCGGAACGCGACCGCCAGCGCGATTTCGGCCGGCACGATCGTGCGCAGCCGGGTCGCTGCCGCGGTGAGGCGCTCGGCAAGCGGCCCGGGTGCGCTCAGGCCGCCAAACGACAGATTGACCGCCCGCAACTGTTCATTGACCGCGGCCAGTCGCTGATGGCTGTCGCGCAGCAGGGCCGTTCGCTCGGCGACCCGGGCTTCCAGGGTGTCATTGGCCTGGCGCAGCGCGAGGGTCATGCGGTCGGCGATCGCGAGCGCACGACGCCGTGTGCCGCCGATCGCCCAGACGATGCCGAAGATCAGCAGGCTGGCGGTCGTCCCGACGACCGCCACGGTGTTGCGGGTCGTCACGCTGGTAGTGCTTGCCGCACCCGCCAGCGCGTCGTGATCAACGCCGAACTGCCAGGCCAGACAGGTCGTGCCGAGCGACAAGGCCAGCACGCCCCAGGCCGCGCCCGGGGTGGCATAGCGTGTCCAGGCGTCGTCGGCGCACGGCCTGGCCGGCCGCTCGCCGAGGCGCTGCGGCGCACTGAGGTCGCTGCGCTCGTCGGGTCGAGCCTGCGTCAGCGGCGACTGCCCGCGCGGCCCAGGCAATCCTGCGCTGTCGGGCAAATCGAAGGCCGCAGACACGCGTGGCCCGTCGTTCATCAGCGGTTGATCGATGCGGATAGAACCTCCCCGTCGTCGCCGCCGCAGCCGCTCAGCCTCGCCGACCGAGCAGCAGGCCGATCACCAGCCCGCCGACCGCGGCCATCGTGACCGACGACAGTGGCCGATGCGACAGCACCTCGCGCGAGGCTTCGACCCGTCGCACGATCTGCTCGCGGGCACGCGATGCGACATCGCGACTGTCCATGATGCTGGTGTTCAGCTGGTCGCGGGCCTGGCCGACGCGCCGCTCGAGTTCGCTGCGCAAGTCGCCCTGGCCGCTGCGGGCCAGCGTCGCCAGATCGTCGAGCAGGCTGTAGAGCTCGTTGCGGGTGGCTTCGATGGCACGCAGCGTCTGCCGCGAGGCGATCGCGCCAGCCTTGCCGTTGGTGGCCTCACCGGCGCGGGGGGCCTGATCGGCGGCCGATCCGGAGAGTGTGGGGTTGCCTTGAATGCTCATGGTGCTTGCCTCGTTCAGTGGTCAGGGGTGAAGCGGTGTGGGGGCATGCTGTCTCGACGCGGTGGGGCCGAGCGATCCGGGGATCGCGGCTTTCTGCAGCGAGCGGTCGACGCGATTGCGCTCCTGCGCCGACAGACTGGCGCGGATGACCGTGCCCAGCCCGGGTGCCGAGGCGACCTCGAGCCGACCGCTCACGGCGAGCATCCGGTCGCGCAGGCCACTGAGCCCCTGATGTCCGAAGCCGACGGCGTCCGGATCGAAGCCGCAGCCATCGTCCTCGATCGTGAGCTCGATGCGCCCGCGGCTGCGCGCCAGCCGCACCCGAACTTCGCTCGCCCCGGCGTATTTGTGGATGTTAGTGAGCGACTCCTGAGCGACGCGGTACAGCGCCAGCGCGGCGTCACCGGTCAGATTGACCGATTTGTCGAGATCGCTGCTCAGCTTGCCGGCAAACCTTTCGCGGTTGGTCACCAGCAGTTGTTCGAGCGCCGCCCCGAATCCGAGATGGGTGAGCAGCGTCGGATGCAGATCCTCGACCAGCCGGCGTTTCAGGCCGATGCCATCGCCCAGCAACTGGCGCAGTGCCTGCAGCCGCCGCGCGATCTCAGGATCCTGGCAGGCTTGCTGTGCGGCCAGCCAGGCGACATCCAGCCTGGCTGCCGTCAGGATGGCGCCGAGTTCATCGTGCAGCTCGCGTGCCAGCGCGGCCCTTTCGGACTCGCGGGCATGCTGCAATCGGGCAGCCAGGTCACGGGTCATGCCGGCGTCGCCGGCAGCGGCCTGAGTGGTGGCAGTGGTGGTGGTCAGCGGGACCGTTCCCGGCGGGCTGACCCTCGGTCGGCGGATACCGCGGGATGAAGTCGGAAGAAGGCTTGGAATGGGCACGGCGTTTGCCTCAACGTGGCTGTGGACCCGACGGTTCGGGCCGCAAAAACGTGTCAGCAAATTCGGTGCCCATGGAGAAAAACTCAATGAACCAAGTCCAGTCAAACCGCAAACTGAAAGTCGTGATCTGTGATGACCATCCGATCGTCCGCGCCGGGTTTCGCCAGTTCCTGGCGGGTCACCCCGACCTGGAAAGCGTGCGCGAGGCCGGCAATGGCCGCGAAGCGCTCGACCTGGTTCGAACCGATGCCTGTGATGTCCTGCTGCTCGACATCTCGATGCCAGGACAAAACGGGATTGATGTCCTGCGGGCGATCCGCCTGCGCCGCCCTGAATTGCCGGTCCTGATGCTGTCCTCGTTTCCGGAGCAGCACTACGCACTGCAGATGCTCAAGCTCGGCGCAAGCGGCTATCTGCCCAAGGATTGCGAGCCGAGCGAACTGCTGCGGGCGATCCGCTCGGTGTCGCAGGGGCGCCGATTCGTGACCGAGGCGGTCGGTGACCTGCTGGCCAACGGACTGGGCAACAACGGCGACGAGCCGCCGCATCAGCAGCTGTCGGACCGTGAGTTGCAGGTGTTTCTGCGGCTGGCCAAGGGCGAGTCGGTGACCGCGATCGCCAACGTGCTGAACCTGAGCTTCAAGACGATCAGCACCTATCGCTCGCGTGTGCTCGAGAAGCTCAACCTGCACTCGAACAGCGATGTGACCTACTACGCGCTGAAAAACGGCCTGATCGAGTAATCGCACGCGGCGCGACCGCGGCCTGGCTGCGGCGATCTCAATGCACGGCGGCGTGTGCCCGCCTCAGAAAGGCAAAGAGCTCGTCGAGCTGGGTCGATTTGTCGAACACGGCGTGGGCGCCAAGCCGTCGGCATTCGCGGCGCACGACCTGATTGGCACTGTTGGTCAGCACGACCCGAAGCGCCGGGGCGTTCGGGTCGGGCAGGCAAGCGTGGCCGATGGCGTCGAGCAGTCGAAAACCGTTGCCGTTTTGCAGGGCCAGATCGAGCAGGACCAGGTCGCAGCGGTTGTGGCTGAGCCAGCGCATCGCTGCGCCTGGCGTGGCTGCAGTCGCCGCGACCTGCACGCCGCTGAACGACGCCAGCATCGGAATCAGCCTGCCGCAGACAAGTGTCGAGTCCTCGACCATCAGTGCAATCACCCGGAGGGGCCCTCCATCGGCTCGGTGATCGGGTGAACCCCGGTATCAGTCCACGGTTGCCGCTCGCCGCAGCCTATCGATTTCGAGGCTCGAGCGCTGTGGGAGCGCCGCCCGGCGGCAAGTCGGAACTCCGTGCTTGATGGCGCTACAGCGTCGATGCGGGCTTGCTACTTGCCCGAATCGAGGGTGAGTGCCTGCGAGGTGCCAGTCGGGCTGGCGTCGTCGCTGAACCCACTGCCTGAGCGTCTTTCGGAGGCTCCCATGATTGTCCCGGTCACCCTGAATTACTCGATCCGGCTGGAGTGCGACGCGCGAGCGGCTCAGGCCTTCGTTTTTGTGATGCTGCCGGCACGTGCCCAGCAGCAGCAGTTGGCCCTCGAATCGCTGCGGGTCAGCGGCGCGTCGGCGCAGTCGATCTTCACCGATGCGACGACCGCAACGCGCTATCTGCAGGTCACCGCCGCCGGGGGCAAGCTGCAGGTCGAGCTCGATGTGCAGTTGCGCCTGATGCAGACCAGCCTCGATGTCGCGTCGCTGTTTCGCGACCCGGCGGTCTCGCCGCTGTCCGCATCCGAATCCCTGCGCTTTCTGCTGCCCAGCCGCTTCTGTCCGTCTGACCGCCTGACTGACTTCTGCGAGCAGCAGTTTGCCGGCTTGAGTCAGCCCTATGCCCGGCTGCGGGCCATCGACGACTGGATAAGGCGACATCTGAACAGCAGCTTGCCCACCGTTGCGCTGGCCGCCCAGGGCAGCTCGGGCGCGCTCGATGTCTTCGACCGGGAGAGCGGCTCACCCGCCGATCTGGCGCACCTGATGATCACGCTGTGCCGCGCCTGCGGCTTGCCGGCGCGTTATGTGACGACCGTGCCGCTCGAGGAGACTGACCCGGTCGGGCTCTACCCTTGGGTCGAGGTGCTGATCGGCAACGCCTGGCTCGCGCACGACCCGTCGCGACGTCTGCCCCGCACCGCGCTGCTGCGCATCGGCACCGGACGCGATGCGGCGGATGTGCCGCTGGTCATGAGGGGGGCGGTCGCGATGGCCGAGTCGGATTATCGGCTCAGGATGACGATTGCCGGCCTCGACGCCGACGTGCGGATTCTGCGCGAGCGCGATGGGATGGCCGCAGAGGTGTGTGCCGCAACGCTTGGCAGCCTGGCGCAAGCCGCCCGCTGGGCCGAGGACGCCAATCTGGCCGCCCGGCAGGCGCCTGCCGGCACCGACCCCCTGCGTCAGAAGAGCTGGTCGCGCGCTCGCTCGCCTGACTCGCCGTGGCCCAGCCCTTCATCGAGCACGACACCCAGTGAGGCGATCCCCTGGCCCGGCCGGGTATCAGAGAAATACCAGTCGCCGTTGATCGACACCACCCCGCTGGGCGCCGTGGCCGGCGACTCGGGCACGCCCTTGAGCGCCACCGCCATATAGTTGATCCAGATCGGCAGGGCCAGCCCGCCGCCGGTTTCGCGCTCGCCGAGTTTGCGCGGCTGGTCGTAGCCGACCCAGGCCACTGCAGCCAGGCTGGGTGAGTAACCCGCGAACCAGGCGTCGAAGGCATCGTTGGTCGTACCGGTCTTGCCGGCGAGATCGCCCCGTTTCAGACGCAAGGCCGGCGTTGCCGTGCCCTTGCGGACCACATCGCGCAACAGGCTGTCCATGACGAAGGCGTTGCGGGCGTCGATGGCCCGGTTGGTTTCATCGCCCGGGCGCACGGCCTGAGCCTGGGCAAGGACCTTGCCGGTGTTGTCGGTGATCTTCTCGATGATGTGCGGCGGCACATAAAAACCGCCATTGGCAAACACCGAGATGCCCGCGACCAGTTGCCAGGGCGTGACCGAGCCCGCGCCCAGCGCCATCGTGAGGAAGGGCGGATGGCGTTCGGCGTCAAAACCGAAGCGGGTGATGTAATCCTGGGCATAACGCGGTCCGATCGCCTGGATCAGCCTGATCGACACCATGTTTTTCGACTTCTGCAGCGCGGTGCGCATCGTCATCGGACCGTCGAAGCGACCGTCGTAGTTCTTGGGTTCCCAGGTCTGGCCGCCGGTGACCGCCCGGTCGACCACTACCGGCGCATCGTTGATGATCGTGGTGGTCATGAAACCCTTGTCGAGGGCGGCCGAGTAGATGAAGGGCTTGAAGCTCGAGCCGGGCTGTCGCCAGGCCTGCGTCACGCGGTTGAACTTGTTGCGGTTGAAGTCGAAGCCACCCACCATCGCCCTGATCGAGCCGTCGCGAGGCACCGCCGAGACGAAGGCGGCCTGCACCTCGGGAAGTTGCACCACCTCCCAGCCCTTGTTGCCCTCGGTCACCCGGATCACCGAGCCCGGTTTCAGACGTCTGTCGGCCGAGGCCCTGTCCGAAATCCAGGAGGCGACGAATCTCAGCCCGTCGCCGGTGATGTCGATGGTCTGACCGCGACTGCGACTGGCACGAATCATCTGCGGGCTGACCTGGGTGATCACTGCCGGGATGAAACCGTCGATATCGCCGGCCTCAAGCAGCGCCTCCTCGATCTTTTCCTCGCGGCGCGTGGCGTCTTTCGGCAAATCGACCTGAGCCTCCGCCCCGCGATAACCGTAGCGCCGGTCGTAATCGATAATGCCCCGGCGGATCGCCTGGTTGGCGGCGCGCTGGTCCTCGGACCGGACCGTCGTGTAGACATTGAGGCCGGCAATATAGGTGTCGTCGCGAAATTGCTCGAAGGCCAGCTGGCGGGCCAGTTCGGCAACATAAGGTGCCTTCAGGGCGAAATCGGTCCGGTCGGGCTGCAGGACCAGATTTTCGGCAACCGCTGCCTGGAACTGTTCCTCGGTGAGGTATCCCAACACGCGCATCCGACCCAGGATGTACTGCTGGCGAATTTTCGCCCGCTTCGGATTGACCACCGGGTTGTAGGCGGAGGGCGCCTTCGGCAGGCCTGCAAGCATTGCGGCCTCGGCCGCCGAGATCTTTGCCAGCGGCTTGCCAAAATAGACCTGCGCGGCCGAGGCGAAACCGTAGGCGCGCTGGCCGAGGTAGATCTGGTTGAGGTAGATCTCCAGGATCTGCTCTTTGGAGAGCGCCTGCTCGATCTTGAAGGCGACCAGGATCTCGTAGATCTTGCGGGTGTAGCTGCGCTCGTTCGACAGGAAGAAATTGCGGGCCAGCTGCATGGTGATCGTGCTGGCGCCCTGCGCCTTGCCGCCTGCGGCCAGGTTGGCGAACGCCGCCCGGGCAATGCCGAGGAAGTCGACGCCGCTGTGGGTAAAGAAGCGATCGTCCTCGGCGGCCAGGATGGCCCGGGTCATGACCTGCGGGACATCGTCGAGTTTGATGACGCTGCGGCGTTCCTCGCCGAACTCGCCGATCAGCACGCCGTCGGCGGTGTAGATGCGCAGCGGCACTTTCGGCCGGTAGTCGGTCAGCGCCTCCATCGACGGCAATCGCTCGCTGGCCAGAATGACGGACATTCCGAGCGCCAGCGCCGCGGCAAGCGCCAGCACCAGCGGGATTCCGACCAGGATCGCGATGACGGTCAGCGCGCCGAAGCCACCCTCGCCGAGCGCAGCGCGGGCCGGCACAGTCCGAAAGCGTGGTGTCGTCATGGTCGGGAAGGCGGGTCTGGTGGAGCGCTGCAAGCAGGCGGTCTCCGATGATACCGGCTCACCGGGCAGGACAGGTCGGAGCGACCCTTTGTATGCTCGTGCCTGTCAGCCCTGCCGCTCGCCCGGCTATCTGGACAGCTTGATGGGCGGTTGCCGGTGGGCGACCAGCGGAGAGCAATGATGTCCGAAGTGCATCCGGTCGTTTTACAGTGAACCTGTCCCGTTGCCAAAATCTAACGTAGTTTATTGAAAAACTGCGTAACATTCTGGTTTTAATAACGTTTTACGAAATTTTGCGAGTTGCAAGTGGCGCTTAGTCTTCCTGGCTTCTTTCAGCGCGGCCCTCAGCCCCTTCTCGGCATCGACATCAGTTCGTCCAGCGTCAAGCTGGTGGAGTTGTCGGCGGGTGCCAAGACCGGCTTGCGGCTCGAGCGATATGCCATCGAGCCGATAGAGCGCGGCGCGGTCGTCGACGGCAACATCGAAAATCCCGAACAGGTTGCCGATGCGCTGACGCGAGCGGTCAAGCGATCCGGCGCCCGCGGCAAGGCGGCTGCGCTGGCCTTGCCTTCGTCGGCCGTGATCTCCAAGCGCATCATGCTTGCGGCGGGGCTGCTTGAAGAGGACTACGACCTGCAGGTCGAGTCCGAGGCCAGCCAGTACATCCCGTTCGCCATCGAGGAGGTCAACCTCGACTATCAGATTCTCGGGATGGCAGCCCAGTCGACCGAGGATGTCGAGGTCCTGCTGGCGGCCTCCCGCAAGGAAAAAGTCGAGGATCGCGTTGCGGTGGCCGAGATGGCGGGGCTCACGCCGACGGTGATCGATGTCGAGCCCTATGCCGCCCGGATCGCGATCGATCATGTGAGCAGCTTTCTGCCGAATCACGGCGAGTCCATGATTCTGGCGGTGTTTGACATCGGCCAGAGCAACACCAGCCTCACCGTGGTGTTCAATGGTCAGACAATCTTTGAGCGTGACCAGAACTTCGGCGGCATGATGCTGACGCAGGAAATCATGCGTCTTTATGGCCTGACCTTTGAAGAGTCGGAGCAGAAAAAGCGCTCGGGCGAGTTGCCCGACAACTATGCCACCGAGCTGCTGGCGCCCTTCGTCGAGCAGGCCACCACCGAAGCCGCCCGCGCATTGCAGTTTTTCTTCACATCGACCCCTTATTCGCGCGTCGACCGGATTTTCCTTGCCGGTGGCTGTGCGGTGACCCCGGGTCTGGCTGAGGCGATCGCCGACCGCTCGCGGGTGCCGACCGAGATCATGAGTCCGTTCCAGGGAATGGAAGTCGGCAGCGGCATTCGCGAGCGCCAGTTCCGACTCGACGCACCGGCGCTCATGGTCGGTTGCGGTCTTGCCATGCGCAGGTTCGACAAATGAGCACTCCTGCAAATCGCCCGGCTGTCGCCGGCACCAAGTCCGAGAATCCGCTGGTACGCGATCTGGCGCCGATTCGCATCAACCTGCTGCCGCACCGCGAACTCAAACGCGAGCGCAAGAAGAAGGATTTCGTCATCCTGGCGGCACTGGTGGCGATCGCCGGCGCAGTCACCGCCTACGGCGGTGGCGTCGCCATCAATCAGCAGATCAGCGAGCAGTCCGATCGCAACGCGTTCATCAAGACCGAAACCGCCAAGCTCGATAGCCAGATCACCGATATCGCCGGTCTGCGTGAAGAGATCGCGGCACTCAAGGCCCGTCAGGAAGCGGTCGAGAATCTGCAGAGCGACCGCACCGTGCCGGTCCATCTGTTTGATGAACTGGTCAGGTTGGCGCCTGAAGGCCTCTATCTGCGCCAGCTCAAACAGGAAGACCGCAGGATTTCGCTGACCGGTCTGGCCCAGACCAACGAGCGGGTTGCCGACCTGTTGAAGCGGCTGTCCGAGTCCAGCCCGTGGCTCTACAAGCCCGAACTGACCGAGATCAAGGAAATTGCCCTGTCGGCCGGGCCGGGTCAGAAAGAGGGCAGGACCATCTTTGAGTTCTCGCTCAATGTGCTGATCAAGCCGCCGGTGGCAACCGAGAGTGCGGCTCCCGGTCCTGGTCCCCGCCCGGCCTCACAGACCCTGGCTGTCGAACCGACCAAGGTCGGGTCGGCGCAATAGCGGCGGAGATTCAAGATGGCCAAATTATCCGCGATGTCATTCAAACCCGATTTTTCGCGGGTTTCCGAGCAATTCAGGGGTCTGCAGGGCAGGCACCCGGGGCTGTGGCCTGTCGTGCCGCGCGCATTGCTTGCGACCGCACTGTTTTCAACGATCGTGCTGCTCGGCTGGCTTTTCTACTGGCACGGACTGCTTGAAGAACTTGATAGCGGTGCCCAGCAGGAAGTCGCGCTCAAGGCAACCTATCTCGACAAGCTCAAGCAGGCGGTCAATCTGACCGGATTGCGAAAGCAGAAAGATCAGGTTGCGCAATATGTGAGCCAACTCGAAAAGCAGCTGCCCAGCAAAGCCGAAATGGACGCGCTGCTCACCGATATCAATCAGGCGGGGGTCGGGCGCGGTGCCGGCCTGAAGCTCTTCAAGCCCGGTCAGGTGGTCGTCAAGGACTACTACGCCGAGCTGCCAATCACGGTCAGGGTCATCGGCAACTACCACGACCTCGGCGCGTTTGCGAGTGACCTCGCCAACCTGCCCCGGATCGTCACCCTCAACAATGTGTCCATCTCGCAATTCGAGAAATCAACGAATCTGGTGATGGATGCCACCGCCAAGACTTTCCGCTACCTCGACCCCGAGGAAATCGCACAGCAGCGGGCTGTCGCCAACAAGAAAAAGCCAGGCGAGGCGAAGAAATGATGTGGAGTGTGATGTCCGATCAGACCCGTCGTTTGGCGTGCGCCCTTGCCATCGGCTTTTGCGCGGTAATGGTGTCGGGCTGCAGCGCCGGAGATGACGCGTTGCAGGCCTGGATGGACGAAAGCCGGCGCAACACGCCGGTGACCGTCAGCAAACTGGCCGAGCCCAAGGTGTTCGCGCCATTTCGCTACCCGGCGACGACTGAAGTCGATCCATTCAATGCCGCCAAGCTTCGGGTCGGCATTGAGTCACCAGCGCGCAATGGCCCGCGCGGACCCGATATGACAAGGCTGCGTGAACCGCTCGAGTCCTATTCGCTTGAGGCATTCAAGATGGTCGGCAACCTGAAGCAGGGTGCGACGGTGGTTGGCTTGCTGAAGTCCGACAGCGCGGTGCATCAGGTTCGGGTGGGCAACTACATCGGGCAAAATTTCGGCCGCATCGTTGCCATCTCCGAGACGGAAGTGGCGGTACGTGAATCGGTCCAGGATGCAGCGGGCGATTGGGTCGAACGAGATACCGCATTGCGGTTGCAGGAGTCTGGCAAATGAAGAGCGGCGCTTGGGTTGCACACCTGCATCGGAATGGCTTCGGTGCGGGGGCGGTCAATCTGATCGCCATGATGGCGCTGTTCCTGGCCATGATCGGTGCGAGTACGCCGGCATTCGCCGAGTCGAATTCGATCGAATCGGTGGTGTCGGTGATGCAGGGCAATCAGACCGAATTGCGACTTCGCCTGAAGGAGCCGCTGACGACCGCGCCGGTGAGTTTTACCGTGGCCAATCCGCCGCGTCTGGCCTTCGATCTGCCCGATACCGTCAACGGCATGGGCAAGAACACGGTCGAACTGACGCAGGGTGACATTCGCAGCGTGACAGTCGTGCAGGCTGGCAATCGCTCGCGGGTCGTTCTCAATCTCCGTGGCGCCGTGACCAACCAGCTGCGTCTCGATGGCAATTCGCTGGTGGTCTCGGTCACGCCGGTCGCGTCGGCATCGTATGCCGCCGGCCCCTCGTCGTTTGTGCCGAGCCAGCCGGAGCGAGCCGTGGTGAGCGCACCGCCCGCCGCAGTGGCGGTGCCGGCGCTGGCCGCGGTCGAGGCTCCGCGGCCGCCTGCCGCGGCCAGGATCGACAACGCCGCCCAAGTTACCGGCAGCGTGCTGCGCGACATCGATTTCCGGCGCGGTAAAGACAATGACGGCCGCATCGTGGTCGACATGTCCAATTCGCAGACCGGCGTCGATATCCGCCAGCAGGGCCAGCAGATCATCGTCGACTTCCTCAAGACACGCGTGCCTGAAAACCTTCGGCGCAAACTCGATGTGAGCGACTTCGGCACGCCGGTGCGCTCGGTGCGCATCTTTCCGCAGGGTGAGAACGCCCGCATCGTGATCGAGCCAAGCGGCTTGTGGGAGCAGAACGCCTACCAGAGCGAGAACCAGTTCGTGATCGAGGTCAAGCCGGTCAAGGACGATCCCAACAAGCTCAATCCGGGCGGCCGTGCAGGCTATCGCGGTGAAAAGCTGTCGCTGAACTTCCAGAATGTCGACGTCCGTGCGCTGCTGCAGGTGATTGCCGATTTCACCAACCTGAATATCGTCGTGCGTGATTCGGTGGCCGGCAATCTGACCCTTCGCCTGAAGGACGTGCCCTGGGATCAGGCGCTCGACATCGTGCTCCAGTCGAAGAACCTCGACATGCGCAAGAACGGCAATGTCATTCTGGTGGCGCCGCGTGAAGAACTCTCGACACAGGAAAAGCTCGAGCTCGAATCGAAGGCGCAGATCTCCGAGATCGAGCCCTCGCGACTCGAGGTCTTCCAGCTCAACTATCAGAAGGCCGATGCGGTCCAGAAGCTGCTCTCCGACGAGAAGCAGAAAGTGCTGTCCAAAACCGGCAGTGCGGTCACCGACGTTCGCACCAACAAGCTCTTCGTTCGCGATACCGGTGCCCGCCTTGACGAGGTCCGCCGGATCATTTCGCAGCTCGATGTGCCGGTGCGCCAGGTGCTGATCGAAGCCCGCATCGTCGAAGCCGATGACCTCTTTTCGCGCAACCTCGGCGTCAAGCTCGGCTTCAATGATCTGAAGAGCACCTACTACACCACCGGCAGCCAGATCGATCCGGTGACCGGCCAGGCGGTGGCGGTCAACGTGCCGGTTTATGGTGCCGGTTCGGCGATCGCAGGCAGTAACGCTTACTCGACGCTGTCGGGCAATCTGCAAGGTGTCGGCGACCTGTCGTCGCAGCTTGGCTGTAATGCGTCAGGGACCTGTCTGCCCGGCATCGGGCGCCCCACGGCGCTGGCCAACACCAACTTCGTGAATCTGCCGGCTGCGGCCATCAACGGCTCGAATCCGGCGAGCTTTGCGATCAGTCTCTTCGGCTCGTCGCTGACCCGCTTCCTGAATCTCGAGATCTCGGCCCTTGAAGCGGATCAGCGCGGCAAGGTGGTGTCGAGCCCGCGTGTGCTGGCGGCCGATCAAGGCAAGGCGGTGATCGAACAGGGTACCGAACTGCCGTACCAGAGCGCCACCTCGAGCGGCGCCACCTCCATCTCGTTCAAGAAGGCCACGCTGCGGCTTGAGGTTGTGCCGCAGATCACGCCCGAGGGCAATGTGATCATGAAGGTCAAGGTCAACCGTGATGCGGTCGGCCGGATCACGCCTGCGGGCTTTGCGATCGATACCCGTGCAGTCGAGACCGATGTGCTGGTTGAAAACGGCGGCACGGTGGTCATCGGCGGCATCTACGAGCAGGTCGAGAACAACCAGGTCAACAAGGTGCCGTTCCTGGGCGACATTCCGATCGTGGGCGCGCTGTTTCGCAATACCACGCGGACCAACAACAAGACCGAGCTCCTGGTGTTTCTCACACCGCGCGTTGTGGCCGACGCCACCGCAGTTCGCTGATCGTCGAGGATGAAAAAGATGCTGCAGCAATGCTCAGAAAAATCCCGGTGGCTCGTGCGGGCGATGGCCGCCATCGCCGCGAGTGCGATGCTGCTTGTCTCGAGTGGCTGCGGCGACAGCGGCGCAACCGGCGGCAGCACGCTCACGTCGACCTCGACCAGCACACCCAGTGCTACGGCAGGCGGCTCGATTGCGGTTCTGTTGAGCCCCACCTCGACCCTCGCGTCGGCCACCGGCTCGACGATCACCCTGACCGCCGTTGTCAAGAACGCCGGTAATGCTGCCGTGGCGAATCAGACGGTGTCGTTCACGACGACCGATGCTGGCGTGACGATCGTGAATCCGGCCGAGGTCACCGATGCCACCGGCACTGCGACCGGCACCATGAAGATTGGCGCCAGCGCGACCAGCAATGCCAACCGGACGATTGCGGTCGTGGCCACCGCTGGTGGATTGACGGTGACACAGAATGTTCAGGTGGTCGGCAGTACCGTCACCGTGACCGGCCCGGATGCGGTGGCGCTCAATACAGCGGCGCAATATGTCGTCACCGTACGTGATTCGGCCTCGAACGCGCTGGCATCGCAATCGGTCACGGTCACGTCCAAGGCGGGCAACCCGGTGACTGGC
>Ga0114962_10002674_pt1 | contig 14691 bp, 9 predicted proteins | sample C_130820_MF_Meta_FD_87017 | JGI IMG/M metagenome (GOLD analysis project Ga0114962, IMG submission 87017) | Freshwater microbial communities from Lake Croche, Canada to study carbon cycling - C_130820_MF_MetaG | ecosystem: Environmental > Aquatic > Freshwater > Lake | place: Lake Croche, Canada...
ATACAATAGAAAAATTGATTGGAGAAAAATAAAAAAAACGGTTGAAATGGATGATGTCAATGATCAGAGAAAAAACCACTAAATCACCATTCGAAATTTAATTGAACAAATAAGCTTCTTCCGATACCATCGACTCCTGAACCATGCATTCTATAAGGAACATTGTTAAGATTAATTCCTTGTAAACTAATATTGGTTTGGGAGTTAATTTGATATTTTATTTGTGAATTGATTATTCCCCAGCCTGCGGTTCCATTCGGATTCATCCGATTGTCCGATTTGTCGCCAGCGCTTAAACGATCTTGTTTATCGGCAAATACCCAATTAATTCCAATGTTCCATCTTGAACGTTGATAATCCATTTGAACATTTCCATGTAAAGGTGGAATACGCCGCATAGGTTCATTCTGGCTAACATTTTGTCCGAAGGTATAGGAAATTTGACTTTTTATTTGAAAGTGCGAATTTATTAGAAAAGCTTGACTGATTTCAAAACCGTACAAATAGGCTTTGTCTACATTTTCTTTTTTATAGACAAAATACGATTGAATGGTTTCGGACGTTTTGATACGACTAATGATATTTTCTAAATTAGTATGAAAAATCACCCATTCGCTCGTCCAAGATCCTCTGGATTGACGCAATCCAATTGTTTTATTGAATGAATACTCAGGTTTTAACTGATAAGCTGGTAATTCATATCTAAAATCTACAATGCCTAAACTTCCTAAATCATCCATATTAGGAGCTCTGAACCCGGTTGAATAATTGAAGAATAATGTAGTTTGTTTTGTTAAAGAATAAGCCGCACCAATATCATATACAAATGCACCCATTGAAATAGTTGATTTCCCAACCGTCGTATCTGGAATAATCGCTGTGGATTGTTGAAATCTTATACCTGTATTAAACATCCAATTGTTTTTTTGCCATTGATGTAAACTGAAGACAGAAAGACTAGTGAAATTTGAATCATCCGGATACAAGGCCCTTAAGTGGGTGATTTTACTCTGATTTAAATCTTTTCGATAACTATTTATCCCATCACTATAGATTTCTAATCCTGTGATTGATGAATGATATTGGAATAAATTACTTTTTATTTGGGAGGTCAAACCCAATGTTTGAATTTGGTCACTTTCTAGACGAGTAGTTAAACTACCATTCTTTTGTAATTTTCTATCTTCTATACTTCTTTGAAGAGAAGAAATAAATTCGAGCGATTTAAAAATTGGGTGATTAAATTCAGCTGTCAACTTTAAATAAGCCTTCTGATATTTTTGTAAAGACATTTCATTGATTGCAAAATTTTCAAGTTGTATTTTGTGGTAAACTGGTACATTCGTCTGTTGATTTTGTTGCAAAAAAGCCTCCATTTCCCATCTGTTAGAAACTTTAAATCGGATTTTACCCAAGATGTTGGATTCATCATATACTGTTGGACTTTGAAGAAGATTATTCCCACCTCTGCTTATATCGCCAAAACTTTTATATCCTGCTGCAAAAACAGCACTTAAGCTGGCAGACTGATAAGAGATTCTATTTAAAAGGCTTTTTTCCATCCCTTGACTAGCCCATCTGCCTGAATGAATGCCTGACCATATCTTGTCTTCTTGATAGGAAGGTGAAACAGTAAATAGTTGAATGGCACCCGTTAGGGCATCTGAACCATACTGAACCGAACCTGTACCTCTTAGGACTTCGATGTTTTCTAAATTAAATGGATCAATGGTGTTTAGATATTGGTTAGGGCCATACCTAAAAGTGGAATTATTCAATCGAATGCCATCTACAATTAAAAGCGTTTGATTTCCTGTTAGGCCTCTTACAAAAGCAGAACCCCCGCCTTGGTTAGTCCTTTGCATGAATATTCCAGGAATATTTGAAATAGCTTCAGGTGTAGTAAGTGAACTTTGTTGGATTTTTTGTTCGGTAATAGCTATTGAATTGTTCTTGAAATACTTGATTGCCGAGTTGCGCTGACTACTACATTGTTTAATGTATCCGAATTTGAAAACAACATTCGGATACTTACTAGACTTATTGTTAAAAATGACATGATTAATCTTTATCTACCGTTTCTGATGCATTAAAAATTGCAGCTCTTCTTGGAGCTGGCATAACTGAATTTTCTCCTTTAACAGCTTTCCAAACAACCTCACTTAATTCTAAATCAGGTACAGAATCCTCTTTTTTAAAATTAAATTTTGCGCTTTTTTGGGTACTTAGACTCTCTCGTGTTGTCAACTCAAATAAATTTGTTCTGGGTACTTCGTGTTGAAATGGTGCTGTATTTGCCTCTTTTGAAAAACATTTGTACATCGTTGTAGCTGCAGCATCGTATTGACTCATTGGAGGTAAACCGAGAATTAACTCCATTGTGCGAAGCATGGAAGAAGTAGAGTAGGGGCTATGATCTATAAATCCTCTTTTAACAAATCCACCGGCTACATAGGCTGTTGTTCTATGTGCATCTACGTGATCAGGGCCATTTTGTGCATCATCTTCCACAATGAAGATAGCTGTTTCTTTCCAAATGGAAGATTTTGATAAAAATTCTACGAATAAACCTATCGCGTAGTCATTGTCTGCAACATATGCAAAAGGTGTTTTTTTGCCCAATTTTTGACCCTCAGTATGGTCATTTGGAAAACGAAGAGAATTGAATTGAGGAACTTTATTTTGACTTAGCAATACTTCGAAATCTTTTCGCCATTGGTGAAAACGTGTGGTGTCCATGACATCTTGATTAAATGATTCAAAATTGGGACAAAAGTGATCTGCAAGAGCTGGAATATTAGGTTTGAAGTCATCAGCAAATTCACCATAAGTTCTATAAGAAACTCCAGCTCTTTTGCAATAATCCCATATAAAACCATTTTTGGGATTGGCAATTGCACGATTACCTTCTCCATCGTAATGTCCTCCTCGTCCGCCATACGAAGTTGGCCATGTTTTTTCTAAATAGTCTGTTGCATGAGCTGAGGTTGACCAATTGTGTCCATCTGCACTTACTTCGCCATCCACATAGAAATTATCCAGTAGAACAAAATCTTTTACCAATTTATGCTGATTTGGTGTGTATTTTTCTCCGAATAATAAAAGAGTTGTATCACCATTTCCTCCATTAACATCGGATAATACTTGATCATAGGTTCTGTTTTCTTTTAAAATATAGAAAACATATTTAATCGGAGATTTTTCTCTCAGTTTTCGAGGAATTGGATTTCCTTCTTCTCCATTTGCAAATACTTCTATTTCTTTATTATAGGGTGTATTCTGGTATACAGCCTCTGAAAGTGTCGGTAATTCCTTTGAACTAGGCTCAGGGAAAATGGACAAAGTACCTTTCATTAAACCTCCTATATAACCTGTTCTGACTTTTTTATTATTATCGGATTGTTGGTAGGTAACGCTTTGTTTTTTATTAATTGGATTGGGGCCATCAGGATTAGCGAAAGAAGAAAATCCTTTACCATTCGCAACATAAACCTTTTTATTAATTATTTTAATGGAAGTTGGATACCAGCCAACTGGTATGAAACCTAAAGATCTAGATGATCCAGGTTTTTCTACTTCAAAGACCGCTAAACAATTATTATCAGCATTGGCCACATATAATTTTTCTTCGTCTGCTGATAAAGCTAGTCCATTGGTTGAGCTACCTTCCAAAGAGTTGGGGAATAAAGCGGTGTTTAAAACTTCAATTTCTTTTCCTTGAACGGTATTGACCACCGAAACCGAATTATCGTTGGCATTTGCTACAAAAAGAAATTTTCCATTTTTGGTTAAAATCATTTCATTCGGATGGTCGCCTACTGAAATAGGATTTTTGAATGAATTGCTGGAAATGTCAAACGGTAAAATTTGACGGGCTCCCCAGATGGAAATGTACAGTAAATCTTTGTTCTTGTTTAGTAGACAAGTAAATCCTTCTGCGGGTAGTTTGTGAGTTGATATGATTGATTTAGTCTTAACATCTATGATATATAGTGTATTATTGTCTTTTGTGACGACATATAGAATTCCTTTTGCATCATCGTATTCTAATCCAGCAGGAGAAATTTCTACTTTTTTTTCTGCTGTTAATGGTATTTTATCCGTTTCAACCAATTTTTCCTGTTCGATTTTAAAAATTAGAATTTGATTATCATTTCCTCCAGAAACAAAAACAGTTTGATTGTCGGCTGCAACTTTTAAACCATACCATGATTTCGCTAATTCTTTGCTATCTAATACTTTTTGGTTTTTGATGTCAATCAACTGCAAACTTTGAACACTTTGTCCGTTATTGGTTGCTAATAAGTATTTCTGATTTGGACTCGTTACGATATTTAAAGGTAAATCGCCTAATGCTAAAGAAGTTCCATGTGGAGATAGTTTCCAACCATTCGGTAACGTAACTCGACTTTTGGATAATTGGTCGACTAGATTTTGTTGAGCAAAAATTATATTTTCTGAAAATGTGAAGATGAGTAATAATAATACTAACAGGAATTTATTTTTCATACAAATAAGGTTTTAAGCCGCAAATTAAAACCTTTTGTGTGATATTTTATTAAGATAATGTTAAATCATTCACTATTCTGGAACAACACCGTCGCTATGTCCTAAGAGGTGATTGTTATTCATCCAATTAGGGAATATTTGATAATGTTTATCTTTGATAAGTTTCATTACTATTTCACGCAATTCAGAAAGATTACTTTTTTGTTCAGCTGAAATGAATACGGTTTGTGGTTGATTACTTTGCCAATGGGTATTTTTTAAAAATTCGGTCACACGTTCCATTTTACTTTTTTGTACTTCACCATTTTCATTTACAAAACTCCCTTCAAAAAATACATCTTCAACTTTGTATAAATCAATTTTATTGAAAACTAAAATAGTTGTTTTATCTCCAATTCCCATTTCGTTTAAAATACCTTGAACTACTTCAATTTGTTCTTCAAAATTTGGATGGGAGATATCAACCACGTGTAATAAAATATCAGCTTCTCTTACCTCATCCAAAGTTGATTTAAAAGATTCGATCAATAGCGTAGGTAGTTTACGAATAAAGCCAACTGTATCTGTTAATAAAAAGGGAATGCCTTCCCACGAAATTTTTCTTACTGTTGAATCAACCGTTGCAAAAAGTTTATTTTCTGCAAAAACATCCGATTTGGATAGTTTTTGCATTAAGGTAGATTTCCCAACATTGGTATAACCCACTAAAGAAACTCTGACCATTCGATCTCGATTTTTTCTTTGTGTATATGATTGACGGTCAATAGCTTCTAATTTCTCTTTTAACAAGGAAATTCTATCATTGGCAATACGACGGTCAGTTTCTAACTCTTTCTCTCCAGGACCACGCATTCCGACGCCTCCACGTTGTTTGGAGAGGTGGGACCACATTCTTGTCAAACGGGGTAACATATATTGATATTGCGCCAATTCTACTTGGGTTCTCGCTTGTACGGTTTGAGCTCTTTGAGCGAAGATATTAAGAATCAATAAACTACGGTCTAGCACCTTCATTTCCTTGCCGAATAATTGTATCGAATATTCGATGTTTCGAACTTGAGACGGACTTAGGTCATCATCAAAGATGATCATATCAACGTCCTTTTCAATGATATAGCTGATTATTTCCTCTAATTTGCCTTTCCCAACATAGGTTCTGTTATCTGGTTTCGCTAAGTTTTGGGTGAAACTTTTTAATGTCACAACTCCAGATGTTGCAGCTAAGAAAGCTAGTTCAGCTAAATATTCCTTCGTTTTTTCAGCATCTTGTTTCTGGGTGCTTACAGCAACCAAGACCGCTGTCTCTTTTTCTTCGTCTGTACTATACACGTTTTTTGTTTTTAATGATAGCTAAAAAAAGCCTTCCTGAATAGAAAGGCTTTTTAATAGAAAAGAGTTCAAATTGTTATAAACTCTGTATTAATTTCTCGTTTAAAGCAACGTAGTCATCATTTTTTCCAGCTTTTGCTAGTTCAATTGATTTCAATGCTGTTGCTTTTGCACCAGTTTTGTCACCTAATTTGGCTTGAATTTTAGCTTTCAAGTGAAATTGCCAATAAGCACTTGGGTTAGACTCATTAGCTTTGTTTACCCATTCTAATGCTTTTTCTAATTGTATTCCTTTTTCGAAGTAGTAGCTGGCCGCTTCAAAATAGGGTTTAGAATCTTGTGACATTACCTTAGTAATATTTCCTAAAATCTTGGCATCAATTTCTGTTTCAACTGGGATACTAACTTGGGTTTTTTCCCAAGCTAATTGAATGTCTAATTTATTAGCAGAAATATTGGCTAATTGAATAGTAAAACTCTCTACAAATTGAGTAATGGAACTACTTGGAACAGTCACTTTCAATACATTTTCTTCTGGGTGATAATTAAACACACCATCAGTACCTTTATTGAATATAATATCCCAAGCACCTTGACTTGGAATAGTTATCAGTTGATAAGATCCAGCTTTCAAGTCTTTTCCAGCAATTTTAACGTCTTCACCAAAAGTGATTTTGGTTGGACTATTTGCACCCGTTCTCCATAATTTTCCAAAAGGAACGATATCGCCAAATATTTTTCTGCCTTTAGAAGCCGGTCGAGAATAATTCACTTCTATTGAGGAAAGTGAGAAATCTTGTTTAATCATTTGGCTCGGACTTGGAGCAGGGGTTTTAATTCCTTGTGCAAAGTTGGAAAAACCTAGTCCCAATAAAGAGATAATAACGAGTGCTTTTTTCATGTATTTTAGTTAGATAATGCCTCGGCGCCTCCTACAATTTCTAAAATTTCTTTAGTAATTGCAGCTTGACGAGATCTATTGTATTCTAATTTCAACGCTTTGATTAATTCGCCTGCATTTTCAGTTGCTTTTTCCATAGCTGTCATTCGAGCACCATGCTCCGAAGCATTGGATTCTAATAATGCTCTAAATATGGATAATTTGATCGACTTTGGAATTAACTCGTTAATCACATCTTCTTCGTTCGGTTCGAAAATATAATCTATCGAAGATGCAGTTACTTTTTTGTCATCCTGCTTTTCTACCAAAGGTAATAATTGTTCGGTACGAATAATTTGAGTAGCTACATTTTTGAATTCATTGAATATAACTTCAACAACATCAAATTCATTTTTTTCGAATGCTTCTAGCACTTCTTCTCCAATGACCTTTACGTTAATAAAATTCAGTTTTGAATAAATTCCCGTATGAGCTGTTTGCAATTTATATCCTCTTCTTGACAAATATTCTGCACCTTTTTTGCCCAATGTTAATATTTCAACTTGGCCATTTTGGTTTAATTCTGAATATTTCTCTTGGATCAATTGAATGGCCGCTTTACCAACATTGGCATTAAAAGCACCACACAATCCACGATCAGATGTCACTAAAATGATCAAAACTCTTTTTATTTCCCGAACCTTTGAAAATGGATTTTCATTAGTTGAATCAGTTTTTGCTGAAACGGTAGCAATCATTTCAGCTAATTTCTTAGCATATGGACGCATCTGAACAATGGCATCTGTTGCTCTTCTCAACTTGGCAGCCGAAACCATTTTCATGGCTTTGGTAATTTGTTGAGTAGAATTTACTGAAACGATTCTATTTCTTACTTCTTTTAAGGAAGCCATAAAATTATAATTTAAACTTCGTATTTAGCCGAAACTTCTTTACCTACTCTTTTCAATGTCGCAGTCAAAGTATCATCAAACTTACCTTTAGCTAAAGCAGCTAATGTATCCTTCTCGGTTGCTTTTAAAACATTGATATAATCTTGTTCGAATTCACGAACCTTATTGACTGGAATTTTATCCAAAGAACCTGTCGTAGCTAAATAAATCATTGCTACTTGATCTTCAACTCTTTGTGGAGCAAATTGAGGTTGTTTCAACATTTCTAAGTTACGACGACCACGTTCAATAGTTAATTTTGTGGATGCATCTAGATCAGAACCAAATTTTGCGAAAGCTTCTAGCTCACGGAATTGTGCTTGGTCTAATTTTAAAGTTCCCGCAACTTTCTTCATTGACTTGATTTGAGCATTACCACCCACACGAGATACCGAAATACCTACGTTAATTGCGGGACGGATACCTGCGTTAAACAAGTTAGTCTCTAAGAAAATTTGACCATCCGTAATTGAAATTACGTTGGTAGGAATATAAGCCGAAACGTCTCCAGCTTGAGTCTCAATGATTGGTAAAGCAGTTAAACTTCCACCACCTTTTACGATTCCCTTGATTGAATCAGGTAAATCATTCATTGAACGAGCGATTTCGTCTGAGCTATTGATTTTAGCTGCACGCTCTAGTAAACGAGAGTGAAGATAAAATACGTCCCCTGGATAGGCTTCACGTCCTGGTGGACGACGAAGTAATAAAGACACTTCACGATAGGCTACTGCTTGTTTTGATAAATCATCATAAACGACTAATGCCGCACGACCAGTATCACGGAAGAATTCTCCAATTGCTGCACCTGTAAAAGGAGCATAAAATTGCATTGGAGCTGGATCACCAGCAGAAGCAGATACGACTACGGTGTAATCCATAGCTCCCGCTTTTCGAAGCGTTTGTTCTATTTGTTTAACTGTAGATGCTTTTTGGCCAATTGCTACGTAAATACAGAAAACGGGTTCTCCTTTTTCGTAGAATTCTTTTTGATTAATAATTGTATCAATACAAACGGCGGTTTTACCAGTTTGACGATCACCAATTACTAATTCACGTTGACCACGACCCACTGGAATCATTGCGTCAATCGCTTTGATACCTGTTTGCATTGGTTCAGTAACTGGCTCACGAAAGATTACCCCTGGAGCTTTACGCTCTAAAGGCATTTCGTATAATTCACCTGTAATTGGGCCAAATCCATCGATGGGCTCTCCTAAAGTGTTAACAACACGACCTAAGATGCCGTCGCCTACTTTGATTGATGCGATTAGGTTAGTTCTTTTAACGGTATCACCCTCTTTTACGAGTTTTGATTCGCCTAAAAGTACAGCTCCTACATTGTCCTCTTCCAAGTTTAAAGCAAGTGCTTTCAAACCGTTTTCAAAAACGATAAGCTCACCTGCTTGTACATTGGAAAGCCCGTAAATACGAGCCACACCGTCACCAACCTGGAGCACTGTGCCAATTTCTTCTAATTCTGCTTGGGTTTTAGCCTGCGATAATTGCTCCCTAAGGATTGCTGAAACTTCGTCTGGTCTTACTGATGCCATATAAAAATGGTGTTTACTAAAGTTTATTAAATACTAATTAATATAAAATTTCGGGTGCAAAATTAGTCATGAAATTTGATTATTCCCATAACTTTTTCAAAAAATGATAGCATTTGTAAGACTTTTTTTAGAAAAGGTAATTTGAACTAAAAATTTATCTTGTTAAATCCTGTTAATTATCTAATTGAAACCAATATTTATGTAACTTCGAAACTTTGTTTACGAATGAATTATTAATTTAACTTATAAATATTTGACATCACCCATGAAAATTAAATTTATTTCAATGTTAACTCTGATTGTTGGTTTTGCTTGCCAACCAATCATTGCTCAAACCAAGCCTCAGGTAAAACCTAAAACAAAACCAAAGGTTGCATTAACTTTTTCTAGAGTTCCTGTAAAAGAATTTTCATCCATTGTTGACTCCGTTTCCTATGCGGTTGGTGTGTTAGTTGCTCAAAACTTTAAATCGCAAGGGGTGACATTGGATCCTAAAATTGTAGAAAAAGGTTTTGAAGCGGTATTTTCTGGAAAAATCCCTGTTATTAGTGAACAAGTTTGTCAAAGTGTTGTTAATTCTTATATGATGAAGTTACAAGAATTAACTACTGCTGAAAAAGCAAAACAATTTCTTCCAAATAAGTTAGAAGGCGAAAAATTCTTAGTTGAAAATAAGAAAAAAGAAGGTGTGATCACTCTTCCAAGTGGCTTACAATATCAAATCATTAAGGCAGGTGATGGTCCTAAGCCAACAGCTAATGACAAAGTAAAAACGCATTATCACGGAACTTTGATTGATGGTACGGTGTTTGATTCTTCAGTGGATAGGGGTGAGCCAATCACGTTTCCAGTTACTGGTGTTATCCCAGGTTGGATAGAAGCATTGCAATTAATGCCTGTAGGATCCAAATGGAAGTTGTTTGTACCGCAAAATTTAGCTTATGGAACACGACCTGCTGGAGATAAAATTAAACCTTACTCTACTTTGGTTTTCGATGTTGAACTGATTTCTATTGAGAAATAATATTTTTAAAAGGTTGTTATGAAAAAGATCCTTCCTATTTTAATTCCTCTCTCATTTTTGGTAGTGCTTTTTCTGCATGGTAAAAGTCAAATTGATTTAAATTCCAATGCTACCGTACTTTATCAGGAGGGTGATTTACAACCATCTGCTACTCAAAAAAAAGTTGAACGTCTCGTTTATGGTATTTTGAGTAATTATCATTACCGAAAAATACCTGTAAATGATTCTTTATCTTCTAGAATATATGATGCTTATTTGAAAGAATTAGACCCCAACAGGGTTTATTTTTTAGCATCTGACATAAAAGAACTAGAAGATTATAGATACACCATCGACGAGCAGCTGAATTTAGGGGATTTAACTTCTGCCTTTAAAATCTATAATTTATATCAAGCTAGAATGAAAGAAAGATTTGCTTTTATTCATCAGTTGTTAAATCAAACACAAGACTTTAATTTGGACGAGATTTATTCTCCCAATAGAGATAAAGTTAAATGGGCTAGCTCAAAAGAAGAATTAAACGATTTCTGGAGAAAGGATATCAAACGTCAATTGTTGGATTGGAAAATAGGAGGGAAGGCAGATACGACAGCTATTAGAGAATTGAAAGATCGTTACAAAAGAAGCGAAAAGTACATCGCTAAAACGAAGTCGGAGGATGTATTTCAGATTTTCATGAATGCCTACACTGAAAGCATCGATCCACACACTTCTTACATGATTCCGAAGGTTTCTCAGGAATTCAACAAAGATATGGCTCAAAGTTTTGAAGGGATTGGCGCTACACTTCGTTTGGAAGGAGACTATGTTACCATTCAAGATTTGGTGCCAGGTGGACCTGCTTTTAGAAGTAAACAAATCAATCCAAAAGATCGCATTGTAGGAGTAGCTCAAGGAGAGGAAGGGAGTTTTGTAGATGTTATCGGTTGGTTTACCGATGATGCGGTTAAATTAATTAGAGGACCTAAAGGAACAACTGTTAGACTGAAATTATTACCTGCGTCAGGTTCAACAGGTTCTCCTACTTCAGAGGTTCGATTGGTTCGTGAAAAAATCAAATTGGAGGAACAAACTGCTAAAAAAGAGACTTTGCTTTTAAGTCGTGACGGGAAACCTTATAAATTAGGTTTGATAACAGTTCCAATGTTCTATCGTGATTTTGAAGGGGCAAGAAAAAGAGAACAAGATTTTAAATCTACCACTGCTGATGTTAAAAAATTCATTAATGAGTTTAAGCAAGAAGGTATTGATGGATTAGTGATGGATTTGAGAAATAATGGAGGAGGGTCATTGATTGAGGCAGTTGATTTAACTGGCCTTTTCATTTCTCAGGGCCCGGTAGTTCAAAGAAAACAATCAGATGGAAAAATTTCTCAAGAAGTAGATTCGAATCCAGATATTGCTTACAATGGACCTTTGGCTATTTTAATCAATCGTTTTTCTGCTTCTGCAAGTGAGATATTTGCCGCAGCCATACAAGACTATAAAAGGGGTATTATCATTGGAGAGCAATCTTACGGCAAAGGAACTGTACAGTCGGTTGTCGACTTATCAAATTATTTGAATGATGAAAAAGAAGAAGTAGGCCAGCTAAAAATTACTTTAGAAAAGTTCTATCGTATCAACGGTAGTTCCACTCAACATAAAGGTGTTAGTCCAGATTTCGCTTTGCCTTCTGCTTTTTCTGCTGAGGAATTCGGAGAAAGTTCTCAACCAAGTGCTTTACCTTGGGATATGATTCCAACAACTAATTATCAGGTTACTCAAAGTGTCCTTCCTGATGTGTTAGGTAAATTACAATCAGCTTTTCAAAGTCGTTTAAAAACGAATTCTGAATTATTAAAATTAAAAGAAGATTTTAATCGATGGAAAAAAATCAAAGAACTAAATTCTATTTCCTTGCAATTTGACAAGAGAAAGAAAGAATTAGACGAACAGAAGAAAAAGCCAGATGAATCTTTAGCTGTTATGGACGCTTTATCAATAGATTCGGCAGACGATAAGGCAAATAAAAAAGACGATAAAAAAGATGATAAGACAAAAGATAAGCATGCGAAAGATGCTTATCTGAAGGAAGCGGAAAGAATTATGATTGATTTTGTTGCAGGCCCCCAAAAAGAGCTTAAGGTAGTTAAAAAATAAAGATGTCTGATTTAACGCGTATTTTACAGGAATCAATGCCGCTTATTCGCGAAACGGGTCAATGGATTCGATCGGTTGTTACCAAGATTGAATTGAATGATATTATCTATAAAGGTAAAAATGATTTAGTTTCCTACGTCGATAGAGAGGCCGAAGCTAAATTAAAGGAAGGATTGAGTTTGATTTTTCCCGAAGCTGAATTTATTGCTGAAGAAACTGCCAACAACTACGTTGAAGTAGGAGATGGGTATTATTGGGTAATTGATCCTTTGGATGGAACGACGAATTTTCTACATCAATTACCTATTTATCCGTTTCCGTGGGCTTGATATTTAATAAGCAACCGATATTAGGCTTAATTTATGAACCTAATAGAGATGAGATGTTCTCTGCGGCTTTGGGACAAGGAGCCTTTTTGAATGGAAAGCCGATTCATGTTTCTAATCAAGCTGATTTATCCAAAAGTTTATTAGCGACAGGTTTTCCCTATTATGATTTTTCTTATCAAGATCGATATATCGATTTGCTTAAAAAATTGATGAGAAAAAGTCATGGTTTAAGAAGGATGGGTGCTGCGGCCATCGATTTAGCCTACACCGCATGTGGTCGTTTTGAAGGTTTTTTTGAAGCAAATTTAAAACCTTGGGATGTAGCTGCTGGTAAAATTTTGATTGAGGAAGCTGGAGGAATGGTTTCCAATTTTTCAGGTGGAGATGATGTTATTTTTAAAGGAGAAATGATAGGAGCTGGACCCATTTTTAATGAATTTGTCACAATATTTAAAGAAGAATGGTTTAAATAATAAGTTCAATGAATATGGAATTAGGCTTGATTTTATTGGTATTCTTGGGAGCTGTTTTCTATTTAGGACGCATCGTTTACTTGCAATTTTGGGGGAAAAATTCATCCAATTGTAGCAAAGGTTGTAGTTCTTGCCAATCAATGCCATCTTCTTTTGATCAAAAAGATTTCGTTTAAATGGCTGCAGAATCATCAAGTGGAAAAATAGTTGATCTTAAAATCGTAAATCGAATTTACAGTTTTATTAAACCTTATCGCTTTCGGTTTTGGGGTTTAGTTTTTTTGATTTTATGTATGGCTGGAGTTTCACCAGTAATTCCTTTGATGATTCGTTATACTTTGGATCATTATGTTGGAATCGGAAACTATCAATCATTGATTCAAATGTTTAACTGGATGTTATTGGTCCTTTTTTTGCAAACTTCTCTGCAATTTTCCACTAGTTATATTGCAGGTCATCTCGGACAAACCGTTATCCGTGATATTCGTGTTCAATTGTATGAAAAAATCATCAAACTTAAACTTTCTTTTTTTGATACAACCCCTATTGGTCGATTAGTAACCCGAACGGTGTCTGATGTAGAAACCTTGAATGATGTTTTTTCAGAAGGTTTAGCTTCTATTGCAGGTGATTTATTGCAATTATTTTTGATTGTGGCAGTGATGTTTTATGCCGATTGGCGTTTGACGCTCATTATTTTAGGAACCGTTCCATTTATGCTGTTTTCAACCTATGTATTTAAAGAAACGATTAAAAAATCTTTCAATGAGGTACGTATTGCAGTGGCCAATTTGAATTCATTCGTGCAGGAGCATATTTCTGGAATGACAATTGTCCAAATGTTCCATGCTGAGAAAAGAGAATTAGAGAAATTTAATAAAATCAATCAAGAACATAGAGATGCCAATATCAAAAGTATTTGGGCTTATTCTGTATATTTTCCTGTAGCAGATGTCATTGGAGCTATTGGCACCGGTTTGGTTGTTTGGTCTGCTTCAACTTTTATTTTAAAAGAACAACTGAGTTTGGGTACATTAACTGCTTTTTTGATGTTCATTAATTTATTTTTTAGACCCATTCGAATGTTGGCTGATCGATTTAATACTTTACAAATGGGTATTGTCTCTTCAGAAAGAATATTCGCGTTATTGGATTCTAAAGAATATATCCAAAATAATGGAAATGTTTTGAGCACAAAAATCAATGGAAAAATCGTATTTGATGATGTAACATTTGCCTATAATGAACCTGAATGGGTAGTAAAGAATGTTAATTTTTCTGTTAAATCAGGAAAAACATTAGCTATTGTTGGTGCCACAGGAGCTGGTAAATCCTCAATCATCGGTTTATTGAGTAGGATGTATGATTGCCAAAGCGGGGCGATATACATTGATGGACAAAATCTTGTTGATTATGAAATCGAAAGTTTAAGAGAAAACATTGGAATTGTTTTGCAGGATGTTTTTCTTTTTAGTTCTAGTATTGCCTACAATATACATTTG
>Ga0114962_10002675_pt1 | contig 14691 bp, 11 predicted proteins | sample C_130820_MF_Meta_FD_87017 | JGI IMG/M metagenome (GOLD analysis project Ga0114962, IMG submission 87017) | Freshwater microbial communities from Lake Croche, Canada to study carbon cycling - C_130820_MF_MetaG | ecosystem: Environmental > Aquatic > Freshwater > Lake | place: Lake Croche, Canada...
CTCGATAAAAAAACAGGACTTTGGACAAAAACGGAAGAAGAAACAAAAATTCCAAACATGGACAAAGAAATAGTACGTCGTCAAATTTCCAAATTGAAAGATAAAACAGCATTTAACAATGAACTTTTTGTCTTTAATTTCTTCGATCTTTTGGATATTTACTTGAATCAAGATTACCGAGAGATCACGAAATACTACGAAAATCCTAAAAAAGCAATTCCAAAACGTTTATTAAAATATGGTGTGGACGCAGAACGTATTCTCTGTTATGATTATGTGGAACTTAATTCTAATGATAAAGTACCTGCTTGTTATGTTATTTGGGAAAGCGTTGATAGAAAGAAATTTCCAAATTGGAAAAAAGCATCGTATGCTAAATTAGTAAAGAAATCGGATGATGTCTATGAACTTATATGTCCTAATACGGACAATCAATCGGAAGTTTTCACCACCTTAATTCGACCTAAAATGACGATCAAAAGTTTGTTTAAATTCGGTCCTGAAAAATGGGATGCTAATTATGCAGAAACTTTAAAAGAAATTCAAGAGCAAGAACGTACGCTTGCAAAAATGAATGACGTGATGAGAACATTGACGATTAGTCAGTTTGGGGTATTTAATTGCGATCGTTTTTATAAAAATCCAGAGGCTTTCGAAGCAAAAGTAGAGCTGGTAGTTCCAAAAGGAAAAAATGGATTTGTACCAGAACGTTATTTCTATGTAAGTAAACGCGATAAAATAAGCATTGATTATGCCTTCTCTAAAAAATTATTGCTTTTTCAAGACAAAACTGCCGCTTTATATACTGTTTTAGAAGGAGATGTATTAGCAAAAGTGGATACAGAGCAACTGCTTAAATGTTCGAAAGACGATCCAACTACTCAAAAACTCACCTTTAAGCCAGTTACTAAAATTAATAATACCAATGAATTAAAAGAACTCATGGGAATTTAAGGTAAAAAACAAAGGCTACCATTTTTTGGTAGCCTTTGTTGTATATGCATCTAATTTAAGTGGACATTTTACTGCAACACAATCTTTTTGTTTTCTATAGAAATACCATTAGCATCTACTATGTGTAACACATACACCCCTTTTGCACCTAATGTTTTTAATGCAATTTCGGTTTTACTAGAAGTTACTGGCGCATTGTAAATTTCCTTACCTTGTACATCTAAAATACGGTACGTATAGCCTGCTAATGCCTGTGAATCATTAGCATCAATAATCAACACATCCGATGTTGGATTTGGATAAACAGAAATGTTTGTTACAGTATTTGCTTTAATTCCAGTGGTTAATTGGAAGTGTATTTTCAAGATACTAACGGTGTCATTTATGGTTTTCTTACATACATTTCCTAGAGTGTCCACCATAATCATGGAAAAATCTGTAGAGTCTGCACATCCTGAAGTGTTTTTAAAGTTGTATTTAATTGCATTTTTCCCCAATAATGCTTTTGTAGGGTTGAAAGCATTATTTAGTATACCATCTCCACTAAATGTTCCACCAATGGGTGTTGCAGATAAGTTAATAGGTGTATTATTAGTAAAAACATAAGAATTAAAACTAGTAGATGTTGCTGTTTCTTTTGTACATCCTTCATATAGTTGTTTGATTTCTTCTTTGGTTAAGGCGCGATTGAATATAGCGATGTCGTCTAGTATTCCATTTACCATTGGATATGCGTATGATGCATTATTTGGATTGTAATCAAAACTTGGGATTGACCCAAATGCTAATTCTTGATTTGATATTATATTAGAAAATATTAATGAGTTTTTACTTATTAATTCATTGTTAAGATATATCGTTACTGAATCTTTTTTTCCGTCAAAAAACACAAAAATATGATTCCAATTTGACGATGTGATATTGAAATCATATGAATTTTGGCCATTTGCAGTTATTTTAAATTTATTAGTTGTTGTTTTACCTGCATTACCAATAAAATAATTTGAATTTGACGGAACCATATTTTGATATTTAGCAATATATGGTAAAGCGTTATTATTTGATTGAGTCCAAAAACTAAAACTTAAATAATTGTCTGTTAGTCCAAATACATTAGACTTACCACATGTAATATTTTGTATTTTATTGAAATAAAAAGCACTATTCGTCTTACCATTCCTATCACTCGTCAATGTCGCCCCATTCACCGTTCCATTATTCCCATTCCCACTTTCATCATTGGCATTCCCATTAAATGGCCACCAGCCAATCAATCCATTCGTTGGAACATAATTTGGGACATTTTGTGCCATTAAATTTGTAGCAAAAAGCAATGCTACAATTAGTCTCATGTAATTTTTTTTCATACCTCATTTATTTAGTTTACCCGTCCCGCAGTAGTTATAAGTAAAATAAAAAAAGCGTGGGACTGTTGCAGTACTTGTCGTTGAGGAGGTCGAATTCCAGAGAACAAAGCAAAGCAACGCCCACGCCTATGGCATGAGCGTTTTACTTTAACTTCCCGTTCTCTTTTTGAATGTTCGACCTTTCAACGACGGCAGTTTAGCAAACGCTATTTTTTTAATAAGTCTCTCTCGTTTGAGATTAAGACAAACTTACTTGAAAAAGTTGTATTCTTCAAATTAAATTTTCTGTTTTTATTTAAATATAGATTAGCACTATCTTAAATAATAATTTGTTAGTGTTTATAGAATCTAGTATTATTGTACCTTTAAGTCAACTAAAATTCAAAATCGTATGGTAGATATCGATAATTACCTAGACAATCATTACATACATAGAAGTAATTGGCTGCGTGCCGCTGTGTTAGGAGCAAATGATGGTATTCTTTCCATTACGAGTATCGCTATCGGTATTGCCGCAGCAAGTTCTTCCCGCGAACCGATTGTGTTAGCTACAATTGCCGGTTTGGTTGCTGGTGCATTGGCAATGGCTGCCGGAGAATATGTATCGGTTAGTTCTCAAATGGATACCGAAAAAGCAGATATCGCCCGCGAAGCACAAGAATTACAAGACATGCCGGAAGAAGAATTACAAATTCTAGCAACCATCTACGAACAAAGAGGATTATCCAAAGAAACCGCTATGCAAGTAGCAATCGAACTTACCGAAAAAGATGCATTAGCTGCACATGTGCGCGACGAATTAGGAATCAACGAAATAACGCAAGCAAATCCTATCCAAGCTGCATTGGCTTCCGGCGCTGCATTTACACTCGGTGGAATATTACCGCTTATAGTAGTGCTTTTTTCTCCTTTACCAGGAATGGAATATGCATTGTATGCCTCGTCGATCCTCTTTTTAGTACTACTTGGAACAATCGCTGCAAAAACTGGTGGTTCCAGCATTAAAAAAGCAATCTTGCGCATCACCATTTGGGGAACGCTGGCAATGGGATTAACAGCATTAGTGGGGTATATTTTTGGCGTTAACGTATAATCAACTAATCTGTAATTTGAAATTTATTAATTTGTAAACTATTTTCCATCACTACAATACACGCACAAATCGTAAAAATTGGTACACATGCTTTATCCGTATCTAGGTAATTATTTAGTATCCCATGAACGAAATACGTTACCAAAGACAATAGCATACCGAGTAGTAACACGCGCATTTCGCGATCTCCTTCGCCCCAACGATTGTATAAGGTAATCCCTTTGTAAAAGATTGTACCGATTAACAATAAGGTCGTTAATAATCCAAAAACTCCCATTTCCGATAATGGCCCTAAATATTCACTGTGTGCATTTCCACCATCCCCAAAATTGGTAGAAATAATCGTTAAATTTTCAGGTTTCTGAAAACGGGCATATTCAAATGCGTAGGTTCCTGGACCAAACCCAAACATTGGTCGTTCCTCAAACATCGACATCGCACACGACCAGCGATTTAAACGCTCCAAATTGGACGCATCCGTTGTAACATTTGCAGCACTTTCCAAACGTTTCCCAAAATCTTCTGTCGTATGTTCGGATTTATTTTTTGCAAGTGCAAATTGAATTTCGGTCCAAGAGAGTGTTAATACCACAACCAAACTGAAAACAGTGAATAGAATGTACTTAAATTTTACTTTAAAAGCGATTAATAACCAAACACCTCCTGCAGCAACGATGCTTAACCAGGCAGCTCTGGTATAGGAAAAATACAATCCGGTTAAATTGATCGCTAACAATACCAATAAAATAACTTGGGTAAATAAATCGTGCTTTTTGGAGAAGTATAATCCTAATAGAAATGGGAAAATCAATGCTACTGCTGCGCCATAAATCGTGTGGTCTCGAAAAAATGGATCCATCACCCAGTGACTTTGTTTTTCCGCAAAACCATATCCAGCATGCTTAATAACCGTGTAAACAATCACAATACACATAGACACACTATAAAGCCATAAAAATGAACGGATATACCGTTTGTTTTGAAAAATGTGTGCGCCAAAAGCAATTAATGGAATTACATACCAAAGTTTTACCAATAAAAATTTAAAGGAAACTAGTGGATGCGTACTCATGCACGCACTAATGAAAATCCAAGCTAAATAGATGCCAATTGCCCAAACTAGTTCGTTTTTAAAAACAAAAGCGGGGATAAAATTTGTCCGCAATTGATACATAATTACGAGTAATAGTAGTCCAAACAACAAGGGTTCAGTTGGGATATATAAACCGACACTCGATACAAATTCCTCAATGTTTATACTTAATGGAGTTGCAAACAAGATAAATAGAAATACATATTTCGTGTGATAAATGGATATGTATATTATAAGAAGGGCAAATGGTGTAAAAAAGTAAAACCAATTTTCTACATAAAAAGCAAAAAGAGAAAATAGTATAAATAAACTACTTCCGATAATTGCGAATAAATTGGATTTGATCGTTTGCACTAGGACGCTTTTCGAAGTTCATGGATACGTTCTTGTAACAAGAGTAAAAAGATCATTAATAATAGGGTAGAAAGTGTTGAAATAAGAACAATCACCGATTTTTTTGGTTTTTCCTTCTTATCTGCTTTTACTGCGCGTTCTACAACGAACTTGTGACTAAAATTTGCATTCGCATCTGATTCTGCTTGGTCATACGCGGTTTCAAATTCTGCTAATTTTGTCATTTTTTCATCCCGCATCATCGATAATCCATCAAATTCAGCTCCGTGTTTCACATTTACATCAATCTGCTTGCGAAAATAGCGTCTATCTTCTTTTCCTTTCGCTTCATTGTAGGCTTGAAATAGAGTTGCACGACCTTCATCCGTTACCACGCCAATGGCACTTAAACTATCTAAACGATTGAGGATGATTTTAATATCTTGTTCGATGAGTTCTTTTTCCCGTCTATTAATTTCATACGCAGGAATTGTCCTAGCCTTGATCATTTCATTTTTTACCGTATCGATGAGGTCTACAATTTTGTTTGCCATCGCTGCTGCTTGGGTAGCATCTTTATCCAATACATCTATTTGAATAGAACCGTAGCGAGTTCGGGTAAAACTAAAATGTCCTGCATATTGTTCGCCTAACTTATGGTTCTTATAAGGGTCTGTTTCTTTAATTTCATAATGTTTCATCAAACCAAATTGTTTCACAATACGATCGCGAATTTGAGCAGATTGTAAGATTTGTATCATTTGTTCGGCTTGTTCTTCTTCCCCAAAATCCATCGAAGAAGCCTTCGCATTTCGTTGTTCTGAGAAAGATACAGAACTAGTCGCTGTTGGGAAAACAATCGCGGTAGATAAATATTCAGGGGTGATAAAAAACGAAATAACCAACGAAGCAATTGCTCCAACTAACGTTACCAAACCAATTAATTTGCGCTTTTTCCAGATAAATTGAACGATGTTTTCCTTTTGTATAATCGTATCTAATTGTTGTTCCATAATCTTAAAATTGTACCCTATAACGTATAACTTGCAAATATATTGTATAATTAGCTAAAGTTTATTAGCACAAAGGAATTAGTATATTTTTGTTTCAAAAAGATAAGTTTAACGAAATACCCGCCATTTGCTCTTCAAGGTAGACATACGATAATCATCTAATAGTTCCGTGATATTTTTATCTAAAAATTTCTTTTGTAATTTATACGTTCCCTTCCCCATTTTGTAATCCAATTCATCTTCAAAAATGGGTACAATCGCTAAAAATTCTACTGTTTTTCCACCGACTTCTAAAGGCTGTAATTCCTCCGAAAAATAGCTTGGGGTATTCAATAAAAAATATTTTTGCTGCATCGTTGGAGAAATTGCTTCCGAAGGATTGCCATTCGGAAATGTATGCCCAACACCATACCAAGTTTGTTTTTCAATTAAAAACCGCGCAAGCTTTTGAATCCATGGCTTTACCCAATGCATGGAAGGGTTGTCAAGAGCGTTTATATCCCAATAGCTTGGTAAACAAAAGTATAACTCAATATGTTGAAGTGTTTTGTATTTCTCGGGAACAGGTTGTACATATTCTGCGAGTCCGCAAGTCATTAATAATTGAACCGGTGAACGTTTTACGGTGGAAATTAATAGTAAATCAATATCGGAAGAAGTCTGTTTTTCGAGTAAAGTGATTTGTGCATTCGGAAATCGCGCCTGTAGATTTTGTGCTAGTTCAGTCATGGCACAAATATAAGATTTATAACATAAAAAAAGCCTGACAAATAATCGTCAGGCTTCCAATTTTAAAAAGAAATTTCTTATTCTTCGTCTACGTCATCACCACCGTCAGAACCTTTTGCAGCCCCTCTTGCCATTTTAACAGAAACAACAACCGCGTTAGCGGCCTCTAGAAAAGTTAATCCATTCGCTTCAATTTGTCCTACACGAATAGCTTGACCAATACGTAACTTTGTAATATCAATAGTTACAGCATCTGGTAAAGCACTTGGTAAAGCAAATACTGTCAAACGACGGAATACTTGTAATAATTTACCACCTGCTAATACACCACGAGATGCACCTGTTAAACGAACTGGTAAAGCAATTTTAACTGGTTTAGCTTCGTTCAACTCATAGAAATCTACGTGTTTTACTTTTCCATTTAAATTATCTTGTTGGATATCTTGGATGATTGCTTTCGCTGTTCTTCCTTCAACATCTAAATCAACTTGATACACTTCTGGAGTGAACACTAATTTTTCAACGTCAATTCTGCGAGCTGAAAAGTGAACTTGCGTTCCTTGTCCATAAAGTACACATGGTACTCTCTCTTCTCTGCGAAGTGCTGCAGCATCTTTCTTCCCTACGTTTGCTCTTAGCAAACCGCTCAATTTTGATACTTTCATTTGTTTTATTTTTGATTATTAGATTACGAAATTACAAATAAATCACTAATTGACTTGTTTGTTATTAAACTTTTAATAACACTTGCAAATAATTCATCAATTGGTAATACTCTTATTTTGTCAGAATGTCTCTTTAATGGAATGGTATCCGTTACAATTAATTCTGTAATTTTTGAATTTTCAATGCGTTCGTATGCTGGTCCAGATAAGATCGCATGTGTACAAAATGCACGAACACTTTTTGCGCCTTTCTCCATAAATAAATCAGCAGCAGTTGTTAATGTACCAGCAGTATCACACATGTCATCTACAAGTATTACATCTTTACCAGCTACATCTCCAATAACGGTCATCTCTGCAATTTCATTCGCTTTTTTACGGTTTTTGTGACATAATGCCAAACCGATATTTAAAACTTTAGCATACGAATTTGCACGTTTAGCACCTCCTGCATCTGGCGCAGCCATAATTAAGTTACCTGTTTTGTTTAACTCATGCAATTCTTTGTAGAAAATCGTAGAAGCATATATATGATCTACAGGAACTTCAAAAAATCCTTGGATTTGTTCCGCATGTAAGTCCATTGTTATTACACGGTCAACTCCTGCAGCCATCAACATATTTGCGACTAATTTAGCACCGATTGCAACACGTGGCTTGTCTTTTCGATCTTGTCTCGCTAATCCGAAGTATGGAATCACAGCAATTATCTTACGAGCAGAAGCTCTTTTTGCTGCATCAATTAATAGTAATAACTCAAATAAATTGTCACTCGGTGGCATGGTAGATTGTACGATAAATACATCTTGACCACGTACGGTTTCTTCAAAAGATGGTTGAAACTCGCCATCACTGAAATCTAGGACTTTAACGTCTCCTAAAGTAGTACCATAAGAAGTAGCAATTCTTCCAGCTAAATCTTTCGAAGCTCTTCCAGCAAATATTTTAACACCAATCGACATAAATTCTTGTTTAGTAAAGAACAAAAATAGTCTTTTTTTTAGATTAGTTAGGTGATTAATAGCAAGAACAAACAATTTTTTTGTGCTATTTTTTTCTTATTTGTTACCTTTGTTTTCATGAGAAAAAAAATTTTACTACTAGGTTCTGGTGAATTAGGAAAAGAATTTACCATCGCTGCGCAACGCCTCGGGCAATATATAATTGCTGTTGACAGTTATAAAAATGCACCTGCTATGCAAGTCGCGCATGAATTTGAAGTAATCGATATGTTGAATGGGGATCAGTTAGATCAAATTGTTGCAAAACATCAACCAGATTTAATTGTACCAGAAATTGAAGCAATTCGTACCGAACGTTTTTATGACTATGAAGCACAAGGAATTCAAGTTGTTCCTAGTGCAAAAGCTGCAAATTTTACCATGAATCGTAAAGCGATTCGTGATCTTGCTGCAATCGAAGTGGGTGTTCGTACAGCTAAATATAAATATGCAACTTCCTACGATGAATTAGTGGAAGCTGTTAAATACACAGGAATGCCTTGTGTAGTAAAACCTTTGATGTCAAGTTCTGGTAAAGGTCAATCCGTAATTAAATCGGAAGCAGATTGGCAAAAAGCGTGGGATTATGCTTTAGAGGGTTCTAGAGGTGATTTGAAAGAAGTAATTGTAGAAGGATTTATAGATTTTGATTACGAAATAACCTTATTAACGGTTACGCAAAAAGATGGGCCAACTTTATTTTGTCCGCCAATTGGCCACAGACAAGAACGAGGAGACTACCAAGAAAGTTGGCAACCAATGCCAATGAACGTAGAACATTTGAAGGAGGCACAACAAATGGCTGCGGATGTTACCAAAGCTTTGGGCGGTGCTGGACTTTGGGGAGTTGAATTCTTTATAACAAAAGAAGGTGCTTATTTCTCTGAACTTTCACCTCGTCCTCACGATACAGGTATGGTTACACTTGCTGGCACGCAGTCCTACAATGAATTTGAATTGCATGCACGTGCAATTTTAAACATACCGATTCCACAAATTGATTTGCATAGAAATGGTGCAAGTGCAGTTGTTTTAGCGACTGAAACTTCAGAAATTGAACCGGTTTTCACAGGATTAGACAAAGCGGCTATTTTCTCAAATAGTGATTTACGTCTGTTTGGTAAACCATCTACGCGCCCATACCGAAGAATGGCGGTTACTTTAACCTACGGAAATCAAGATGTCCAAGAACTCGTAGAAAAAGCACAAGCGATGGCTGCTCAAATATCTGTGAAATAAAATAGATAAAGTATAATAATTCCTCGCATTAATAAAATGTTCCGCAGTGATTTGTAATCCTGCGGTTACTTTCTCATAAATTGACAAATACAAAACCGAATTATCTTTTATTATCATTCTAAACTTTTTCTCCATAATTTTTTATGCATTTTCAATCAATCTGTCAATCTCTAATCTGCAATCTGTAAATCTGCAATCTGTTAATCTGTCAATCTGCAATCTGTTAATCTGTTAATCTATCAATCTGCCAATCTGCAATCTGCCAATCTGCAATCTGCCAATCTGCAATCTGTCAATCTGCCAATCTGCAATCTGCCAATCTGTTAATCTGCCAATCTGCCAATCTGTTAATCTGCCAATCTGTTAATCTGTCAATCTGCCAATCTGTTAATCTATCAATCTGTTAATCTGTCAATCTGCAAAGTGCCAATCTAAATGAAAACTATTATCATCGGTGCTGGACCTGCTTCACTCATGGCTGCTACACAAGCAATCAAAAATGGATCCGAGGTACTAGTTTTTGAAAAAATGAAAACCGCTGGACGTAAATTTCTAGTGGCAGGAGACGGAGGATTTAATCTAACACATGATGGTTCATTGGATAATTTCGTTTCTTTTTATTCTCATAATCAAATCGCTAATGTTATTCGTCAGTTTACCAACGATGATTTAATTGCTTGGTTCAAAGAATTAGGAATTGATACTTTCGTTGGCTCATCTGGTAAAATTTTCCCTGTCAAAGAAATCAAACCGGCTTTTGTGTTGAAAACTTGGTTGAATTTTTTAAAGAGTCAAGGTGTAAAGTTTGTCTTCAAAGCAACACTTCTAGACTTTTCATCGGATGAAGTTGTAATAAAAATAAATGCAGATATTGAAAAACACCGATTCGATCATCTTGTATTAGGCCTAGGTGCTGCCTCTTGGCCAAAAACAGGTTCAGATGCTGCTTGGGTTTCACTGTTTAAAACGAAACAAATTGAAATTGTTCCATTCCAGGCTTCCAATGCAGGTGTAAATTGTTTATTACCTCCTGAATTTTTACAAAAATTTCAAGGAGAAGTTTTTAAAAATGTAATTGTCTCCCACCATAATTCAACACGAAAAGGAGAAGTTGTATTAACCAATTACGGAGTTGAAGGAGCTCCTATCTATTATCTAAATCCTTCTATTCGTTCAAATATTTCTTTGCCAATTTTTATTGATTTCAAACCCGATTTTTCCGAAAATGAAATCATGGAACTATTAAAAAATGCTAAAAATATTTCGGAAGGATTAAAGAAATTGAAAATCCCAATTCCAATAATTTCTTGGTGTAAAACATACGTAACAAAGGAAGAGTATACATCAATTCATTATATAGCCAAATTAATAAAGTCTTTTTTCATTCAACCCATTTCGTTCAGGCCTATTGAAGAAGCAATTTCGTGTTGTGGTGGAGTTTCCTGGAATGAATTGGATGAAAATTTACGATTAATCAACTATCCAAAAATTAGTGTTGTTGGTGAAATGATTGATTGGGACGCACCAACCGGTGGATATCTTCTCCAAGCATGTTTTTCAACGGGCTACGTAGCCACACAACCAATCTGAAAATTTACTAATATACAATCTGCCAATCTGCAATCTGCAATCTGTTAATCTGCCAATCTGCAATCTGTTAATCTAAAAACTAGAATAAAAGCGTCACTTCGTCACTTCGTCACTCTTATCTTTAGAATCCCAATTGTCTTCGTCGTCATTCGGAACGTTGATAGCAGTTTTAAGAATGAAATTTTCAGGATATTCTCTAAATATTTCTTTTTTAAATCGTTCTGCATCATTTTTTTCCGTGAAATCTCCAACGCGTAAAATATAATTTGGTGCATCAAAGGTAATGTAAGTCTCCATTTTTGGATATTGCTTGATAAACTTCATGCGAAGATCTTGTACCTTATCCTTATCCGTACTGAAAAAGATTTGAACACGATATCCAGCAGTGGAAATTCGACGAATATTGCTTTTGTTTTTAATTAAATCATCAATTTTTTTGTCTTTGATAATAACTACTCCCGAATTTTCTTTGGTATTCTGACTATATCCAGTTAACAATAAAAGTGTAAAAAGAAAAAATAAATATGTTTTCATAATTACAAAGATATACTTAAATAAGAAATTTGCTCCATAGAGTTGTCACCATAAAATTGTTAATTGATATTAATCTCTAGCGTCCTTATTTAGAATCATTTTAAATTAAAACATCTGCAATTAAAATTGTCATAGAATTGTCACAAATCACTGTGATTATTTTAATTTTGCTATCGTCAAATGGTGTATTTTCTCACACGACAAAAAATTTATTTATGAAAATATTTATAAATCAAGTGTTTAAATCAGTTAACAAATGGACTTTTGCAACATTAACTTTGTTGTTTTTTGCAGGTTCATTTAACGCAAATGCTCAAGGAGAAGGACTTTTTAAGGCTAAATGTGCTACGTGTCACCAACCTCATAAGAACGGTACTGGACCAAAATTATTCCAGGTTCGTAAAAAATGGTCGGATGGTGGCGCAAAAGAAGGGTCAATTTACAAATGGGTAAATAACTGGCAGGCTGCTGCGGCTTCTGATCCATACGCACAAACAGTATCTACTTGGGCTGCAAGTGCTATGCAAGCATTTCCTGAATTAAAGAAAGATGAAATCGATGCGATTTTAGATTATGTAGATTCAACTCCAGATCCTGCTGCTGGTGGAGCTGGTGGTGCAGCTGCTGGTGGAGCTGGTGGATCTATGGAAGGATCAGCAACTACTGAAGAAACGGAAGAGGGTTCTTTTTCATGGGTTTGGATTTTATTAGGGGTTATCTTCGCTGTAATCATCGGTGCTGTAAGTGGTGTTCGTCGTCAGTTAAAAGCTGCATTAAATGAATCGAAAGATGCGGATGAACAAAGTTACATGCAGGAGTTTAAAGCTTGGGCTTGGAAAAATAAAATCTATGTTGGAATAGTTTCTCTTGTATTAGTTTTTTCTTTAATAGTTTCATTGGTTTTAAGTTTGGGTGATATTGGTGTAGTCGAAGATTATCAACCATCTCAACCAATCGAGTTCCCACACGAAATTCACGCAGGAGTAAACGGAATCGATTGTAAATATTGTCACAACTCTGTTACGAAGTCTAAATCTGCTGGTTTACCAACAGTGAATGTTTGTATGAACTGCCACAAACAAATAAATGGTAGGACACCAGAACAACAAGAAAAAATCAAAGCCATATACGAAGCAGCTGGTTGGAGTACAGAAGGAGCTGGTTCATACACGGGTCATACCAAACCAATCAAATGGAATAAAGTACACGTTCTTCCAGATCACGTTTATTTTAATCACTCACAACACGTAGTTGTTGGTGCTGTTGATTGTAAACAATGTCATGGTGATATGACAAAACAAAAAGAAACCGCTCGTGTAGTTCCAGTTGGTGAATTAAATAAAATTGAAGGAAATATTCCGTTGACTCGTCCAACGTTAACGATGGGATGGTGTATTGAATGTCACGGTGAAAAAGCAATTCAAGAAGGACCATTAGATGGTAAAAAAGATGGATACTATGATGAAATTCATAGACGTCTATTGAATAACGACAAATCTCTTTACAACAAGTACTTGGATGATGGTAAAGTTACCGTTAAAGAACTTGGTGGATGGGAATGTGCAAAATGTCACTATTAATATTAAACGACTAGGCTAAAAGCATATGAGTACGAATAGAAAATATTGGAAAGGTCTTGAAGAATTAAACGAAACTCCTAGTTTCGTGGAAGGTAGAGACCAAGAGTTTCCTCAATCCATGTCAGTGGATGAATTTTTAGCAGACGAAAATCTAAAAGAATCTTCTACTGCACGTAGAGATTTCCTAAAATTTTTAGGTTTTAGTGTTGCTGCTGCGACTGTTGCTGCGTGTGAATCACCAGTAACCAAAGCAATTCCTTATGTAGTTAAACCAGAAAACGTTACACCAGGTATGCCAACTTGGTACGCGTCTACCTATTACGATGGAATTTCCTATGCTTCTATCTTGGTCAAAACGAGAGAAGGTCGTCCTATCTACATCAAAGGAAATAAAGATTTCGGCGTTACAAAAGGAGGTGTAAATCCTCAAATCATTGCCTCTGTTCTTCCTTTATATGATTCTGCTCGTTTAGCAGGTGCTAGAAAAGGAAATAACGCTGCATCTTGGTCAACTGTTGATGCAGAAATCAAAGAGAAATTAAAGGATATTGCAGCTAAAAAAGGAAAAGTAGTTTTAGTTTCTAATACAATAATCTCCCCATCTACAAATGCTTCTATTGCGAAATTGAAAGCTTTAGTAAATGCAGGAGATGAAGCTGGAATTTCCTTTGAGCACATTCAGTACGATGCTGTTTCTTATGCAGGTATTCGAAATGCTAATAAACTATCTTTCGGGACGGATTTTATACCAGATTATGATTTCTCGAAAGCTAAAACAATCGTTTCTGTAGGTGCTGATTTCTTGTCTACTTGGTTATTAGCAACGGAATATACATCGCAATGGAGTGCTAGAAGAGATCCGGATGGAGAATGGATGTCTAAACATTTTCAATTCGAATCCATCCTTTCGATCACTGGTTCAAATGCAGATTACAGAGGAATGGTTAAACCATCTGAAGAAGCAAATGTACTTGCTTATTTATTAAACAAATTTGGTGTTAAAACTGCCGCTGCAACAACGCTTTCTAAACAAGCACAACAAGTTGCTGATTTAGCTTTTGATTCCTTGAAAAAATCGAAAGGCGAATCGATTGTTGTTGCTGGTTCTAATAATACTGCAGTTCAAATCTTAGCAAACAAGTTGAATACAGTATTAGGGACATACGGCAAATCAATTAACACTTCTAATACTGTTAATTTATTTGCTTCGAATGATGAAGCTTTAAATACTTTCGTAACGAATACAATTGCTGGAAAAGCTCCTGCTGCTGTAATTTTCTACGGTGTAAATCCAGTGTATACCTTACCTAATGGAGAAGCATTTGGAAAAGCGTTGACTAAAGTTGATTTAACGATTTCTTTAGCAGGTTATGCGGATGAAACAGCTACTAAATGTAAATATGTTTGTCCGGATCATCATGCATTAGAAGCTTGGAATGATTTTAATCCAAAGAAAAGTCATTTTGCAATTGCACAACCTACAATACGTCCATTATTTGA
>Ga0114962_10002680_pt1 | contig 14673 bp, 15 predicted proteins | sample C_130820_MF_Meta_FD_87017 | JGI IMG/M metagenome (GOLD analysis project Ga0114962, IMG submission 87017) | Freshwater microbial communities from Lake Croche, Canada to study carbon cycling - C_130820_MF_MetaG | ecosystem: Environmental > Aquatic > Freshwater > Lake | place: Lake Croche, Canada...
CCCAACAAGGCGCGTCTCGCTAAGGGCCCGCGCAGCTCTGTGTCCCCTAGGACGGATGCCAGTTGGCGCTCTGCTGGCCAACACAGCGCCTCCATCCCTAGCGAGGCGACTAGCCAGCCCAGCAAGCCGATGCCAATCCACAACTGGCTGAAGGCATAGGCAGAGCGGCTCATCGCCACCAGCAGTGCCCCCGTTACTGGCAGAAGATGGATCATGCGTCCTACGAGATTGATTTTCCCGTTGTAGTAACGCCTGGCCTCCTCGCTGGGATCGCCAGATCTCCTCAGCGCTAAGGCCTGCGTGACCCCCACCGCAATCACCGCGATAGCGAGCAGGGCTAGCAGGATGTGGGCCAGCAAGATGAGGTCATAGGCGGCCCCGGTGGGTGTTGCCACGGCAATGCGCATCACGTGAGCATGCCAGAAACCCGGGGGGTGCTGAAAGGATCCGGCGAGGCGGTAGCGTAGGGAGTGAGATCTAACGAGGAATTCATGACTACAGGGACCCTTAACCAAAGCATTCAGCGATGACCGAACTGAGGCTTGACCCACTTTCTGGTCGCTGGGTAGTGATCTCTGAAGCCCGTGCAAAGCGACCCGAAGCCTTTGAACTTCGTGGAGAGCGCAGTGATCACGACTCGGTAAGGCCCTGCCCCTTTTGTCCAGGCCACGAAGAAGACACTCCCCCAGCCCTTGAAACCTACGGCCCAGAGGGCAACTGGCTCGTGCGCGTTGTTCCCAACCTCTATCCCGCTTTTGAGGGTGACACGCCCTTCATTGTTGAGAACCGTGGCCCGGTCTTTACCGGCGCTACTGCCGGTGGCATCCACGAGGTACTGATCTTCTCGCCTGACCACCAAGCGGCATGGGCCGACATCTCCGAACGTCAAGCTGCACTCATTATGGAAGCGCTGCGCGATCGTATTGAGGCACACTCGCAGTCTCCACACCTTCGCTATACCCAAGCCATCGTGAACTCAGGTCGCGAAGCCGGAGCTTCGCTTAGCCACCCCCACGGACAACTCTTAGGCATGTCTTTCGTTCCCCGCGAGCTCGCCGAAGAACAAGCGCGCTTTCAGCGCTTCGTAGGTGGTTGCCTGCTGTGCACCACGATTGAGGCCGAAGAGGCTGCGGGGAGTCGGATCATCACCGCCGATGATCACGCCATCGCCCTAGCGCCCTATTGGTCCAGCGTCCCCTTTGAAGTGCTCATCCTGCCGCGCCACCATGGCCCCCATCTCTCCTCAGCGCCTCACGAGACCCTCGCTGCGGTCGGCCGGGCGCTGCGAACCACCCTGCGCCAGTTGCGCGGGGCCGTCGGAGACGTGGCCTACAACATTGTCTTTCACTCCGCTCCCTATCGCCTCGGAGAACCCTTCCACTGGCACGCACACCTTTGGCCAAAGGCCACGACCCGTGCAGGATTTGAAATGGGAACCGGTGTGGCGATCAACATCGTTGCCCCCGAAGCAGCGGCAGCAGAACTCCTAGCCCAAGAGGTCTAGCGGTCAGCTAAGAGTTGATCGGCTGCCGTATAGGGGTCGATGCTCAGCCCAACAAGTTTTCCTACGGCTGCATCAAAGGCATCCCCACCAGAGATTCCCTCAACTTCCAAAGCGAGCTTTGCGGCAACCACACGGCGCAACTCTTCACGCAGACGCATGGCTCTGCGCTCAAGTAGCTCACCTGAGCTGACGAGATAGTCGCGATGCACTGCCACGGTCTCCCAGAGCTCTTGGACTCCCGTGCCATCAGCGGCAACGGTTTCGAGGATGGGTGGTCGCCATTCGCCCAGTTGGGAGAGGTCAAGCATCTGCTCGAGATCGCGACGAGCCTCGCGCACGCCAGGCCTATCGGCTTTGTTAATGACGAAGATGTCGGCAATTTCGAGCAATCCAGCCTTGTTGGCTTGCATGGAATCACCCCAGCCGGGATTGACCACCACCACGGTGGTATCGGCTGCACCAGCTACTTCGACTTCCATCTGACCCACACCCACAGTCTCAATGAGCACGACGGGCAGGCCAGCAGCGCCAAAGAGTCGGAGTGCACCAGGAACCGCCAAGGTCAGTCCACCAAGATGTCCCCTCGTTGCCATGGAACGGATAAAGACGCTCGGGTCGGTGGCGTGGTCTTGCATCCTCACGCGGTCACCCAGGATGGCTCCACCGGTGAAGGGAGATGAGGGATCGACCGCGACGACGGCGACGTCGTCGATTGCGGCCCCGCCACTGCTCTCTGGCCAACCTCGCCGAACGGCACTGATCAGTTGGTCCGTGAGCGTCGATTTCCCAGCACCGGGGGCTCCCGTCAGACCCAAGCTGTAGGGGGGCTGGCTGCGATAGGCCATGGAGGCAATCACCTGGGCCAGCTCACCGCCGCGCTCGACCATGGAGAGCAGGCGTGCGAGGGCAATGCGATTGCCTTGCTCCGCCTGTGCGAAGAGCACTTCGGGATCACGAGAGAGTTGATTCATGACCTTCGCTCCACGGATGCGCCCAATGCGCTCAGCCTGCGTTCTATGGCCTCATAGCCTCGATCAATATGTTCTATTCCCGAAATTTCCGTGCTCCCTTCAGCGACTAGGCCTGCCAACACTAGGGCTGCTCCCGCCCTGATGTCGGGAGCACGAACCGGTGCCCCCGAAAGCGAAGGAACTCCACGGATGACCGCGTGGTGACCCTCGGTGCGAATATCGGCACCCATTCTGCGGAGCTCATCGATGTAACGAAAGCGTCCTTCAAAAAGGTTTTCAGAGACGATGGAGACACCTTCGGCCACCGAGAGTGCAGCCACGATGAGCGGTTTGTAGTCAGTGGCAACCCCGGGATAGGGCAAGGTGGCCACATCTGAGGCCAGCAGCCGCTCGGGAGCATCAAGCCTCAGGCCTTCAGGAGTCATGCTCACGTCGGCACCCATGACCCCGAGTTTGGCCAGCAACATCTCCATGTGGTCAGGCCTGCCGTCAGCAATCGTCACAGAACCTCCGCTGATGGCGGCAGCGAGCAAATAGGTAGCCGCAACCACGCGATCGGGAATCACCGCATGGTCAGTCGGAGTGAGCTGCTCTACGCCCTCAATGACGAGTCGCGAGCTTCCCAAACCACTGATCTTCGCCCCCATCTTGTTGAGCATGATGGCGAGGTCCTCTACCTCAGGCTCCCTCGCAGCGTTATCGATCACACTGGTGCCCTTGGCGAGGACGGCGGCCATCAGCAGATTGTCGGTGGCAGTGTGGCTGGGATATTCAAGAACGATGTTCTGACCCACCAGTCCTCCCTCAGAAACCGAGCCCTCGACATAGCCATGCTGGGTGCGGAAACTCACGCCGAGCTTGGCCAGGCCATCAACATGAATGTCAATGGGTCGGCTGCCAATGTCATCCCCACCAGGCAGGGAAACGCGGGCGCGCCCGCAGCGCGCCAAGAGCGGTCCAAGGACCACGATCGAGGCACGCATTTGCTCAACAAGTTCATAGGGGGCTTCGGCCACGAGATCCTCAGTGGCTGGCACAACAATCGTCAGCGTCGAGCCCTGCGTGGAGACCTTGGCCCCCAGGGCTTCGAGCACCTCAGCCATGATGGCCACATCGGTGATTTGTGGCACATTGCGTAAAACATGACTGCCCTCAGCCAGCAAGGTCGCGGCCATGAGTTTCAGGGCCGAGTTCTTGGCTCCACCGGCGTGGACGATGCCCTTGAGGGGACCATTGGGGCGCAAGAGCAGGCTTTCCACACCTCACAGTATGGCCTCTCGAGGCCCTAGGGCCTGCAGGGTCTCGGCCCCGACCCCCTAGGCCTGCGGACACTAGGATTAGCCGCTGTGACCCGTCCCCTTGAAGCACCCGACCGCAATCTCGCACTCGAACTCGTTCGGGTTACGGAGGCCGCTGCCATGGCGGGAAATCGCTGGATGGGCCGTGGAGACAAAGAAGGCGCCGATGGAGCTGCGGTTAACGCCATGCGCATCGTGCTCTCCAGCGTTCCCATGGACGGAATCGTCGTCATTGGTGAGGGCGAAAAGGACAATGCCCCCATGCTCTACAACGGAGAGCGCATCGGAGACGGCACACCGCCGATGACCGATATTGCCGTTGACCCCATTGACGGAACTACCCTGACGGCCACTGGCCAGCCCGGCGCCCTAGCGGTCATTGCCGTGGCGGAGCGTGGATCCATGTTTAATCCTGGGCCTTGTGTCTACATGGAAAAGATCGCCGTAGGCCCTTTGGCTGCGGGCTCCATCGACATCACCAAGAGCGCCACCTACAACGTTCATGCCGTGGCTGAAGCCCTTGGCCAGCAGGTCCGCGACCTCACCGTGGTCATCCTTGACCGACCACGCCATAGCGAGCTCGTCGAAGAAGTTCGTTCCACTGGAGCCAGGATTCGCCTCATTTCTGACGGTGACGTTGCTGGATCCATTTCGACGGCCTACCCCGATTCGGGTGCTGACCTCCTGATTGGCATCGGAGGAACGCCTGAGGGCGTTATTAGCGCCGCTGCGCTCAAGTGCATGGGTGGCGAGATCCAAGGCCGCCTATGGCCACGTGACGAGTCTGAGCGCAATGCAGCCATTGATGCCGGCTACGACCTTTCGGCTGTCCTGACCACCAATGACCTCGTGCAGGGCGATAACTGCTTCTTCTCAGCGACCGGTGTGACCGATGGCGATCTCCTCAAGGGAGTTCGCTTCCACGCAGGTGGCGCCACCACCGAATCCCTCGTCATGAGGTCAAAGTCGGGAACCATTCGCAAAATCACCGCAACGCATCCGCTGGAGAAGCTGATGGAGTTTGCGGCCATCCCCTTCTAAGCAGCCTCGCCTCCGGGGGAGGCGGGGATGCTCAAGCCGTGGGCTTTTGCCTTAGTTGGAAGCGCCGGCGACGGCCAGGCGTAGCTCAGCGCGAGCTAGCGCAGCCTCAGCAGCAGAAAGTTCCAGCGCGCGGCCAGATCCTTCTTCTTCGCCAGAACGACTTGAGCGAAGTTCAGCCAGCTTGGCTTCTGAAGCCTCGCGAGCAGCCTGGGCACGTGCGACATCAATCTCGTCGGCCAGTTCAGCCACACCCACCAAGACCGTTGCCTTGGTAGTCGAGCCTTCGCTGTCTTCCACGATGCCAGCGGCAGCGCCCTTAGCGGTGACTACCTGAAGGAATCCACCATGGACCGCAATGCGCGTCGTGCTGCCATCCTCGAGGAGGACCTTGATCTCACCGGCAATGATGTCGCCCACCAGATCCGTGTGGCCAGCCAGCACCGTGAGGTTTCCCTCAGAGGTACGACAAATCAGCTCTGTAGCCGCGCCCTGCAAGAGCGCAGATTCTGGTGAAACAACTTCAACGCCTAGCGCTGACATCAGGCTCCCTCGGCCTCAAGTGCGGCAGTCTTGGCGAGGACACCCTCGGCGCCACCGACATTCATGAAGGCCTGCTCGGGGCAGTGGTCAAGGTCGCCCTTAACAATGGCCTCGAAGGACTCAATGGTCTCGTCAATGGGAACGTAGATACCAGGGATACCAGTAAAGACTTCACCCACGAAGAAGGGCTGCGAGAGGAAACGCTGGATCTTGCGTGCACGAGACACGGTGATCCTGTCCTCTTCGGAGAGCTCATCGAGACCAAGAATGGCGATGATGTCCTGAAGCTCGCGGTAGCGCTGAAGCACCAACTGCACGCGACGGGCGACGTTGTAGTGACGGTCACCAACAATCTCAGGCGCCAAGATGTTCGAGGTCGAAGCCAGAGGGTCAACCGCTGGGTAGATACCCAGGGCTGCGATCTGACGCGAGAGCTCGGTTGTGGCGTCAAGGTGGGTGAAGGTCGTGAATGGCGCTGGGTCGGTGTAGTCGTCAGCAGGGACGTACACGGCCTGTAGCGAGGTAATGGAACGACCACGCGTAGAGGTAATGCGCTCCTGGAGCTCACCCATTTCGTCAGCCAGCGTTGGCTGGTAGCCCACTGCTGAAGGCATACGGCCCAGAAGGGTTGATACCTCAGAACCGGCCTGCACGAAACGGAAAACGTTGTCAATGAAGAGCAGCACGTCTTGGTTCTGAACGTCACGGAAGTACTCCGCCATCGTCAGAGCGGCCAAGGCCACGCGAAGACGAACGCCTGGCGGCTCGTCCATCTGGCCGTAGACCAAGGCGGCCTTTTCGATAACGCCAGATTCCTTCATTTCGAGGAGAAGGTCGGTGCCTTCACGGGTGCGCTCACCAACACCGGCGAAGACCGATACACCACCGTGCTGCGTTGCTACACGGTTAATCATTTCCATGATCAGCACGGTCTTACCCACACCGGCACCACCAAAGAGGCCGATCTTTCCACCCTGCACGTAGGGCTCAAGAAGGTCGATGACCTTGATGCCCGTTTCGAACATGGTTGCGCGTGGCTCGAGTTGGTCGAATGCAGGTGGGTTGCGGTGGATGTCCCAACGGTCCTCGATGCCCTCGATGGAGGGGGTGTCCAGTGGCTCGCCGAGGACGTTGAAGACGTGACCAAGCACAGCGTTGCCGACGGGGACAGAGATACCGCGACCGGTCTGGCGCACCACGGCGCCACGAAGGAGGCCGTCGGTGGGCTGCATGCATACGCAACGCACGCGGCCTTCGCCGATCTGCTGGGCAACCTCACCGGTGACGGTGATCTTGTTCCCATCGAGCTCGAGGTCCATCTCAACGGCGTGGTTGATTTCTGGCAGGGCGTGGGGCGGAAACTCCGCGTCCACGACAGGTCCAGCAATCGCGACAACCCTTCCATTCTCAAGGTTGGTGGCAGTGGTGGTCATCTTGGTCATGCTCCCTTCGACTGGCGTAGCGCTTCGGCTCCGCCAACGATTTCCATAATCTCGGTGGTAATGCTGTCCTGACGTGCACGGTTCATGGTCCGCGTCAGGTTGCGGACAAGCTCGTCGGCGTTTTCGGTTGCTGCTGCCATAGCGCGCTGCTGCGCGGTGTGGAAAGAGGCCGAGCCTTCGAGTAATGCGGTAAAGATTTCTGATTCGAGAGCCCGGGGCGCGAGATCTGCAAGCAGTTCTGCGGGGTCGGGCTCAAACTCGGTGTAGCCGTGGACCACATCATCGGCTTCAGTTGCCTCAGCTTCTTCAGGAGCGGGAAGCGGTAAAAGCTGGCGATTGTCGACGGCCTGGCTCGATGAAGACAGGTAGCGGGTGGAAACCACGACGACCTGGTCCACTTCACCCGAGGAGAAGATGGCGGCCACCGTAGAAGCGATATCACGCGCATCACCAAACTCAGGACGGTCTGCAAAGCCTTGGAAGTTTGCCTCCACCTCTACGCCACGAAAGCGGAAGTAGGAGATGGCCTTGCGGCCAACCGTGAAGAGACGAACCTGCACGCCATTGCGGGCATGCTCAGCAATCAATCGGTCGGTGGTCCGCAGTACTGAGGAGTTGTATGCCCCAGCGAGTCCCCTATCGCCAACGATGGCAAGCACCGCAACGCTCTTCAGGTTCTCGGGAGTGCCGAGGAGGTTCTTGGCAGCAATCGAGTCTCCACGCGCTGCTTCAAAGACCACCCGGGCCATGCCTCGGTTATAGGGCCGGTTCGCGGCGATACGAGCCTGGGCGCGAGCGATCTGCGAGGCAGCGATGAGCTCCATAGCCTTGGTAATTTTCCGCGTTGCTTGAACTGACTTAATCCTGCGACGTAATTCGCGTTCCTGTCCACCTGCCATCTAGCTCACCTCCTCTCGTTCTTTTCTCGTCGTCCGGTTCAGCGTGCGGTCTTGTCGAAGCCGTCAAGGAAGCTCTGCAGGGCCGCGTCAATCTTGGCGGGGTCAGGCAGGGTGCCTGAGCTGCGGATCTCCTCGAGCATTCCTGCATGACTAGCCCTGAAGTACTCACGAACTTCAGCCTCAAAGCGAATCACCTCTGACACTGGGACAGTGTCGAGCCAACCCTTCGTACCGGCGTAGACCACAATGACCTGCTCCTCAACGGGAACTGGCGCATTCAAGGGCTGCTTAAGCAGTTCGGTGAGGCGGTAACCACGGTCGAGCTGAGCCTGTGAAGACTTGTCGAGCTCGGAACCAAAGGTGGCGAAGCTCTCGAGGTCACGGAACTGAGCAAGGTCGATCTTCAGGGTTCCACAAACCTGCTTCATGGCCTTGATCTGAGCTGCGCTACCTACTCGTGACACCGAGTTACCCACGTTGATAGCGGGACGAACACCGGAGTAGAAGAGGTCTGATTCCAAGAAGACCTGACCGTCGGTGATGGAGATCACGTTGGTAGGAATGTAGGCAGAGATGTCGCCAGCCTTGGTCTCAATGATGGGCAGCGCGGTCAAAGAACCACCGCCGAGCTCATCAGAGAGCTTTGCTGCACGCTCGAGTAGGCGGCTGTGCAGGTAGAAAACGTCTCCTGGGTAAGCCTCGCGACCTGGTGGACGGCGAAGCAGCAGCGATACCTGGCGGTAGGCCTCAGCCTGCTTGGAAAGGTCGTCGTAGACCACCAAGGCGTGCTGGCCGTTGTCCATCCACTCTTGACCCATGGCGCAACCGGCGTAGGGGGCAAGGAACTTGAATGGTGCGGGGTCTCCCGCGGAGGCAACCACGACAACGGTGTATTCCATGGCACCGCGGTCCTCGAGAACCTTCACGGTCTGAGCAACCGAGGAGTTCTTTTGACCAATGGCGACGTAGATGCACTTCACGCCCTGACCCTTTTGGTTCAGGATGGTGTCGATGGCAATGGTGGTCTTGCCCGTCTTACGGTCACCAATGATGAGCTCACGCTGTCCACGACCAATGGGGGTCATGGCGTCAATGGCCTTGATACCGGTCTGCAGTGGTTCGCCCACGGGCTGACGGCCGATGATGCCAGGAGCCTGAACTTCCATACGTCGGTTAACCGACGAGGTGATTGGCCCCTCGCCATCAATGGGGTGGCCAAGTGCGTCAACAACACGGCCCAAGAGGCCGTCGCCAACAGGAACCGAAAGGATGCGACCGGTGGCACGAACCACCTGCTCCTCTTCGATGCTGTCCACGGAACCAAGAACAACGGCACCAATGGTGTCCTCGTCGAGGTTCATCGCTAGTCCTAGGGTTCCGTCAGCGAACTCCAGGAGCTCGTTCACGGCGGCGTTGGGCAGGCCCGAAACACGGGCGATACCGTCACCAACCTCCACGACGCGGCCCACCTGTTCGGCGCCCACCTCGGGGGTGTACTCGGCCACATGCCGGCGCAGAGCGTCGGTAATTTCATTGGCACTGATCGTCAGTTCAGCCATCAGGCAACTCCCTCTTCACTTCGATCGTTAGTTGAAAACTTCGGTACGTAGTCGTCATTGCCCAGGTGCTCGCGGAGCACGTTGAGCCTTCCTCGGGTAGTGGAATCAATCCGCAGGTCACCAAGTTCCACAATGGCGCCAGCCAAAAGGCTGGGGTCAATGGAAACCTGGAGTTCCACCTTGTTACCCGTAATTTTGCTCAAGGTATCTGCAAGTGAAGCTTCACTTGCAGGAGTAATTTCTTGAGCAGAGCGAACCTTGGCAACTCTCCAGCCTCGAGCCCTTGCGGTCTCTTCGACGAGAAAATCGAGCGTTCCTACGAAGTCGCGAGCCCGTCCACCAATGACGGCGTAGGCAGCGAGCTTGATGGTGTCAGGAGAAACGCGGCCATCGAGCAGTTGACTGGCAAGACCAATGCGAGCATCAACCGGAAGGTCACGGTCGGTAAAAGCGCGACGAAGTTCGCGGTTCGCTTCCACGGTGCGCGCAAAGCGAAAGAGCTCATCCTCGACGGCGTCAAGGGCGGAAAGCTCAACGTTCTCGAACAGGGCACGGGCGTAACCGCCAACGCGGGTTCTTGCGCCAAGCACGCCCAGTGCGGGCTCGCGCTCGGCTTGGCCTTCGCTGGCACGACGGGCGCGCTGAGCGAGCCAGCCCAAGGCCTGGGGCACATCAGTAGCCGAAGCGACGAAGGCGGCGAAAGCAGCGAGGCGACTCGCTGGCTTTCCCAGCTTTGTGTCGAGCAACTCGGCTACCACGGCACGCCGCGCAGCAGGGAGCACCGCAGTGTCGGTAAGCGCAGCACGCAGCTCACCCTGACCCGCGACCGCACGGTCGAGGGAAGCAAGGTCGCTCGCGCATGCAGCAAGCTCGTCGGCCGAGAGGGCCTCAAGCACCGCAGCGGTGTATCCCTGGAGAGCGGGGACCATGGTTAGGCCTTACCTCCAGAAGAAGCCTTCAAGGCTCCAATGGCTTCGTCAATCAAGTCCTGGTGGGAAGCGGCGTTGACCTCACGGCCAACAATCTTTTCCACTACCGAAAGCACGACCTCGCCCATCTGGGCTGCAGCCTCTTCAACAGCACGTTGCTTTGCGAGCGCGACGTCTGCTTCACCGGCGGCGCGGATCCGATCGGCTTCGGCCTGAGCTGGTGCCGTGGCATCGGCACGAATCTGGTCAGCAGTGTGATTGGCCTGGGCGATGATCTCGCGAGCCTGCCCACGAGCTTCATCAAGGGCGGCGCGCTTCTCATCATCAGCCGCGGCTGCGTCAAGGCGTGCCTGTTCGGCTGACTCCAGGGCAGTACGAATCTTCTCCTGTCGGCCCTCCATCGCCTTATTCAGCGGTGGGACGATGTACTTGGTGATGAGGAACAAAATCACCGCGAACACCAACAGCTCGACGAAGAAGGTTCCATTCGGTAGAAGGAAGATTCCAGCTAGTTGCATCGTTGCTCTCGATCTGACTCGTAGTGGGTGTAACTATCCGTTACCAGGGGGCACGAGGCCCCCGGGCAACGGCATCTTCGTCCTACTTGGCGGAGAAGACGTAAACAAACACGACCATGAAGAGGAGGTTGATGAAGTACATCGCCTCCGCAAGGCCGACCGTCAAGAAGAAGTACTGACGGGCCTTGTCTTCAATCTCAGGCTGGCGGGCAATCGCTGCGATGGTCTGCGAACCCGCAAGACCGTCACCGATCGCCGCACCGACGGCGCCTCCGCCGAGGGCGAGTCCGCCACCGACTAATGCACCGGCGATCCGTACCGCCTGCTCCATTCCAGTTGCTGCCATGGTTCCTCCTTAGGTTTCTTACTCAGAGATCATTACGACGGCTCAGTGGCCGTCTTTTGTCGTCGCCATACCGAAATACATAATGGTCAGTAGGGCGAAGATGAATGCCTGGATGGCACCGACGAACATGTCGAAGGGCTTCCAGACCAGCTCGCCGACCCAGAAAATATAGATCGGAAGCAGCGAAGAGATCACGACGACCATGAGGCCACCGGAGAACATATTGCCGAAGAGACGGAAGGTCAGGGTGATCGGCTTGGTGAGTTCTTCAATGATGTTGATCGGGATCAAGGCCTTGTAGGGCTGGGCGTAGTGGGCAAAGTACCCGCGGATGCCACGAACCTTGAAGGACTTGATGTGCACCCAAACTATGACCGTCAAGGCCATGGCCAAGGGAAGGTTCACGTCAGCGGTGGGTGAAACCATCCAGTGCTCGGTGGGAATGATTTCCAACCAGTTGCAGGTGAGCACAAAAAGGAAAATGCAGACTGCGAGGGGAACGTAACGGCGACCTTCTTCAGGCATGGCCGAGTCAGCAAGCTCGGTGACCTGCTCAGTGACCGTTTCAAAAAAGAGCTGCAGTTTGCCAGGAACACCATCGGTGATCTTGCGGCGCATGAGGAAACCGAGACCGAGGACGATGGCAGCGGCAATGAGTGAAGACCAGACCACGTCAAAGTTGATCGTGAGGCCAAAGACTTCACGCGTCCCCTTGTGATCACCGACGGAGATATCGCCGCCTGCCCACAGCATGGCCTTATTGAGCACTACAGCGTTCACGATCCTCCTCTCCCTACATTCACTACCCGTGCGACATTAGCGACAAAGGCGAGTTGGAAAATCACCAAACCAACCACCAGGCCAATCCCCAAGGGGGCTAGGACGACAACCATAACAACTGCCACGAGGGTGATGATTCCCAGCCGAGCAGCTGTCCTCGAACTCAGCAGTCTGCGAACCACTTTGGGGTTCTCTTCACCCTTGGTTTCCACCTTGGCCACGGCCGAGTCCATGGCGCGCAGGTTCAAGACCGCGAGGCCAAGGCCGAGGACTATGCCAAGTCCGGGCAGAAGTTGACCAAAGGACAGCGCGGCCACTACGGCCAGGCCTCCGAGGATCATGGCGGTCAAAATGGTCCGGCGCAGCACCGAACGCAGTCCTTGGAGATCTACGCGATCAAAGGCTCCGCCACTCATCGTGATGATCCCATCAGGTAAACCTGCGGATTTGGGCAATGGCGCTTGCCGCAGCGGCCACTGATCCCAGCAAAATGCCCACAATCAGGCAGATTGGGCTGCTCTGCAGCAGCCGATCGACCACTAAGCCCAGCAGCAGGCCCAAGGCCACACAGGCGGCGATTGATGTCCCGAGGCCGATGAGCGCAAAGGCGCCAGGCAGGGGCGGCAGGGGTGCCTTGGCTTCGTCGGGGCCTTGAGGCTCTGAAGTCATGGCTGGTTTGAGCGTTGGTCATGAGAGAGGTCCTGGCTCAGGCGCATTATGAGGGAAATGCCCTTAACCACCCTTCCACCCTACTCGGCGCTGGCGTCAGACCCGAACTGAGGCCTCGGTGAGGACTGCCTAGCTTCAGCGGAGTTCGCCAATTGCTCAAGTTCGGGCTCTGCCAAGGGCTGGGTCCGCCAGCCCATGGGGTGCAAGACCGTGTAGAGCAGGATCAGCAGGGCTAGCGCCCCAAAGGGAATGATGGCGTTGACAGTGGGCCAAAAGAGGGGGAAAAGCACGAAACCCGAAAGCAGTGCCGTCCAGGCCCACAAGATCAGCACGCTGCGCGCATGCCCGTGGCCGAGGCGCATCAGGCGGTGATGGATATGGTTTTTATCCGCAACGGAGAAGCCCGATCCCGAGACGGTGCGGCGGATGAAGGCAAAGGCCATATCAAGCAGCGGCACACCCAGAATGAAGAAGGGGATGAGCAGTGGGGCGAAAAAGAAGAAGGTGACTCCGCTGGCCGGTGGAGTGCGCCCACCAATCACCATGGTGGAGGCCGACATCAAGAGTCCCAGGAGTAGTGCTCCCGCATCTCCCATAAATATACGGGCGGGGTGATAATTAAAGGGTAAAAAGCCTAAGCAAATGCCGCAGGCAATGCAGGCCACGAGGGGGCCAATGTTCGAAGCCGGCAGCAGTCCGAGATCCATAAGTCGAAGGCCGTAGATCGCCAATGCCCCACCCCCAATGGCCACCACGCCTGCAGCGAGACCATCGAGACCATCAATGAGGTTGGTGGCATTGGTCAGTGCCACCACCCAAAAGGCCGTCACCAGGGGCGTGACGCCTGGGGTGAGCACGAGGTAGCCCGCGAGGGGAACTTTGAACTGATACATCGTGACGCCCAGGAAGTAGAGGATGGAGGCTGCCAATACCTGTCCGGCAACCTTGGCAGGAGCCGACATCTCGCGCCTGTCGTCAACGAGGCCGACCACAAAGATCGCCGCTGCAGCCAACACGACACCCAGCGGTTCAGAGGAGCCTGCGAAGACCGGATGAAGCGGATGCATGAGCGCCGCAGCTGCCATGGCTACGCAGGCTCCAATGAGCATGGCGGCACCGCCGCCATAGGGAGTGACGCGCTGATGCACCTTGCGCTCATCAGGTAAGGCCACGTAACCGACCTTGAGGGCAGTCCTTCTCACCGGGATCACAAAAAGCGCCGTCACCACGGCGGCGATCACGATGACGAGGGCATACCACCCAAGAGGAGGCAAAGGGATTCCCTAGGCGTCTCGGCGTGAAGGGCCGTAGGGCGGAAACTTGGCACAGAGTTCAGCAACCTCGGCACGAATCTCTGCGATGGCTCCTTCGTCGCTGCGCGATCGGAGACTGCGAGCGACCAAGCTCGCAATGGTCGCCATCTCAGCCTCTCTCATGCCTGCGGTGGTTTGGGCAGGGCTACCCAGGCGAAGGCCTGAGGTAACAAAGGGTGAGCGTGGGTCGTCGGGGATGGTGTTGCGATTCACCGTGATCCCCGCTCGGTCCAGAACTTCTTGGGCTTCCTTACCGGTTACCTCGCCGTCGAACTCGGTGAGGTCAAGCAGGACCTGGTGATTCTCGGTGCCGCCTGAAACCAAACGGAAGCCTTCAGCGTCAAGACCCTTTGCCAGGGCAGCGGCATTCGCCACAACCTGAGCGGCATAGGCCCTAAAGGAAGGATGCGCTGCCTCGCGGAAGGCCACTGCCTTGGCCATGATGGCGTGCTCCAAGGGACCGCCTTGAAGACCGGGGAAGACCGCTGAGTCAATGGCCTTGGCGAGATCGGCATTGCACAAAATGGCGCCACCCCGAGGTCCACGCAGCGTTTTATGCGTTGTGAAGGTCACCACATCAGCAATCCCGACTGGCGAGGGATGCGCGCCACCGGCAATAAGGCCTGCGGGGTGAGCCGCATCGAACATCAACTTCGCACCGATCTCATCGGCGATGTCGCGGAAGGGCTGAGGATCAATAATGCGCGAATAGGCCGTTGCTCCAGCCACGATGAGCTTGGGTCGCTCGGCGAGTGCCAGTGCGCGCACGTGATCAAAGTCGATGATTTCTCCCACTTCGCCACGAGCTGCTCGTGGCGTCAGGCCGTAGGAAACAAAGCGCCAGATCTTGGAGGTGAGTGATGC
>Ga0114962_10002681_pt1 | contig 14662 bp, 10 predicted proteins | sample C_130820_MF_Meta_FD_87017 | JGI IMG/M metagenome (GOLD analysis project Ga0114962, IMG submission 87017) | Freshwater microbial communities from Lake Croche, Canada to study carbon cycling - C_130820_MF_MetaG | ecosystem: Environmental > Aquatic > Freshwater > Lake | place: Lake Croche, Canada...
CGCCTGGTCGTCGCGGCCATCCAGTTTCATGCCCACATCCATCCAGATCGAGCGCTGTCCTTCTGCACGCGCATTGCCTTGGCGCACGCTGTTCATCACGCCGCCCTCCACGCCGGGCTTCCACGGCATGCGCAGGAAAAGTCCACCGTAAGGCTCCTTCGCCATGGTCAGGTCCACGAGCCCTTCGCCCTTCCATTCGAGATCCAGCAAATAGCGGCCATCGCCATCGCGCATGGTCCACACCTGTGTCTCGTTCATCATCGGTTTGCCCTCGGCATCGAGTAGTTGATAAACCGTCGTCCATTTCACCGACTCACCTTTCGGCACGAGCACCTTGCTAGACAGCTTGCGCCAGAAGGCCGCGCCTGGATTGTGAAAAAAGTCGCGCCCATTCACCTGCTTCAGTCCCCAGTAGAGCCCGGTCTGATGCTTGTGATGCCCTGGGCTATATTCCGTCAGCACCCCTTTCCCATCCGGAGCGACGATCGGATGGATGTAAGGCCGAAAATCCGGCCGCGCATTTTGCGTAAGGATGGCCTCCTTGCCGTTCTCGCGGTAGACCGATAGGGTGTTCGTCGCATCATCCTGACGCAACGTAAGCGCCGCAGCATGAGCCAAAGCCCCGGTGCCGGCGAGAAGGCATAGGGTTAGAAACGATAGGGGAAGTTTTGCTTGCATTACCACAAGTAAACTCTTTCTTCTTCATTAGTCCATAAGCCAGTTCTGCCAAAAGTTGTTAGCATCCTGCCATGTCTGCCAAATCAATTCAGAACGCTTTCTTCGCCAGCATGACCGATCCGCAGGCCTTCCGGCTCATGTTCGATCAGCAGCCCAATGTGTTTTTCTTCGTGAAGGATCTTGAGAGTCGCCTCATCGTTGCCAGCGAGCCGATGTTGGCCCGCCTAGGCCACGAACGTGAAGCGGATGTCGTCGGCAAACTCGACGAAAATTTCTACCCCGAGCAAGCCGCCAAAGCTTACCGCGCCGATGACGCGCTCGTCTTCCGCACCGGAAAACCGTTAATCAATCGCCTCGAAGTCTGGTATGATGAACAGCGCACGCTGACTTGGTTTCTCACCACCAAGGTTCCGCTGCGGGGCAAGAACGACACGGTCATCGGCCTCATGGGCCTCACTCGGCGCGACGAAGGCCGCAGCCATCACCACCCCAGCAGCGAAGTCACGATCATCGTCAGCCACATTCAAAAAAACACCAACCGCATCCTCAGCACCGCCGAGCTCGCCCGCGAATGCAGCCTCTCCGAGCGTACGCTGTATCGCAAGGTCCACCAAGCCCTTGGCGTCACACCCTACGAGCTCATGCTCCGCATCCGCATCGAGTCCGCCGCCGAGGCCCTCATCCAAACCACCGACAAAGTCCTCGACATCGCCCACGCCCACGCATTCTGCGACCAAAGCGCCTTCACCCAGCACTTTCGCAAACGCATCGGCATGACCCCGAAGCATTTCCGGATGCGACATCAGGGGTAAAGTGGAAATTTGGAAAGCAGAAAGCAGAAATGCCGATTACGGGGGGGAAAGGGCAGCAGCAAAGCTGGCGGTAGAGTTATTTCTGTAAGTGGCTGGAGTTGGTTGATTTATACTTACCTCGTGCCGTTTTGTGCAAACCTCGAGGCCCATTGACACGCACCTTTGGCCGTTCTGTACGAACCTTGGCATCAACTCGCATGGACCTTGTGCCGTTCTGCACGGAGCTGGAGAGGTTCTGCACTCACCTAGGGCGGGGCTGCGGCGACCTTGGGGCGGGCTCGCACGCACCTTGGCACGTTCTGCATGCACCTTAAGGTCCGCTACCATCACCTTCTAACAGACTGCGCTCACCTTGGGCAGGGCTGTCATGACCTCGCTTGGGGGTGGGAGATAGGTGGGAGCGAGGTTTTTCAACCTCCGAGCTCGAAGGTGAGTGGATGGGGGAGGCTGACGAAGTGGCGGGCATGTCAAAATTTTTGTGTAAATTCAGATCCGCTGATTGGGGTTCGTTGGACGTTGGCATGCGGTCGGCAAAGTCACTTGGTAAACCAATCAGGGCAGACCTCGCGCCAGATCATCGCAGACAGCCTGAGACTGCGATGGAGGAACGGGCGGGGGGAAATTCGACATTTCAGGAATTAGACTCGCGTGGGGGTAGAGGGGCTGGGTTAATTCCTCCGCCGATGAGCCATGCTTCAAAACCCACTGATCCGCACGAACTAGGCGAGCGGTCGCTTTCGCCACAGCAAGTGCGCTCTGGAATTGCTGCTTGGCTAGGCTGGCTCTTCGACGGGTTGGACATGCACTTGTACACGCTGGTGGCGACCGCGTTTGTGGCGCAACTGTTGATGACCGGTGAGAGCGACCCCGAGGTGGGGAAAAAGGCATCCATCATCCAGGCCGCATTCCTCGTCGGTTGGGCACTCGGCGGTGGGGTTTTCGGGCGTGTGGCAGATCTTCTAGGCCGGAGCAAAGCCCTGGTGCTGACGATTCTCACGTACGCCTTGTTTACCGGCTTATCCTTTTTCGCAAAGGAATGGTGGCATCTAATGGCCTTCCGATTTCTGGCCGCACTGGGCATCGGCGGGGAGTGGGCGGTGGGCGCGTCGTTGATCTCCGAGACCTGGCCGAAGCGGTGGCGTCCGTGGATCGCGGCGACTTTGCAGAGCGCGGTCAACTGCGGAATCTTGCTCGCTTGCCTTGCGGGCGCCTTGCTGAAAGGGCATCCGCCGCAGTGGATTTTCCTCGTCGGGGTCCTGCCGGCATTCGTCACCCTGTGGATTCGAAGCGCGGTGCCAGAGACCGAGGAGTGGAGGGAGGCAAGAAACGACCAACCCGCCCCGCAGCTTCGCGAGATTTTCGGTAAGCAAGTGCGTGGCGTCACGCTGAGGGTCAGCTTGGTTTGTGCGGTCGCGCTCACCGCGCATTGGACGTTCATGTTTTGGCAACAGAGTTATATCCGCGGGCTGGCAGAGGTGGGGGACTTGAAGGCCTCCAAGGATGGGGCCACCGTCATGGCATTGCTCTGGATCATGGTCGGCTCGCTCATCGGAAATTTCACCGCTGGCGGCCTTGCCAAGATATTCGGATACGGCAAAGCCATCGCACTGATGCTGGCCGGCTATTTCATCCTCATGTGGTTCACCTTTTCCAGCTTGCACTCGCTCGAGGTGACTTACGGGCTGTTCGCAGCGATCGGCGTGATGCAAGGGTGCTTTGGGCTATTCACCATGTGTCTGCCACCGCTTTTCCCAGTGCTTTTGCGCAGCACAGGTGCGGGGTTCTGCTACAACATCGGCCGGATTCTCTCCGCGGTGGGGGTGGTGTTTTTTGGAATTTTCAACAAAGTCCAGGGTGACTTCGCTGGGGTCTTGCTCACCGCCTCGTGGCTATTCATCCCCGCCGCGATTTTCGCACTGCTCCTGCCGGAGCCGGACGAGATCGAGGCGGCGTCACACTAGCTTATCCGCGACCGCCCGCCAAACCCGCTCAGTTTCGAGCTCAACCTGGCAGCGGCGATCCAGCGGGCACTTCGCGAGCAAACACGGCGCGCACTCCACGTGATGCCTCACCACCGCATGACGCCGGCCAAGCGGACGCTTCCACGCTGGATCATTTGGCCCAAACAAAGTCACACACGTCGCGCCAGCATGACCTGCGAGATGAGGCAACGATCCATCCGCAGCGATCACGACCCGGTAATTTGCCAAAAGCGGCCATGCCTCACCGCCGAGCGACCAAGGGAAAATTTCAACACCCTCGCCCAATCGAGCGGAAAGCATCCGCCCCAAGCCACGCTCGCCGGCCTCAACGGCGACACTCACTGATTTGCCCGCATCCTGGAGCTTCAAGCCAAGCTCCACCCAGCGCTCGATCTCCCACTCATGGCTTGGGCCAAAATCCGTGCCGGGACAAAGCAAGACCGAGCCATCGACCGGCCGAATGCTCAAATCCGCCGGCGCAAAAAACTCAGCGCGTTCAGTGGCGACTCCTAACAATTCCACTGCGGCCAAGTAATGGCGGACGCGATGCTCCAACGGCCCAACTCGCACCTCAAGCGGGTGCGTGAGCAGCTTGCTTAACTTGCGCTCCGCAATCCCGAGTCGGCGTGGAATGCCCGCAATTTTAAAAACCTCTGCCGCGACTCCGGCCTCCCAAGCGAGGGATGCCTCCCAGGTTCCTGAAAGCCCCGCAGCCACCGCCTTCGGCTTCGAGTTCGGTGAAAAATCCATCACCGCCAGTCCATTTAGGCTTTCCCAAAATCCACGCTGATCCGCGGGGCATACGACTCCCACGGCCATCCCCGCGGCCATCAGCGCCCGCACTGCGGGCACGGCGAAACATGCCTCATCCCACCGCTCCGGCGCAGCCACCAGCATTCCTCCAGCAATCATGGTCACCCATTTAGGCTAGGGTAGCGGGGCCACGCCGCAAACTCCAAAATCACCCCCCCGGCTATGCCCGCTTCCTTCGAAGCAACGCTCCCACGATGCAAGAAATCATCGCGCACCACGCCGAAGGTTCTGGAATCTGAGGATTGTTCAGGTTGTCAGCAAAGGTGTCATCGCTAATCCCCAGAATCTTCAGATCCGCTTCAGTTTGGTTGAAAACCCTGAGCCCATAAACTGGCTGATAGGCATTGCTCGTGCCGTCAAAAAACTTTTGCGCTGAGAAGAGGGTCAATGCTAGCGCTTGACCCGGAACATTCATCGATGACGCAAAGCCCGTCGTCCAATCATAAGCATCATAGCCCACTCCGGGATTGATAAAGCCGCCGAGGTTGATGACGTTGGCACCGGAGTAAGGCACACCATCCGAGCCGAGGGCCATTAGTTGGATCGTACTGTTGCCCCAACGCTCCGCCAAAAGGAAACTATCACCTTCCGCGAAGGCCTTAGAGAAATGAAGATCATAGTCCGCAGCATTGGGATCCGTAATCGGCAATGATAGAAAATCATGAAACCCATAATTTCGCAGGTTGGTATCCATGCTAGTCGCCGCGATGGCGTCGAGATACGCTGTATAATCTGAATTACTCAACACCACCGTACTGTTATTAACGACGCCAACACCCGACGTAAGTGCCAGCTGAGGGTTCACATTTAAAACCTTTGTTTGTCCTAAATTATAATACGAAAGCGTCTTGCCTCCAGCATTCACGCTTTTAAGCAAGACCGGTGTGTTTCCGACGTTTTCAACTCCGGTAGCTTCGTTCATCTGAACGAGTTCGCTTCCGCCAACATCGTAAACGACTTGAGAGATGGGTTGATTGTTACCACCCGGAACGATGTCCATTCCGAATGCTGAAACTCCAATGGCTAAAGAGAGAACACATTGCCGACTGATGAATGAATGGGGGGTACTCATTGGAAGCAACATAACAGATGGTTTTTTCGAAAGCAATATTTTTCTGCGTGATCATTTTTGAAACTTCATGCGGGATCATTTTTATTAGAAAAATATATAACCTAATGGACACTTTGTTCAATCTTTAGAATGTTTAGAGACCTAAGTTATTCCCTCATGAGCCCTTGGATTTTTCAGCCTACCCAAGAAGTGATCCCACCAAATTTCTGGATTGCCAATCGGTCCTTGGGGAGATAGAGTTCCCACCCGCAAGCGGCTTCCCGCGAGCCGTGATTTCGAACTAATTACAAACTGCTGTGGGATTTTTTGATGCCATCAAACGCTGGCGGTTGACCCGTGAGGGGCTTTCGTCAGGTAGAAAACGCCGGGTTCATAGTGAAAATCTGGTAATCCAAATTCTGGAGGACAGCTTGTGGGTCAAGCTCGCGCTTTATGCGGGATTTGCCCTTGGTTGCGCGTTGTTGATCCTAAAAAGCTCCACCGGCACCCTATTTGCCGAAGACTCATTCAAAGGGGCACTTTGTGGATTCATCATTGGAGTGACAGCCGTCGCCATGTTCCAGATTAGCTTCCAGAGCACTTGCCGACGCAACAGCCGCGTGATGCTCGTGCTAGGGGGAATGATTTGCCACCTCCTTCTGGTGCGGGCGGTCATGGGATTGACTGATGCCGGCGGCTTGTCCAACAGCTTCAGACTTTTTGCCGTGCCATTCGCGTTCGCGCCCATGCTACTTGGTGTGCTACTCGGGCGGGCGGTTGCGGCGTTTTCGGCGGTATTTGTCATGGTGATCGGCTGCCTGCTCGTCCCTCAGGCAGAGATTTTCACCTACACGCTGCTAAGTCTCGTTTGCGGAATCACTAGCATTGTGCTCGCCTTCCAAGTCCGCAAACGGATCGAGCTTCTTCAAGCCGGCATTTATGTTGGTTTGGTAACGATCATCATTGGCCTCGTCCTTGGCCGCCTCGACATTGGCGCCGTTTTTGGCCCCGATTCCATGGGTCATCTCCAGCTGCTCGGCAGCGGCAGCGCGATCGCCCTTGGTACCGCCGTGATCTCCGCGCTCCTGATCAGCGGTTTGCTCCCGCTGTTTGAAGGAACTTTTCAACTGACGACCGACATCAGCTGGCTCGAACTGAGCGACCTCAATCACAAGCTTCTCCGCCAGATGCAACTCGAGGCTCCAGGCACCTTCCACCACAGCTTGATTGTCGCCGCTCTATCAGAAGCCGCCGCTGAGAAAATCGGAGCCAACGCCCCAATGTGTCGCGTTTGTTCGTACTTCCATGATGTCGGCAAGCTCAAGAAACCGGGCTACTTCATCGAAAACCAACACGAGATTGCGGAAAACCCACACATCTCTCTAACACCCACCATGAGCGCACTCGTCATCGTCGCCCACGTAAAAGACGGCGTCGATCTCGCGGTGAAATACAAGCTTAACCCGAGAATCATCGACGTGATTCAAGAGCATCATGGCGATTCGCTGGTTTACTATTTCTACCGTCGCGCGCAGGACCAAAAAAAGGCGGAGATGGAGAAAATCAGCCGCCGCTTGGAAAATCCCGAGGATCTTCCTGTCGTGGATGAGAAAAATTTCCGCTACCCTGGGCCTCGTCCCAGTTCGCGAGAAAGTGGCATCATTGCGCTTGCCGACACCATCGAGAGCGCATCCCGCTCGCTCCAAAAACCAACGCCCGCAAAAATCCGCGCGATGGTCGATGACCTCGTTCGCACCAAAATCAATGACGGCCAACTCAACGACTGCCCGCTCACGCTCCGCGAACTCTCACTCGTCAAGGACAGCTTCGCCGCAACCCTGCGCAGCATGCTCCACAGCCGGATCGATTATCCAAAAGACGACGGCACAATCGCCGGCAAACGCCCATCGGCCGAAACCAGCCATGGCGACCGCGTGATCCCGATGCCCAAGCGCGCCTGATCATCTAGCAACCCTCAAATTCGCCCCTCATGTCGCTGGAAGTCATCATTGGAAATCATCAGGAAGCCATCGAAGTCCCAGAATGTTGGCTGACCGCGCTCGAGAGCATCGCCTACGAAGCCGCCCGCCTTGCATTAGAAAATGCCGCGGAGGATGACTCCCCGCTGTCGAATCTAGCCACGCTTGAGATCGCCATCGTGGATGATATCACCAGTGATCAAGTTCACCGAGATTTCATGGACATCGAAGGTCCCACCGACGTGATCACGTTTCATCACGGTGAGATCGTCATTGGAGCCGAGGTTGCTGAGCGCCAAGCGGCAGAGTACGACGAGCCACTGGCCCGTGAAATTCTCCGCTACATGATCCACGGGCTCCTCCATCTTGCTGGCCACGAAGATGGCCAATCCGACGAGCGGGCGGTCATGGAAGCCGCTCAAGAAACCATCGTCGCGCAACTTTGGACCGCCGGACTACAGGAACGCCTCAATCCCGAATTCCTGAAATAGGGGAGAGCCCGTTCAAGCAGCGCTCGTTTGCAAATGGGCAATCTCCATGCCGATCAGACACACGTCGTCGGAAAACTCCTGGCCCTGCGCGAAATGTTCGACTTCGCTGAACACATCCTGCATCAACTGAGGCAGAGGTAAGCTCGCGCGGCTACGGATGGCCTCGCACAAACGATCAATGCTGAAGGGTTCCGCCATCCCATTCTCAACCTCGAACAGGCCGTCCGTGAAGGCGAGAATCAAATCGCCTGCTGCCAACGAACATTCATGCGTCAAATATTTCGACTCTTCGAAAAGCCCGAGCGCTGGACCTGCCCCACGCGGCGGGGTGATCGACTCAACTCCACCCGCTCCTGCATGAACCAACAGCGGGCTGGGATGCGCGGCATTAGAAAATCGCAGTCGGCCACTTGCCACATCCACAATCACATAGCATGCCGTGGTAAAAAGCGTTGTCCCCAATTGGCGAAGAATGCCACGCAGCGATCGATTCATTTCGGTTAGGAGAGCGCCTGGGTCACCTGCCAGTTCACTCAATTGCTCTTCAAGCGTTCGCATCATCGCGGTTACCAACGCCGCCCGCACGCCATGGCCCATCACGTCACAGATGAAAACTCCCACCGCATTGTCGGAGACGCGGACAACATTGTAGAAATCTCCACTCACCGAGCTGGTGGGGTGGAAGATGCTGCAGAATTTCACCGCACTCGATGATGGCTCAGCACCCCGAGGCAGCGTGGGGAATTGATGTGGCAGAAATGCGACTTGAAGCTCTCGGGCCATATCGAGGTCATCCTCCATGATCGAGTTTTTCTCCCACAATTCACGCGTACGCTCGGCTACCCGCCGTTCTAACTGTTCGTTAAGCGAATGCAGGTCCGCCTCGGCCTTACGGCGCGCGTCGCGCTCCGCCACTTCACGCAGTGCTCGCTGAACCGCGGGCACAAGCCGTCCTAGGCGGTCTTTAAGGACGAAATCCGTCGCCCCATTTTTAAGCAATTCCACCGCCGTTTCCTCACCCACGGCGCCAGAAATCACAATGACGGGAGTATCCGGGCACCGCTCCTTCGCCAGCGCCAACGCCCGAGCGCCATTGAAGTTTGGCAACTTGTAGTCCGCCAAAATCAAATCGGGATGAAATGCGACGATCTCCCGCTCAAAGTCTTCACCCGTCTCAACACGCAACGAGACAAAGTCAACCTCGCCCGATTTCAATTCCCGCAAGATCAACTCCTCGTCGGTGGCAGAGTCCTCAAGAGAGAGAATTCGCAGACGCGTCAGGGTGGGGGTGTTCATGGGTCGAGCTTGGGGGTAACCGGTTCAAAGAAAGCCAATATACCCCCAAATCACTAACGGTTCTCGAAAAATTTTCACAAAGCACTGGCTTAACGATATAGCTGTTCGCGCCACTCTCATAAGCTTGGTCAAGGTCGCTCTCTTCAAGCGAACTGGTCATGACCACCACCGGCACGCAGCGGGTGCGGCCATCGGTCTTCAGCGCCCGCAAAACCTCAAGCCCACTCAAAGCGAACAATTTGAGATCCAGCAAGATGACCTTCGGCACGTGTGGATCCGTGCAATGCGCGTAGGCTCCTTTACGAAAAAGGAATTCGAGCGCGACTCGTCCATCTTGGAAATGCAGAATACGAACGTGTGGGTGTTCCTCTCTGAGAGCACGCATCGCAAACTCCGCATCGTAAAGATTATCCTCAATTAGCAGGACATCAATTTGATTACGCATCGGTCTTAATTCCATTCGATCAATAATACCTCCGACAAACCAACTCTCTTTTCACCCTGCCGGTTTGCTCAAGCGTGACTCGGTTGCAGACGTGAAATTTCCATCCCCACGAGACACACATCATCAGAAAATTCCACCCCGTCAGCAAAGCGTCGGATGTCGGAAAAAATATCCTGCATCAACTTCGTTACCGGTAGCCCTGCGCCCCTGCGGATCGATTCACCAAGCCGGTCCATGCTAAACGCTTCCGCATTGGCATTTTCCACTTCTACCAAACCGTCGGTAAAGGTCATCAGCAGATCACCCGCATCGACTGAACACTTCTCAGTCGAGTACTCCACCCCGTCGCGGAGGCCCAAGGCTGGGCCAAGGCTGGCATTCTGGGCGGAGATGCGCTCCACCCGATTCGTCGCCTCACGCAAAAGGAATGGACTGGGATGGCCGGCGTTGGCAAAGGTGAGAGTCCCTTGAGCGATATCGACAACGATATAGCAAGCCGTCACAAAAAGTGAATGATCCAGCTGCCTCAAGGTTCCCCTGAGCCATTGGTTCATCTGGGTCAATAACTCACCAGGGCTTCCCGAAGACTTGTCGAGCTGCTCGCGGAGCACCCGCATCATCGTGGTCGCCAACGCCGCTCGCACCCCTTCACCCATCACATCGCAAATGAAGATCCCCACCGCCGTATCAGAAACCTGAACCACATGGTAATAATCGCGACTCACCGCTCCAAGCGGCTTGAAAATACTCGAAAACTTCACCGCACTTGCAGCCTCATGCACCCCAGCGGGCAAAGTCGGAAATCGGTCGGACAATAGCGCCATCTGCAATTCTTGGGCCATGACCAAGTCCTCTTGATGATGAAGATTTTTCTCCCACAACTCTTGGGCCGTCTCCGCTGCGCGACTCTCAAGTTGTTCGTTAAGCGAACGCAATTCTGCCTCCACCCGATGCTTTGCCGCTCGGATGCTCACTTCATTCAACGCTCGCTTGATCGATGGCACCAAGCGTTCCATCCGGTTCTTGAGAATGAAGTCTGAGGCACCGTTCTTAAGCAACTCAACTGCAGTTTCCTCGCCCACCGCACCGGAGATCATAATCACCGGAATGTCCGGGTAACGTTCCTTCGCAATCGCCAGAGCTTCACCGCCATTAAAGGTCGGCAACGCATAATCTAACAGGATCACATGAGGTGCAAACTCATCTAACTTCGCTTCAAATTCAGGCCGCGTCTCAACTCGTGTGAGAATCGATTCCATCCCCCGCTGGGTAAGCTCACGCAGCATCAATTGCGCGTCGAAATCGGAATCTTCAAGGAGCAAAATTTTGAGGAGGGCTTGATGTTGCATATTGGTTAAGGTCTTACTCTTTATTCAAACAAATGCAGGACCTTGATATCAGACCCAAAAATGATGTCTAGCACTTTTCTTAACTTTCTCAGCCTCTCAGCAAAACACCCTCCGGACATTACTTGCAGTAGGACATTTTCATTAGACTCAGGACTCGGATTCGATGATCGCAATCGATTAAGATTGAAGCGCTGACGAGAAAAGGGATCACGAGCATGTATATCGATTAGAGAATCACTCAAAAAAGATAAAAATCATTTTCACTTCATGATAGTTATTACTCTATTTTATTAAATTGATTTCGACTATTTTGAATTTGGGAGTGTAAAATAAAACGTTGCTCCATGATCTACCTCTGCTTCTGCCCAAATGCGGCCGCCGTGTCGTTGCACAATGCGTTGAGCGAGCGCAAGCCCAACACCCGTGCCTTGAAATTCTTGCTGACTGTGCAAGCGCTGGAATACCCCAAAGAGCTTGTCTGCGTACCGCTTGTCAAAACCTGCTCCATTGTCTTTCACATAGTAAACCCACCCCTCCGTTGCATTCCCCGATGCACCGATCTCGATCTCTCCAAGCTCACGATGTTTGGTGAATTTGATCCCGTTAGAAATTAGGTTCGTCCATACTTGCCGGATCATCGCCTGAGTGCCTATTGCTTTTGGTAGCGATCGCAAATCAAAATGGACCTTCCGCTCAGGTTCCGAGCTCATGAGTTCATCGAAGACCTCCTTGGCCAAGGCCTCCATATCAATCTCACTGGCCTCAAGATTTTGCCTCCCAAGACGCGAGAACATCAAAAGGTCATCGATCAACTTGCCCATGCGCTGGGCTTCACTGCGGATGATTTCTAACTTCCTCTGGTCCTCAGCGGTCAGTATTTCCGTGCAATCTTCTGCAAGCATGCGGGAAAACCCGTCGATCGCGCGTAAAGGTGCGCGCAAGTCGTGAGAGACCGAGTAACTGAACGCCTCAAGCTCCTTGTTCGCACGCTCCAATTCGACCGCCCGGTATGAGAGGTCATCATTTAGCTTTTGAATTTCTTTCTCCGCTTCTTTTCGCTCAGTGACATCGATGTTGATACCGACGACCCGCGTGGCCTTTCCGTCGTGCCCAATGACTGCCATCTCTGAAGCTTGGATCGTGCGCACTTTTCCATCGGATGCCCGGGTGATGCGAAACTCCCGCTTCCCGCGACCTCCAGCAGCAACCACTTGAGCCAACTGCGCCTCCTGCTCAGGTAAATCCACTGGCAACACCGCGTCGGCCCACGTGCCATAGGGAATCATCCCGTCCACCAGTGGCTCACGTCCGTAAATTTTAAACATGTTTGCTTCCCACCTGAGCTGCTGAGTCTGCAAATCCCACTCCCAGACACCAATGTCGGCAGCTTCGACTGCGAGGCGGCGACGTTCTTCGCTCTCAACCAGTGCCTCCTCCATGTTTTTGCGTATCGTGATATCCTTACGAATTGCGATGTACTGAACCGGCTTCCCTTCACGACTGAGGAAGGGCACGATGGTGGTATCTAACCAATGAAAAGACCCATCTTTGGTGCGATTTTTAATCTCACCCTTCCAAACTTTACCCGCACCAATGGTTTGCCATAATTCCTTGAAAAACTCCGTAGGGTGATAGTCCGAATTGACGAGATGATGACTTTGGCCAATGAGTTCTTCCTTGGTATATCCGCTCGTTTCACAAAATTTCTCGTTGGCATAGGTGATCTTGCCCGCGGCATCGGTGATGGTGACCAGCGCATGTTCATCGAGCGCGGCCTTAAATTTCGCAAGCGTGGTATTTGAGATCTCCAGTTCAGCGGTTCGATCTTTGACGCGTTGGTCGAGTTCGGCATTCAACCTAAAAATTTCTTGCTCGGCTTGTTTGCGAACACTGATGTTAGTGAGTATCAGTCGCAGTTCGCTTGCATCTTCTTCACCATGCGTAACGGTGGCTGACAAATGCACCCAGACCGAGTCGCCAGCCGCTTTCAACATCCTTAGATCGCAGTTCTCAAAAGATCCTGTTAGAAAAAGTCGCTTGCGCGAGAGATAGAAAAGATCCTGATCATCTGGATGGATGAACCGAGAGATAGGCTTGGTGATGATTTCGCTGCGTGGGAACCCCAACATGGCGGACGCACTGAGGTTTGCCTGTTCAATTAAGCCCTGATGGCTCAGTGCAAGATATCCCACTGGCGCAAATTCATAGAGATCAAAGTAGCACGCGCGCGCCGCCGCAAGTGCCACTTGAGCGTGACGAAGCTCCTCATTCTGCATTTCCAGCTCGATCTGATAGACCTCGAGATCATGAAATACTCGCCCCAATTCATCTGGTGGGATGATGCCACCGTTATGAGATATCCCCGCCTTTTCCTTTGCGAGCGCTTCCGCACGCATCCGCAAATCGACTAGCTCTGGCGAAGGAGCGCCAAGCCCTGGATCCTTCGTCAGTGATGATTTCAAATCTTCCATAAACCAGATCCTACAATAGCATCAATCTCTCCGTTGTCACGATTCCATCGAGCTTTCCATCCGCACCCAGCAATGCGGTCGCAATCAATGCGACGCATAACACCGTTCCATCTTTCGTAAGCCGATTGGCCTCATGAAGAATGAGAGCATTTTGCATGGATAAATCTGCCAAGTATGTGAGTTCGCTGTTCAGCGTCCGCTTGTCGGAAAGCCGATCACCCAAGTTCATTTGGAGTGCCTCAGACTCCGTCCAGCCATAAAGGCGGGTAGCTCCTGGGTTCCATGCGAGAATCTGCCCAGTTGAATCCTGCACGATAATCGCATCACTCGAATTACGAACCACAGCGGCCAAACGCCGGAGCTGCTCATCTGCACCTCGAAGTTTTTCCTGCATCTTCACTTTTTCAGTGATGTGCATGAATGAAATTACCGCTCCCTCGATCACATTGTCCAAGGTGCGATAGGGCTGAATATGCATCGAATACCAGTGGCCATTTTTTGCCATCAACTCCTGATCTTTTGGAATCAGTGTGTCTAACACACTTTGGACATCGGGAATCAAGGTATCGTAATGGAGAAGATTTGAAGCGATGTGAGCAATCGGCCGACCGATGTCACTAGCAATGAGGTTGATCACGCTAGACGCGGCAGGGGTGAACCGCATCACTCGGAGTTGATGATCCACAAACACCGTACCAACTCCTGTGCCTGCCAACAAGTTGTTCATGTCGTTGTTGGCTTTAGTTAAGTCAGCAACCTTTGCATTCAACTCCATGTTCACCGTCGATAATTCTTCATTGACCGATTGAAGTTCCTCTTTGGAGGTCTCCAGCTCCTCGTTGGTTGATTGCAGCTCTTCGTTCACCGACTGCATTTCCTCATAGGAGGACCTGAGTTCTTCGGAAGAACTTTCTAACTCTTCGGTCATGCTCTGCAATTGGTCATCCTTCGTCTGCAATTCTTCTCGAATCCGAGCAATAACCCCGTGCACGTCAGATCCTTCCTGAGGAGCCACCTCCGTGGAGACGTTGATGTCACCTTTGATTTCCTCAATCAAAATCAAGTAAAGGGGCGCGTCCGATTTCCCCAACAACTCATTCGTAATTGGAAAAACCATTAGATTGAGAATCCAATCGATCCTGTCGATTTTCAATTGGATCCCGGCATAATGAACTTGTTCTCCCGTTGTAATGGTTTTGCGAAGCGCCGTGGCAATGCTTGGGCGTAACCCATCGCGAGCCATTTTTAGGATGTTTGCGCTCGCGATCTCACCTGGAGGAATCTCCAAAAATCGA
>Ga0114962_10002685_pt1 | contig 14654 bp, 15 predicted proteins | sample C_130820_MF_Meta_FD_87017 | JGI IMG/M metagenome (GOLD analysis project Ga0114962, IMG submission 87017) | Freshwater microbial communities from Lake Croche, Canada to study carbon cycling - C_130820_MF_MetaG | ecosystem: Environmental > Aquatic > Freshwater > Lake | place: Lake Croche, Canada...
AAGCCAGGATCGGATCGAAGGCATGAGCATCCTGCGTACCATCGCCGGGGTCGAACGTCGAGGCGCTACGCCCACCAATGGGGCCAGCGACTGGGGCGCAGGGGCCGTTATTCCGACCAATGGGCAACTCGGCTACTCAATGGCCGGCGTTCAGGTCAGCGAAGCAACGGCCATGAGCCTGGCAACCGTGTTCACATCGGTCGCCATCGTGTCCGATTCGATCAGTTCGCTGCCGCTGAAGGTCTACGAGCGCACTGCCGATGGCGTCAATGTGCCAGTTTCCCGCACGCCCGCACTCATTGACTGCCCATGGCCGGGCGCAACTCGCCAGGACTGGCTTGGCCAGGTGCTGGTGTCGCTGCTTCTTCGGGGCAATGCCTACGGAATCATCTGCGCTCGGGACTCAGCGGGTTATCCATCGGCCATTCAGCTCATTCATCCCGACGCCATGCAGGTCCGCATGGTGGCTGGGCAAGTTGAGTACCGGCTGACCAACCGAGTCGTCGATCCCGAGATGATCTTCCACGTCCCGGCCATGGCGTCACCCGGCTCGGGCATCGGCATGGACCCGATCTCGTACATGCGTAGCTCGCTAGGTGGCGCCATCGCCGCCGAGCGTTACGGCAATAGTTTCTTTCAAAACAGCGCCCAGCCGTCGGGTGTGCTTGAGACAAGTGAGGATCTCAGCCCCCGCGAGACCCTGGAGTTGGCCCGAGCCTGGCGTTCAGCGCACCAGGGCGTGTCGTCGGCGCAGCTGCCGGCGGTCCTGACCGGTGGTGTGCAATTCAAGTCCATCAGCCTCAGCCCCGAGGCGGCCCAGTTTCTGGAGACGCGCAAGTTCTCCGCTGAAGAAATCGCCGCATTTTTTCGTGTCCCGCGACATCTCGCAATCGGTGGCGACGATAAGAGCGTCGGCGTGGTGGGCCTCGAGGCAATTGAACTGCAATTCGTCATGTACTGCCTCGGTCCATGGATGGTTCGGATCGAGAACAAGCTGAACACCTACCTGCCGCCTGGCCAGATCTGCAAGTTCGACCTGTCCGAGCGTGTTCGTGCTCCATCGCTGGAGCGTTACCAGCGGTACACGCTGGCCCGCAACGCCGGCATCTTGTCGGTGAACGAGATCCGGGCCGCCGAGAACCTTCCCCCACTCGCTGCCGACCAATGCGGCGACGATCACTGGTCACCGCTCAACTTCGCCCCCATGGGCAGCCCGGTGTTCCAAGACCCAGCACTGTCATCCGGCGGTATCGGTGGCGGCATGGATCAATCCCCGGCGAAGGGCAACTCCGACGCCATGAATAACGGCCAATGACTTCCACCCTGAACACAGGAGCACCGATGACCGACGTGACCATCAAGAGCGAGCCGCTGATCTACGAGCGCACCAGCCCGCACTCATTCTTCGCAGACAAGGCCAACGCCGAGCTGCGTGGCGACCAGAGCGCCAGGGCCCGGCTCATCGAGCACCAGGCCCAGATGGACGTGGAGATGCGGACCACCACCTCGGTGGCTGGTTCCGGTGGCGACTTCGACGCCCCGATCCACCTGCAGGAACTGTTCCGCACATCGACCCGAGCCAACCGTCCCCTGGCCGACCTGTGCAAGCCGATCCCGCTGCCTCGCGGGTTCAACAAGGTCACCGTGCCCCGGCTGATGTCGACCACCATCGCCTCGACCGAGACCAACATCCAGGTCGACGGCGGCACGCTCAACGAGACCGACCCCACCACGGCCACCATGAGCGCCAACGTCTGCACTATCGCTGGCACCATCACCGCTAGCCAACAGCTCATTGACCAAGCCCCGCAGCCCGGCGCTGACCTGATCATCGCCACCGAGCTGAAGCGTGACTACGACGCCCGCCTTGAGCTGCAGCTGCTCAGCGGCACCGGCACATCTGGCCAGCTGCGTGGTCTGTCGTCGCTGACGCTGCCCACGGGCAACAGCATCGCCGCACCTGGGACGGTGTCGCTATCGACCATCTGGACCGCCATTGGCCAGGCCGCTGCCGGTATCGGCAACAACCGAGGCAAGGCACCCGAGGCGGTTCTGATGGCTGGCCGTCGGTACTTCTTCATGGCCGCCACAGTGGACCCGACGCAAGCCTGGACCCCCGACTCGGGCGGTTACTGGACGAACCCCGACGTGCCGCACGATTACGAGGGCAACTTGTACGGCCCGCTTCTCGGCATCCCCACCTACATCGACGGCGCTATCCCTGCCGGCGCCACCGCCGACGCCATTTGGGTGGTGCGCCCCAGCGATATGTACCTGTGGGAATCAGAGCCCCTTGTCCAGGTGGCCGTCGACTCATCGCCCAACGGCTCGCTGGGAGTGCGAATCAACTTCCACGCATACGTCGCCTTCATCCCCGACGCCAAGACCAACGCCGCCGGCGAAGCCGTCAGCATCGCCAAGGTCGGCGCCATGGCCCAGCCCAGCGGTTACTAGGAGCAATCATGGAACTGTCAGCCAGAAACGCCAAGGCCGACCTGCTGCGTGAAGTACGTCGCGAGGTTCGCCGTGCGCCTGCTGGGAACATGGAAGTTCGTACCGCCGATGGCGGCCTGACCTTCCGAGGCCTAGCGTCCAGCGTTGAGTCGCCCTACGACATGGGCTGGTACTCGGAGACCGTCGCTAGGGGAGCGTTTACCAAGACCCTGTCGGAGAACCCCGACGTGGTCCTGCTCGCCAATCACGAAGGGCTACCGCTGGCCGCCACCCGCAACGGTTCGCTCACACTTGAGCAGACCGACGCCGGGCTGGAGTTCACAGCAACCGCCGACGCCGCCGATCCTGACGCCGCCCGCATCGCCGCCAAGGTGGAGTCGGGCCTACTCAGTGAGTGCTCCTTCGCCTTCCGGGTCACCCGCCAGGACTGGAACGAAGCCCGAGACGAGCGCACGTTGCAGGAGATCGACCTAAACCGGGGCGATGTCAGCGTCGTGACTTTCGGGGCCAATCCCAACACCGCCGTCCAGATGCGTTCGATGCTCACCGAGCTCGATGATGACGCCCTGGCCGAGCTGCGGGATGACCCCGAGATGCTTGGACTGATGCGCCGGCTGATGCCCGAGACCGTCATCGAGGAGGAGATCGTGCCCACGATCATCACCCCGACCAATGTTTCAGCCTTCACCGCTCGGGCCTACGCCCTGCGGCCCCGCAGTTAGTAACACCTCACGCCGACTTCGACCACGGCCAGGACGCCGGTGCCCTACGGGCGCACCACCTCCGAACCGTCGCCGAGCCACCTGAGTGACCAATCCATCCATCACCAAGGAGTAACAATGTCCAGCCCCATCCTTGACGCAGCCAAGTCCAAGCGGACCGCCCTGCAGAATGACCTCGAACTGATCACAGTCGAGCCGACCACTGAGGCCCGCAGCCTCACCGATGACGAGACCGCAGCCTTCGAGGCGACCGTTGAGTCGATCAAGAAGCTCGACGGTCAGATCGAGATGCTGTCCGCTGAGGAGGCCCGCAAGGCCACCGCCGCAGCCGCCGCCGTGGAGATCGCAGCAGAGGCCCCTGTGGCCGCCCCTGTGGTCATCCGCTCCGAGCCGATGACGTACACCGAGCACAGTGGCTCGTCGTACCTCATGGACCTCGCCGCCATTCAGGTGCCCCAGGCTGGCATGAACGCCGAAGCCGCACGCAGCCGCATGGCTCGCCACGGCCAAGAGGTTGAGGTCGAGGCCCGGACGAACCCCCGGCTCGCCAAGAACCTCGCCGCCGCCAAGCGTGAGGCTCGTGCCACCAACACGTTCGACACCACTGGTGGCGACATGGTGCCGCCGCTGTACCTGATCGACTCCTGGGTGCCTGCCTTCCGTCCTGGTCGCATCATTGCCGACCGCGTTCGGACCATGGACCTGCCGGCTGGCACGGACAGCGTGAACCTGCCCAAGGTCGCCACCGGCACCACCGCATACGCCCAGGGCGCCGCTACGTCCGGCACCAACGCATCGCTCACGTCCACGGACCTGACGACCGCCACTGTCACCGCACCGGTCACAACCTACTACGGCCAGCTCGAAGCCAGCCTCCAGCTGCTTGAGCAGTCCCCGGTGTCCGGCGGCATGGACCAGGTCATCTTCCAAGACCTGCAGGCCGCCTATGACCAGGCGCTGGACGCTGCGCTTCTGTCCGGCACGGGCACATCTGGCCAGCACAAGGGCGTCCTGACCTACGCCGCCACCGTCGGAGCCACCACTGGCTCGGGTTCGTGGACCCGCACGGGGGCCACCACGTTCCTCAACGCCGGCGGTGTGTTCAACACCCTGGTATCGGCGGTCAACCAAGTGGAGACCAACCGGTTCGCCGCTCCGACCGCAGTATGGGTCCACCCGCGTCGTGCCAACTCCTTCGGCATCCAGCTCGACACCAGCGCCACCGCTGGTCGCCCGCTGTTCGTCAAGGCCGGCAACAACCCATTCAACGCACTCGGCAACGCTGCCGACGGCTCGGTCCCCCAGGGATACGCCGGCGAACTGTATGGCCTCCCGGTCATCAAGGACGCCTCGATCCCGACCAACTGGCTCACAGCTTCGACCACCCCGGTAACCACCGGTGGCACGCAGGACGTGATGTGCGTGGTCAAGGAAGATGACATCTTCCTGTGGGAAGGCCCGACCCGGCTGCGTGCGCTCCCCGAGGTGTCGTCCGGCACGCTCGGTGTCCGCTTCCAGCTGTTCGCCTACTCGGCGTTCATGCCTGACCGTGCGCCGACGAGCATCCAGCTCATCACCGGTGCCGCACTGGCCACGGCCAACCTCGGCTTCTAGCCGATAGTGATTGCCGCACTTCTGGCTCGGCGACGCCGGGCGCTGATTCTGGGCGACGAGTCCATCCTCGTCGATACAGAAAACCTCCTCTGTGCCCTGCTGGGCGCCGAGTCAGAAGTTGCGGTACCTCACGCCATGCAGCGCGCAGTACCCGCCCGACCACGACCTAAGGACTGACCATGGCAACCAAACTCGGAGCCACAGGTGGCGCTAACGCCTTCCGCACTGCGTCGGGTGCGTCGATCATCAGCGCTGCTACCTACATCTCACTGCATACCGCTGACCCCACCTACACCGGTCTCGTCGGAGAGGCATCTGGCGGTTCCCCCGCTTACGCCCGCAAGGCAGTTGCATGGAACGCCCCGACATTCTCCGCTGGTACAGAGACCATCACCAACTCGGGCGCCATCACCTTCGACGTTCCTGCTGGCACCTACACGTTCTGGGGCATCTGGGATGCACTCGCCGGCAACTTCCTGATGGGCGGCACCTGCACCAGTCAGGTGTTCAGTGCTCAGGGCCAGTACCAAATCGCAGCCGCTGCATTGACCATCACCGCAGTCACGGCCTAGCCAGTGGGCGTCAGGGATGGCGTCCAGGGCGTCGGCATCCAAGGCCTATCGGTCCAAGGTTTCCAAAGCGCTGCAAATAACACCGCAACCGGCGGAGTCACTCTCACCGGTTCGGCTACTGGCTCACAGGTCGGACTGAACACCGCCACCGGGTCAATCACCTTGGCCGGCACCGCCGCCGGGACGCTGATCCTGCCTGGCACCGGCATCGGGTCAATCACCATCACCGGCACGGCTACTGGCTCCCACATCGGGACCGGCACGGCCACCGGGTCGATCACCATCACCGGCACGGCTACTGGCTCGCTGATCTACAGCGGCACCGGCACCGCCGCCGTCACCATCACCGGCACGGCAGTCGGCATAGTGCCCTTCACGCTCCCCGGACTACCGGGCTACTCGAACCCGACCAGCACTACGGGGTCGGCCAGCCCGAGCAGCTCGTCCGGCACCGTTTCACCCACTTCTACCGGAGGGCTCGTCTAATGGCTGCTGACTTCAGCATCAAGCAGTCCGAAACTCTGCCCTACCTGAATGACTCGCTGACGTACTCCGACGGCTCGGTGGTCAACCTGACCGGGGCCAGCGTCAAGTTCATCATGCGCTCGCTCACCGCCACGCTGCCCACCGTCAGCGCAGCCGCCACCATCGTCAGCGCCACCGGCGGGACCGTCCGCTACGCCTTCAGCACCACAGACACCGCTACCGCTGGCCGGTTCCAAGCGATCTGGCAGGTGACGTTCTCCGGCGGGCAGCTGATGAGCTGGCCGACCGTTGGCAGCCTCGACATCAGCATCGAGGACAACGCCATCACCACGTCGGCGGCGCCCCTGTTGGCGTCACTCGGCCAGGTGAAGGACTACCTGAACATCACCAACACCGACCGGGACCGGGACCAGAAACTCATCACCATGATCAAGGCCATCGGCCCGGTCGTGGAGGCGATCACCGGCCCGATCATCCAGCGTGCCATCACTAATGAAATGTGCGATGGCGGCAGCGACCGGATCACCCTGCTCCACGGCCCGGTCGCCCAGGTGATCAGCGTTACCGAGTATCTAGCCAACGTCGAGTATCGGCTGCAGCAGATTCCTGCCGGCCGTCCAGATCTCGGCACCATGTGGTCCTATATCTTTGAGAAGGATCGCACCATCATCCGCCGGGCCCCCGGTGGCGGCACGCAGAAGTTCTTTGGTGGCACCGATTCCATCAGCGTGTCCTACATCGCAGGACTTGAAGCCGTCCCGCCGAACGTGACCGAGGCTGTCTGCGAACTGGTGCGGGTTCACTTTCAAGCCACCCAGCAAGGTCGCCCACGCCCCGGTGGTGGGTTCGGCAGTGATGACGACAGCATCAACCCGATCATGGGCTTCTTCGTCCCGAACCGGGTGCGTGAGCTGCTCGTCCCCAACCGCCGGCACCCATCGATCGCATGAGCATCCCTGTCTCCACTGTCCCCGCTGCACTCGCTGGGCTGCAGTCACTCGTCGCTACCCAGGTCGCCACCGACTCGAAGGCGTCGCAGATCGTCCTGTGCCTCGGTGAGCCCGGCATGGATCTGCCCAGCGACATCATCCAGATCGGCACGAACGTCCGACGGTCGGTGCGCCCCCAGGTGTTCATGGGATCGTTCCAGGCCCAGGCGCTCGAGGAGGACTACGACATCGAGGTGCTGGTGTCGTCCTGGTCCGGCGACGCCGACCCGGCCGCCATCGTCAACCGGGCCTATCAGCTCGTCGCCTACGTCGAGACCGCAGTCCGCACCGACCCCACGCTGGCCGGCGTCGTGCTCGAGGCCTACCCATCCAGCACCAACGGCGGCAACGCCGAATGGAGCGGCGACCCAGTGGGCCGCCTCTGCGAGATCACCGTCACCGTCCACGTCACAACTCTCAACTAGGAGCCCGAATCATGTCCCTGTTCCAGTACATCGGAATGCCCGAAGCCAACTTCAGCTTCGATGCGAACCCCGACGAGACCGTCTACGAGCCGGTCGATGTCACGCCGCCTGTTTCATCCAAGAAGGCCACGTCGGCCACAAGTGAGGAGTCCAAGTAATGGCCCAGTCATCTCGCAGGTCATGGATCGGTATCCAGCCCACTGCCGCCGATGCGATCCTGTCCACCAACTACGCCAGTGGCGTCACGAGTATCGTGCTGTCAAACGTGAACACATGGACCACGGCGCCCGCCACTGGCCAGGTCATGGTCATCGTGGACGGCTACAACACCGAGCAGGTGGCGGTCACCACTTACGCCTCAGGCACCGTCACATGCCCGGCCACCGCCAACGCCCACGGAAGTGGCACCTATGTCTACTTCCAGGCCGCAGCAACCCCGGCACCGACCGCCTACGTCCCGGTGACGAAGATCGACGCCCAGGACAACATCGCCATGCTCCAGGATAAAGGCTTCCGTGGAAGTCAGATCTCGGTGGCAGGGGTCCAGCAAGGGATGCGGGTCGGCAAGTTGTCCTTCGACGGCGACTTCTTCCCCGACACCGCCGGTTACTGGCTCAACTCGCTGTTCGGGTACTACAAGTACACCGCCACAGTGGTCAGCACCACGCCAGCCACCTACGCCTTCAGCCAGTGCAACACGACCCCGGCGAACCAACCAGGTCAGCCTGCCCCGGTTCTGGTATACGTCTACAGCCCATCGAACAACAACACCCGCGTGTACGCCTCAGCGATTGTCAGCGACTTCTCGCTGAAGGTCGACCCCGGATCGCTGATGTCCTACAGCTGCACGCTGATGGCCTACGCATCGGGAGTCGTCACCAGCCCCGCCACCATCCCGCCGACGTTCACGACGTTCACCCCGGTGGCGTCCCGTGTGGCCCAGATGAGCCTGGCCGGCACGCCGAACATCAAGGTGGAGACCGCCGACTTCTCGTGGAAGCGGGCCGAGGCTGCACCGATCAACACGCTGCAGGGCATCCAAGACCCGATGGAACTGTTCGTCGGACCGCTGGATCTGTCCATCAAGGCCAAATTGGTGTGCGACAACGACACCGAGCTGAACTACTACCTGAAGGGCACGCAGAACGCCGTGGTCTTGACTGCCACCCAGGGCACCACCGACGCCGTCAACGGCATCAAGGTGACATGCACGAAGGTCAACTACGACGACGCCAACATCAGCCGGGACAAGGCTTACGTGGAGATCTCCTGTTCGATGTCCGCCATCGCCAACACCACAGACGTGGCCACTGGTGGTAACGGGCTGTCGTCGTCACTGGTCACCCTGTCCACCGGCACCGCCGGGACCGCACTGCAGTACGGGACTATCGCCTGATGCGCCTCGATCTCCCCCACGATGGCTGGGCCAAGCTGCGTGAACCTGACGAGATCCCCCGCAAGCGGGCTCGTCAGTTTCGCAAGGTGCTCTACCGGCTCGCTGCCCCGGCGTCTGATGTCGATCAAGACCTCAGCGCCGAGGCCCAGGCCGCCGAAGTGGGGCGGGCCATGCTGGCGTCAGACACCGGCATGGACGGGGTCGAGGACATGGCCGAGGCCATGGTCCTCGCAGCGGTGTCTGAGTGGTCCTATGGGGCCGTCTGCAGCGAGGTCATGGACAACATGCCCGACGCTGCAGTGGACGCCATCTATGCGTCCTGTCAGGAACGTGGCTACATCGAGAAACTGATGCCGGACTTCGGAGCATCGGCTGATGAAGATTCCCCCACTACGCCTTCCTGAGCCTGGCCTCATCTCTCGAAGGCAAGCGCCTGGCCGAGCCGCTGCCCATGTGGCTGGCCGGCCCCCTGGAGACCTACCGCATCAGCCAAGCGTGCCCCTGGTGGGTGCCACCGGACGATGAGACCGGCGACTTCAACCTGCTGGTGATGGCCCGCATCCACAACATCCACGAGAACCACCGACTCCAGCAGCAAGCCGAGATGATGGGAGCAGCCGGTGGGTGACCTCTCGATGTCGATGATCCGGGGCGAGTTCGACAAGCAGCAGAAAGAAGCCGAGACCGAGGCCCGCAAGACGATCCGGCTGGCACTGCGAAACGTGGCCAGGGACGTATCCAAGGCCGCCAAGGCCAAGGCCCCGGTCTCTTCTGGACCGACTCGTGTGGGCGCCATCAACGGTGAGTTGAAGAAGTCCATCGGCCTGTCCAAGAAGAAGGACAAGGTAGGCGAGGACTACTACGCCAAGGTCGGCCCGAGGGGTCAGGCCCGGTACGCATCTCAGCGCACGGCCAAGGGCGCCATGGCCCGCACCTCAACCTACAGCGCCCGAAAAGGCCAGCGCACCTACAAGCCCCACATGAATACCGACCACAAAGACGCCCTATACGGCGTCAAGTTGTACCGGGCGAAGATGGAAGATCGCTACCACTACATGGCCGCTGGCTTCGCTGTGGCCGAGGCCACCGCAGGCAAGACGGCGCAAGAGTCATTCGACAAAGCATTTGAGAGGTTCCACTAATGCCAGGTGCGAATGTCTTTGTAGAGCTCAAGGCGAACATCACCGAGTTTCAGGCCAAGATGGGCGAGGCCCGCTCGGAGATCAGCAAGCTCGAGAAGCACCAGGGCACCACGCTGGAGAAGGTCTCGGCGTTCGGCAAGGGCGCCATGCTCGGCGTGGCCGGCGCTGCGGTCGGCGTCGGTGGCATGGCCATCGAGATGGCCGACAAGCAGGAGATCAAGCAGAAGCAACTCGAAGCCAGCCTGAAGTCGGCGGGCACCGAGTGGGGCAAGGTCAAGGACCAGGTCAAGCAGGCCGGCGACGAGAGCACCAAGTACGGCTTCAATCAGGCCCAGGTCGATAGCGCCCTGAACCTCGGCGTGATCAGTACGCAGAATCTCGGCAAGGCCCACGACAACCTGAAGGTTGCCATCGACCTGAGCAAGACCAAAAACATCGACCTGGACACCGCCATGCAGGCGGTGGACAAGGCCGCAAACGGTCAGACCGCCGGGCTCAAGAAGCTCGGCATCGACCTGAACATCTCCGCCGGCGGTGCCAAGAAGGTCGCCAGCGCCCAGGACGCTCTATCCAAGGCGCAGCAAAGGGTGAACGAGGACCAGGCCGCTGGCGCTGACTATGCGGCGGCCGGATCCAAGGCCAACAACAAACTCGGTGACGACGTACTCAAACTTGAGAACGCCCATAAGAAACTGACCAGCGCCCAGCAGGCGGGCAACAACGTCCTCGACGCACTGAAGCAACGACTCAGCGGCCAGGCCGACGCAGCCGCTGACACATTCGCCGGAAAACTCGCAGCCGCCAAGGCTCAGGCCACCAACCTCGGGGCTGAGATTGGCGACAAGCTGATGCCGGTGCTCAGTCATCTAATGGGCGCTGTTGAGAAAGTCGTTCACTGGCTGGAGAAGCACAAGGGCATCGCCATCGCCCTGGGCATCGTCATCGGTACTGTCCTGGTCGCCGCCATCGGCACCTACATCGCCACGCAGGTCATCGCCCTGGCCGCCACTGTCGCAACCGGGGTCGGTGCCATGGCCACCGGTGTGATGATGGCCGCCGCCTGGCTCCTCGCACTCGGCCCCATCGGGCTGCTGATCGTGGCCGTCACCGCCATCGTCGGCGTGTTCATCGTGCTGTACAAGCACAGCCAACTGGTCCGGGAGATCGTGGCCACCATCGGCCATGCGTTCAAGGCCGCCTTCGACTTCATCCTGGGCATCGTCAAGGGTGCCATCGGGTTCATCAAGACTCACTGGGAACTGCTCCTGGCGATTTTGACCGGCCCCATCGGGCTGATCCTCCTGTTCATCAAGGACCACTTCGACCAGATCAAGCAGATCGTCATGGGGGCCATCGACGCAGTGGTCGGGTTCTTCACTGCGCTGCCCGGTCGGGTCACCGGCGCCCTGGGCGACGTGGTCGGCACCATCTTCGGTGCGTTCAAGAACGCCGGCACCTGGGTGTGGCAGCACGTCCTGCAGCCGGTCATCGGGTTCTTCACATCGCTGCCCAGCAAGATCGTCACCGCCCTGGGTGACTTCATCGGCAATGTGTTCGCCGGTCTGACGAAGGTCGCCACCTGGCTCGAGAACCATGTATTCAAGCCCCTGCATAAGTTCTTCGCAGAGTTGCCAGGCAAAGCGTTCAAAGCGGTGGGTGACATCGTCGGCACAGTGTTCGCCGGGTTCATGACCATCGCCACATGGTTCGTCACCAATGTCGAACTGCCGGTCATCAAGTGGTTCACCGACCTGCCCGGTAAAGCATTCAAGGCTGTGGGCGATATCGTCGGCAAGGTATTCAAGGCCTTCATGACCATCGCCACATGGTTCGTCACCAATGTCGAGATCCCGGCCATCCAGTGGTTCACCGACCTGCCCGGTAAAGCATTCACCGCTATCGGTGACATCGTCGGCACAGTGTTCGCCGGTCTGACGAACATCGCCACCTGGCTGGAGACCAACGTCTGGACCCCGGTGGTCAATTTCTTCACGGGGCTACCAGGTCGCATCGCCGGCGCCGCTGGCAACATCGTCGGCAGCGTGCTCGGTGGCATACCTGGCATCGGTGGGTTGTTCAAGGCCGAAGGCGGCCCGGTCGATGGCGGTCGGCCTTACATCGTGGGCGAACGTGGCCCGGAACTGTTTGTGCCACCGGGCGCTGGCACCATCATCCCCAACCACGCCATCAGCGGTAGGGCGTTGAGCGGTGGCGGTGCAGCTGCTGGCCCTGTGTACCTGCAGATCGACGGCAAGACGTTCGCCACGCTGATGCTCCCATCGCTGCAGACCACAGTGCTCCAGGCGCAGCGCACATCGAGCGTCAACATCTTCGGATCGGCGGCATGACCTCGCTGACGATGCCCACCATCTCGGTCCAGGTGGCGTTCCAAGACACCCCCTACGCCACCAGCCCGGTATGGACCGACGTGACCCGGTGGGTGCTGGGACTGTCCACCACCATGGGCCGCCAGCATGAACTGAACCAGGTGGGGCCGTCGACCGCCACATTGCAGATCGACAACCAAGATGGTCGGTTCTCGCCCTGGAACACCGGCAGCCCCTACTACTACACCGCATCAGGACTCACCCCTGGCCACCCGGTCAAGGTCACCGCCACCTGGCTGGGCGTCACCTATCCAGTGTTCCGGGGCGTGACCAAGTCCTGGGTGCCGACCTATGGCGCCACTCGGGCCACTATGACGCTGGCCTGTTACGACATCCTGGCGCTGTTGAACTTCAACAGCCTGGACAACACCGCCTATTCGATCCTGCCCATGGCCAGCGCCAACGACTACTGGCCGCTCGATGACCCCATCGGTTCCACCCAGGCCAGCGACGACAAGGGCACCCACCCCGCACTGAACAATGGGGCAATCTTCGGCGTCGCTGGTGCGTTCCCGACCTCGAGCGCCACAGCGGTGTCGTTCCCCTCGATCCTCACCAACCTGGTCACCGCCGCCGCAGTATCGACCGCTGCGGCCATGTCGGTCGATGTATGGGTGAACACCACCACCGCCACCACCACGTTGTTCAAGCTGGGTGCAACCTCCACCGACTTCTACTTGGGGCTCACTGGCGGTCACGTCACGGCAACGGTCAAGGGAACCACCACCACCGCCATCAGCCCAGACGTGGCTGATGGCCAGTGGCACCACGTCGCCCTGACCTACTCGGGGTCGGTCGTCCTGGTCTACGTCGACGGGGTGCTCGTCAGATCGGGCACCGCTACCGGGGCGGTCACCAGCGCCGTTGCGTCCATCGGCATCGCCAACGCATCGCAGTCCATGGCGCAGGTTGCCCTGTACCCGCTCGAACTCACGCCCGCACAGATCGCCAGCCAGTACGCCATCGGCTCGGCGGGGTTCGTGACCCAGGACACCGGGGCACGCACCACTGCAGTGCTGGAGGTGGCAGGCGTGCCGTCGGCCATGTACTCGATAGGGACCGGGACCACCACTGTCCAGGGTTCGAGCTCGTCGCTGGCCACCACGTCGGTGATGTCGTACTTGAATACGGTGATGTCCTCCGAGCGAGGCATCTTGTACCAGGACGCTGGCGGGACGATCCGGTTCTTGAATCGCCACTACTCCTACGAATCGACCAACGCCAACACCAACCAGTTCACGTTCGGCTACGCCACCGGCCAGCTGCATTACTACTCGGCGGGCCTGGTCCCCGGCATGGACGACATCGACATCTGGAACAACGTCCAGGTGGGTCGCAGCGGTGGCGTGACGCAGGTAGCCCAGGACACCACCAGCCAGACGAACTATGGCCGGCGCACCATGAACGCCACCGGGCTGCTGTTCCTGAACGACCTCGACTCCATGGGTCTCGCCCAGGGGCTGCTGCTCCAGTACAAGAACGCCAAGGCGCGGGTGCGGTCGATGACCGTCGACAACACCATCGGTGCCGGTGCCGCCCTGCCGGCCATGTTGGGACTCGACCTGCAGGACCGGATCACCATCAACTGGCGGCCCATCGACGGCAGCACTGTCGACTTCACCCAGGCGTCACTGGTGGAACAGATCAGCCACACCGTCACGCCGAGCACCTGGACGACGACCCTGGCGGTCAGCCCTGTCGGCACTGAGACGTTCTGGCGCTTGGACATGACCGCACTCGACAACGTCGTCCCCACCGGTCTCGGGTTCTAGGAGGAACATGCCCACCAACACCACCATCCCCACCAAGGCCGTCAACACGGTCCTGTCGTCGACCGAGTGGAACTACCTAACCCCGCTGAACAACTCCATCGGCGTCCTGGCCGGCACCGCCCAGTCGGGCACCTTGCCAGCAGTGACCGCTCCGAACTTCCAGATCATCGCCGGCCATGCGACCGGCACGACGAACGTCAGCGGCGGTCTCACGATCACCCTTCCCGGTGGCGGGTTCCCCAATGGGCTACTCAGCGTCGTGGTCTGCGCTGGCGACAACATCACTTCCCAGGGTGTCGTCCAGATCGTAAACGCATCGACCAACAGGACGACCATCCAGGTGAACTGCCTGACAGCGACCACCCCTGCGCTGATGAACACGGCTGCGGTGGCGGTCAACTACATCGCCATCGGGTTCTAGTGGCTCGGTTCCCGCTCGCCATCTGGAAGGGCCCGCTGCCTGCTGCCAACTACAAGGCAGGCCCAGCGCCCAAGATCGGGACCGTCCACCACGTCATCGTCGGCTCGGCTGATTCGGCCCTGGCCACCTTCAAGAACCCCGCCAACAAGGTGTCGGCACACTTCATCGTCTGCGGCCCTGGCGACTCCAGCCCCGACGGCACCATCTGGCAGCTGCTCGACACCGCCGACATCTGTTATGCCCAGGGCGCTGGCAACTACCCGCCCACCGCCTA
>Ga0114962_10002686_pt1 | contig 14644 bp, 11 predicted proteins | sample C_130820_MF_Meta_FD_87017 | JGI IMG/M metagenome (GOLD analysis project Ga0114962, IMG submission 87017) | Freshwater microbial communities from Lake Croche, Canada to study carbon cycling - C_130820_MF_MetaG | ecosystem: Environmental > Aquatic > Freshwater > Lake | place: Lake Croche, Canada...
ATTTCAAATAAAAAAGGAATGACAGCGGCTGAATCAATTGCCAAGTTCGAATGTCACAACAACAATATTGATATACAGCTTTGTATTAGTGGTGTTGAAACCATTGCATGGAAGCCTCGTGAAAAGTGTGTCTCTCAAAAAGGAGAATATAACACTGAAAAAGATGTGCTTTTTTATGATGATGCACCCGATATGTATTTTCAACTAACCGACAATCAGTTTGCCATCTTTTTTCCAGAAGATGTACACGCACCCATGATTGGTGGCGACGCTGAAATAAAGAAGTTGGTTATTAAAGTTAAATTGTGATTTAATGATTTGAATGAAAGAGATGATTTTAGCTTGGATTAGAAATCATTTCTTTACAAATCATTGAATCATTTAAATCATTAAATCATTATTAAGATGAGCAAGAAACAAGAAATTATCGACATTATAGTTGCGCAAGGAATGTTGCCACTATATTTTAATGCAGACGAAACAGTTAGCGTTGAAATTTTAAAATCAATCTACAAAGCGGGTATCAAAGCAGTAGAATATACCAATCGTGGTGAAGCAGCTTTGAGAAACTTCAAGAAATTGGTTTCATTGAGAGATGCTGAAATGCCTGGTTTGAAATTAGGTATTGGCACGATCAAGAACTTAGCAACTGCTGAAATTTATGTAGAAGCAGGAGCAGACTTTATGATCAGCCCGGGTTTTGTAAAGGAAGTAGCTGAATTCTGCAATACAATAGAAATGTTGTATGCACCTGGTTGTATGACTCCTACTGAAATTATCGAAGCAGAAAACACAGGGGTTACTTTCATAAAGTTGTTCCCAGGAAACATGTTAGGGCCTGAGTTTTTAAGCGGTATCAAAGATATCTTCCCTAATTTGTTGTTTATGCCTACAGGTGGTGTGGATACAACGCACGAAAACATATCTGCCTGGTACAAAGCAGGTGTTTGTGCAGTAGGTATGGGTAGCAAATTGATTAGCAAGAAATTGATGGAACAAAAAGACTATGCAGCAATTGAAAAATTGACTGTAGAAACACTTGCTATCATCAAAGCAGTAAAAGGGTAAACCTTAATAGATAGTTGAAAATGGATAATTAATAGTTGTACAATAATCAGGTTACTGTTTTGTTGTACAACTTTTTCATATTTATGTCCTATATAAAATTAATACCTCAGATAACATATAAACTTGCATTATGACAAACGAAAAAATTGGAAAGTATAGGTGGACGATTGTCGCGCTGTTATTATTTTCTACTACTATCAATTACATGGATAGAAATGTAATTGGCTATTTAAAAGACTATTTCTGTACGGCACAACCCAATGGATTTGGATGGTCTTCCACTGATTTTTCTTATCTGACTGCCATCTTCACTGGCTTTTATGCTGGCTTTACATTGTTTGCTGGTTTTATTATTGATAAAATAGGTACCAAAAAAGGTTTGGCAGCTTCTCTCATTCTGTGGTCAGTTGCGGGTATCTCCAGTGCTTTTATGGGTATAGGTTTGTGGGCACACAATGTTGCCAGAGCCATCTTTGGTGCAGGTGAAGCTGGCAACTTTCCTGCTTCTATTAAAACAGTAGCAGAATGGTTTCCCAAAAAAGAACGTGCCTTAGCTACTGGGATATTTAATTCTGGTTCCAACATGGGTGCAATGATTTGTGCACTGATAATCCCTTTAATTCTTTCTACCTGGAATCCTTCAGAAGAAGGGCATACACTGTTCTTGGGAATCTTCCATGGTTGGCAGATGGCCTTTATTATTACTGGTCTTGTTGGCTTTGTATGGTTATTATTCTGGAGTAGGTTATATGGCACCCCAAAAGAATTACTAGCAAAAGGAAAGCTTAGCCAAGAAGAGTATGACTACATTCATAGTGGTGATGAAGTAGAAGTAGTAACCGAAGTGGTTAAAGAAAAAGTACCTTGGTATAAAATGCTTACTTACAAACAAACTTGGGCATTTGTATTAGGTAAATTCATGACCGATGGTATCTGGTGGTTCTTATTATTCTGGCTTCCTACTTATATCAAACAACAATTTTGTGTAGGAATGGATCCTGTTACAACAAAGCATACCGTAATGATTTCTACTTTTATCGTTTATGGGATAGCCATTTTGGGTTCTATATTCGGTGGTTCCATCCCTATGATTTTTATGAATAAAGGCTGGCAGACGTATAAAGCTCGTATGACTGCCTTGCTACTTATTGCTTTCGCCCCTTTGTTATTGTTAAGTACACAATATGCTGCTAGTTTGGGTATTGTAGCTGCCATTGCCATCATCAGTATTGGTGGTGCTGCTCACCAGGCGTGGAGTGCTAATCTGTTTACTACTGTTTCGGATATGTTCCCTAAAAAAGCTGTTGGTTCTGTTACCGGTATTGGTGCAGCAGCAGGTGGTTTGGGTGGTGTTTTGGTACAGTTGCTTGCAGGTGGATTAGAAGATAAATACCGCATAAAAGGGGTAATGGAAGCAGCAAATGCTGGGCTAATAAAAGCTACAGATGCCATTCCTTTGGATAAAGTAAAAATGGATAACCTGAAAAGCGTATTGATAGATAGTAATATGCTAAGCGATGCAAGACATTTTATATCTTCCAATGTATCCGTTGCGTATGGTATCATGTTTACTGTATGTGCTTTAGCCTATTTATCGGCATGGACTATGATGAAAGTATTAGTTCCAAAGCATAGTCCCATTACAGACTTATAATTTCTTTTATATTACTTTTGTTAAAAGGGCTATCTCGAAAATTAATTTTTGAGGTAGCCCTACTTTTTTCTGCGTATAATAAGTTTGATTCGTTTTGGTATCAGGTTTTTATATGACACCACCCTAGAAAGCAGGTTTCCTAAATAGTACTTTTAATCGCTCTCTTAAAAGAGAGAACCCAATGATAATATCTAAAAAAGTAAGCATAAACAATTAATTTTACTTTCTTTCAACATTAAAATATTTAAGATGAGATTTCTTTTAAAAACATTAGTTACATCTGTAGCGGTTTTGATTGCTGCTTTTTTATTAAGTGGCGTTAGAGTAGATAATACTGTTACGGCAGTATTGGTTGCTTTTGTAATGGGTTTATTAAACAGCTTCATCAAACCAATATTAATTGTATTAACGATACCGATTACTGTAATCACCTTTGGTTTATTTTTATTATTTATTAATGTGTTAATTGTAAAATGGACTTCGGAGATTGTACCTGGGTTTAAGGTAAGAGATTGGTGGGCTGCCCTTATGTTTAGCATCATTGTTTCATTGGTAACGTCCATTATCGAAGGTCTTATTGGGAAAAAGGAAAGGGCATAATTAAATTCAATTACTTTCGCCCAATAGTAAAATAGCATAATTATGAGCAAGACTGTATTTGAAACAACTATAAAACCAATTGCTATCGGTAGTGACCACGCAGGGTTTGAGTATAAGAAAGCCATCAAACAATGGTTGAAAGAAAAGGGGTTTATAATAAAAGACTTTGGTACTACCTCTTTGGATAGTGTTGATTATCCCGATTTCGCACACCCTACAGCTAATAGTGTAGAAAGCGGTGAAGCCGCTTTTGGTATTTTGTTTTGTGGTAGTGCTAATGGTGTTGCTATCACAGCTAACAAACACCAGGGGATTAGAGCCGGACTTTGTTGGGAAAATGAAGTAGCAAAGCTCGTTCGACTGCATAATGATTGTAATATCATCTGTATCCCATCACGTTTTGTGGCGCTTCCTTTAGCACAAGAAATGATTGAAACTTTTATGCATACTGCTTTCGAAGGAGGTCGCCACGCCTTGAGGGTAAATAAGATAGGCTGTTAAGAAATAGCAATACGGGTTAATTTGATAATTTATTTCTTGTAAACTCACTCTATTTTTCGATAAATAGAATACTTCTAAAATACTACATTTTACAGGAAGGTGTATTTTGTTGCATAGAAAGAATTCAAGATTGGTATGAATAAAAAGCACACGATTAATTAATTTTAAATCACACCTCTATATAGTAGAAATAAAACTACAGTTCCCAAGATGATACGGTAGATACCGAATACTTTAAAGCCATGCTTTTGAAGATATCCAATGAAAAACTTGATAGATAATAAAGCTATGATATAAGCTATCACCGAGCCTATGGCAAGTGTGCCAAGGTTCGAAGTATCTTTTAGTACAGCGGGGTCGTTCTTATGTAAATCCCAAAGAGACTTTACCGATGCGGCAAACATAGTAGGTACCGCTAAAAAGAAAGAGAATTCTGCGGCAAGACTTCTGGTTAACTTTTGGCTCATACCGCCCACTATGGTTGCAGCACTACGACTAAGGCCGGGCAATAAAATAGATAATACCTGAAAGCAACCAATGATACCTGCCTTGGTATAGGAAATCTCCCCTTCGTCTTTTATTTCATTTTTAGTAAATAATTTATCTACAAACAATAATAGGACTCCGCCACCAATCATAACAAATGCGATGAAAGTGAGATTGCTAAGAGCCGAATCAATGTGTTTCTTTAATAATGCACCAAAAATGATTGCAGGAATAAGCGCAATAATTAGTTTAATATAAAAAGTAGGGGACTTAAAATCGAGGAACTTTTTCCAATAAACAGTAACTACACTAAGTATAGCTGCTAATTGTATCACTACTTCAAACATCTCTTCGAAAGAATCTATCTGAACACCAATCAATGGGTTGGTTATCTTCATGTGAGCAGTGGAAGACACGGGTAAAAACTCTGTAAGTCCTTCTACTATTGAGATGATTACCGATTGAACTGTTGTCATGATGGGAGGGATGTTATTAATTAGTAAATTTTAAGTGCTTCCTTTTCTATTATTTAAATAAGCTATGCAAAAGAAAGTGTTTATTGCTTCTTTACCAAACTACTTTACCGAAAGTTTTATCATTATTAGGGTTGCTAGCAATTGAAAGGGAATCTAACATGCATTTAGTGCTATCAGTTACATAAAATTTTTCCATAACAACATAGCCACTTCCGCAGCATATTTTTCTTTTATCAGCTGGTGTCCGCACTTTAATTCCTTTACAGAAATCAATGGTTCCTTCTTTTTGAAGGCAACCCCCTGACTGGTAGTAATTACCTTGTCATATGCCCCAAATAACAGATTTATGGGAATTTTGTATTGATTAATTAGTTTACGTATTTCATTCAATCTAGGTTTAAAATTCTTCATAGCACCCCATCTTTTGTAAAGCAACTGCCGCTCCTGTTCTTCACTTATATACAAAAGCGTAAAGATTTCTATAGATCTGTTTATTATTTTAAGGAAGCTCGCTATCTTAATTAATGCAAACAACCATCCGGGATGGCGCATGGTATAACTAAACAATTGATTGCCGATTACAGTGCGTGTAGCAATCTCTTGCCACCCGTTAAACTTTAGTCCATCGGGCGCAACGAGTGCCACTAGTTTTATTTGTTGGGGAAATTTTTGTAACAGGTGCAGGGCAATTCTTCCGCCCATGCTATAACCCATCAGGCTGAAAGAGGCATTGGGTATGGGATTAATTTGATACATTATTTCCCAAAGATCTTCATCAGAAAAAGTAAGTCCTTCTTGCCAATTGGTAGTCCCATGAAAGGGGAAATCTATACATACCAGCGTGTAATCAGCTGCAAGAACAGGTTGTAAAATAGAAAAACTTTCACCGGTAAGTCCATAACCATGAAAACAGAACACCATCTCTTTGCCAGTACCATAAGTATAGTAGGCTATTTGTGACGATTTATACTGCAATACTTCTTTCATCAGAAAAACAAATCTATAACTTATAAGACTTCGAAACGTGTATTGATTTATTTATTGAAATCTCCCCATAGCCGTATTTCTAATGGATGAATGCTTTATTGGATTTAATTATTTATAGAAAGGGGCAACTTTATAGCCATATCTCCATCAGTTAAATCGTACTCATTCGATGAGTTTTGTGTAAAACCATGTAAAACCAACTTCACCTTTTTAAATTTACTACTGTAGCTTCCTTCTTTTGCTTTAAGGATGAGTGATGACTCAGCATTGTACACGATATCCCTTTTATAATACGTCCCTTTTTCGTAGTCGTACGTGTTGCCATCATCCTCGTAATAGGTATACACATTTGTTTCTGTTCCTTTATAGATATGGAGGTATAAGATGCGATCTCCCTTTTCTTTGGTGTTTTGAATTGTAGATTGCATTGGGATGATGCTGCCTGCTTTTACAAATACCGGCACATCTTGTAAAGGACTTTCTACGAAGTAATTACTGCCTCCGGCATAAATTTTATCGCTGCTAAAGCGATACCAATTGCTTTTGCCCGGTAAATAAACCTCCGTACTATTTTGGGTAGATGCAACAGGACAAACCAACAAACCATTACCAAATAGAAACTGGTTCTGGTACTTGATGCTATAAGCATTATCTTCAAAAGTATAGTCGATAGGTAACATCCTGTTGATGGGCATCCCCGTTTGATGTGCCTGGAAGAAGGCGCTATATAAATGTGGTAATAACTGATAGCGTTGCTCCAAAATGGCACGTATCTTAACCGTATTTGCTTCGCCGAATAACCAAGGTTCCCGATAATTATAATCTATACACGTATGATTTCTAAAAAGGGGACTATATACACCCAAACTCAGCCAACGGATAAACAACTCGGGCGAAGGGTTGCCTATAAAACCACCAATATCCATCCCCACATAAGGAATACCACTTAGTCCCATACTATTCAGCAAACGAAAACCCAACAACATGTGTTCATCGCTACTGACATTGTCGCCCGTCCATTGGGCCGAATACTTTTGAATGCCCGAATACGAAGCCCTTGTCAACACAAAGGGACGCTGTCCATCTAAACCCCTCTTTGTACCTTCATAAGTGGCGCGTGCCATCAACAAACCATAAGCATTCTTCACACTATATAAGGTTTGCTTGTCTTTGCCTTCCCCAAACTCAATCAAATTAGGAAACTCACGCCCCCAAGCTGCAGGCTCGTTCATATCGTTCCAAAAACCTTTTACACCATTGTCTATATAGGGTTGCTTAAATTGATTGCCCCACCAATTTCTTGTTTCTGTTTTGGTGAAGTCGGGAAAATGGCAACGACCTGGCCACACATGACCAATGTAAGGACGACCACCCGGGTATTTAGCAAAGTGATTACCTACCAATCCATCCTCAAAAGCCTTATAGCCCTTCTCTACTTTAATGCCCGGATCGATGATGGTTACCAGGTCAAAACCCATTCCTTTCATCTGCCCCAACATCCCCTTTACATCGGGATATTTGCTACTCCACGTAAATACTTTATAGTTATCCATGTAATTGATGTCGCTCACAATAACATCGGCAGGTAGTTTTTTTTCACGGAAGGTTTTAGCAATAGTCAATAGTTGTTCCTGGTTGTCATACCCCCATCTTGATTGTTGAAAACCCAAACTCCACATAGGAGGCATAGGCGTTCTTCCGGTAAGATTCGTATAGTCTTTAATAATACCCGCAACGGTATTTCCTCCAAAGAAATAATAGTTCATTTCTCCATCATCGGCACCAAAGTGAAATAGTTCTTCATCGGCACCACCTCCAAAGTTGAAGTACGATTTGTTGCTGTTATCAAAGAATATTCCATAGGTAAGGCTATCATGAATGCCAATAAAAAAAGGAATGGTAGCATACAATGGGTCGGCATTATTGGCATAAGCAGGCACATCTGTATTCCAGTTTTGGTAGAAATTGCCTCTGCGGTTAATGTCGCCCGTTTTTTCCCCTAGCCCTATAAATTTTTCATCACTATGCAATTGTTTGTAGCAACTTACTTTATCTCCATACCAGCTTACACCCAAAGTTGCTTCATCGGCACAGAGTAATTGATTATTGGCATTGTAAATACTTACCCTGAATGGGTGCGTTGCCACCTTCACCACCAAAGAATCTGTATGATAAACCTTGGTTGTACCTTCTTCTTTTAAAACAGTTAATTTGCCTGTTGCAGCAAGGTTATCTACTGCAAAAGAATGATCTGTTGTAAAAGAATTTTTGCCAACACGAATACGAATGGTTGTTGCATTGTAAGCAACTATTCTTGCATAGCCGTTGGAAAGTTTCAATTCAACGCCCCCATCAACAATTGTTTCCTTAAGTACATTACCAGCCTGTTCGCTAATTCGGTTCATCTGACAGATAGATTTTGTGGTGATTAAAAAGGCAATTATAACAACAAGTAATCGTTTCATGATGGGTGTTTTTTGAAAATACAATTGCAAACTTATTACTTTAGGCTTATAATATGTAAATTATACACATTAAATTTCACCTTTTAGTATTCCTGTTTATATCTTTAAGATGTATTTTCCCTATTACTTGGTCGTTAAATGATGATAGGGGTTTATTAATAAATGATCTTCTTTGTATAACATACTAACAAGTCTTTATTTTTGTCACTAGCAAACTAACAAAAATTTAACCACCATGAAGAAATATTCTTTTGTTGTATCTTTTATTGTTGTGGCTATTGGCATTGCCGGATGTGTTACCAATACGCTTACCCACAGAAGTGAGTTGAGCTTGGTTTCGGATCAAGAAGTTATTACGACTTCGGCTACCCAGTATAAACAGTTTCTAAGTACCAATAAAGTTATTAGCCCCAATAGCGGTAGTAAGGATGCCGCTATAGTAACCAAAGTGAGTAAACGGATAATTGCTGCCGTACAAAAATACTATGCAGACCTTGGTAGAACCGACGAGTTAAGTGATTATTCCTGGGAGATAAACACAGTAGTGAGTAATGAAGCGAATGCCTGGTGTATGCCCGGCGGAAAAATAGTGGTATATACTGGCATACTTCCTATAACCCAAAATGAGGCAGCCTTGGCAGTGGTGATAGGGCATGAAGTAACCCATGCTTTGGCAAAACATGGAAAGGAGCGAATGAGCCAAGCATTACTTCAACAGCTTGGAGGACAGGCATTATCAATGGCTATTGCCAATAAACCCAAAGAAACACAGGCTTTGTATGGGTCGGCATATGGCTTGGGTTCACAATATGGTATCATGCTACCGTTTAGTCGTCAAAATGAATATGAGGCAGACAAGTATGGGCTAGTGTTTACGGCACTCGCTGGTTATGATCCCCATGAAGCTATTAATTTCTGGCACAGGATGGAGCAAATGGCGGGGGGGCAAAAGCCGCCAGAATTTGCAAGCACCCATCCTAGTGATGCAAAAAGAATCGCACAATTGCAAAGTGTAATGGATGAAACGGTAGCTAAATATTATAGACCACAACATTAGCAGGTATAAAAATGAGGACACTATTGCCTTAGTAAAAAGGAAAATACTCAGGGGTAATTGCTGTATTCATTTTTATTATTTCAACCTGATACAAACAACCCACAAAGGCATTGAATTACAAAAGAAAAAAAGATAAAACACGCGTTTAGGCGTACAATCTTTTCTAAGTGTATTTATAACATTTTTTAGCGTACCAGATGTTTTTTTAGTTGTTGGAAGCTAAGAGCCCTTTTAATTACAATGACGTGGATTAATTTCATCCCCTTTGCTGTAGAGAGGGATATTAATCTAATGTCGTTTAGTTAAGAGTTAGCCACAAACACTCAAAGGTAGAAGGATGCACAAATAGATACTGGTGTTTGCCACTAATTTCACTAATAAATACCAATAAAGTACATTCGTGCTTATTAGTGTAATTAGTGGCAAATGCTTAACTAAATGACATTGGATATTAATCCGTCTTAAATTGATGAATCAATTTATTGATTTGCTTTGCAAGTAAGACGGATGATCATCTGTCTCTAAAAGTTCACGTCAATCCCATTTATTTCAGGCTTGCCAGATGAAACATTCGCAAGTAGAGAAACAAGCACAGAGAAGTATTTGGTTAAAATGAGTGTATTTACCTAGATGCTTCTCTGTTTGGAGTGCCTTTTTCTTCTTGAAGTTATGGCAGACTACTGCTTACCAATTTACCTTCTAATTAAAGCCTCAACCTATGCCTCCTTCACAAAAGGGTACTTATAATCTGTTACAGGTACATATACTTCTTTGATGGTTCTGGCACTCAACCAACGATACAAATTGATAATACTTCCTGCTTTGTCGTTAGTACCACTACCCCTAGCGCCACCAAAAGGTTGCTGACCAACCACTGCCCCTGTAGGCTTATCGTTTACATAGAAATTACCAGCCGAGTTTCTTAATTTGTTGGTTGCAAGCTCTAGCGCCACACGATCCTGCGCAATAATGGCGCCTGTAAGGGCATAGGGAGAAGTGGTATCTACCAGGTGCAAGGTTTCTTCATACGCCTCCGCATCGTACACATAGATGGTTAGTACCGGGCCAAATATTTCCTCGCACATCGTTTTATAGGTAGGGTCTGAGGCTTCAAGCACCGTAGGCTCTATAAAGTATCCAACAGATTTATCGTAGTTTCCACCCGCAATAACTTGTACCGTTGGGTCGTTTTTTGCGGTCTCTATAAAGTTGGCTATCTTGTCGAAGGCACGTTCATCAATTACTGCATTCACAAAATTGCTGAAGTCTTCTGGGGTTCCAACCTTTATGGTTGCCAAAGTTGCTACCAGCTTGTTTTTTATTGCCTCAGCAATATTGCTTGGCAGGTATGCCCTGGATGCTGCACTACACTTTTGCCCCTGGTACTCAAAGGCACCACGCACCAATGCGGTAACGGCCACATCTACATCGGCACTTTTATGAATCATCACAAAATCTTTGCCGCCCGTTTCTCCCACAATTTTTGGATAGGTTCTATAATTGGTAATATTCTCGCCAATAGACTTCCACATAGTATTGAATACGCCTGTGCTACCCGTAAAGTGAACCCCTGCAAAGTCGTGGTGCGAAAAACATACTTTTCCAAGTATGGGCCCATCCACATAAATCAGGTTTATAACCCCATCTGGCAAGCCTGCTTCTTTAAAAACCTGCATGATGATGTTGGCAGAATATATCTGTGTGTAGGCGGGCTTCCAAACCACCACATTGCCACACATGGCAGCGCTTGCACACAAGTTTCCGGCTATAGCCGTAAAATTAAACGGGCTTACTGCCAATACAAAACCTTCCAACGGACGCCATTCTACCCTGTTGTTCATGCCCGGGCTCGAAATGGGTTGTTGTTTATAAATCTCACTCAAAAAATGAACATTAAAACGTAGGAAGTCTATCAATTCGCAAGCAGCGTCTATTTCTGCCTGAAAAGCGTTTTTTCCTTGTCCCAACATGGTAGCTGCCACAATATGGTAGCGATATTTGGTAGACAAAAGCTCGGCTGCCTTCAAAAATATGTGTGCTTTATTTTCCCAGCTCATCGCTTCCCAACCTGCTTTTGCAGCGAGGGCAGCGTCAATGGCACTTAGCACATGCGATTCGTCGCCCTCACTAAACTGCCCCAACACAAAATCTTTTTCTTGGGGAGGATTAAGGGTAATTTTTTTATCTGTATACACTTTTTCATTGCCTATATACATGGGGATGTTTACGGTATCAAGCTTCATGGCAACCAATCGCTCCTTTAAAGCTAGCTTTTCGGCACTACCGGGGCCATATTGAAGGGTGGGTTCGTTGGCGGGAATCGGGTATGAAAAAGTGCCTATTGTCATAATATCTATTTTAGGTGTGCAATTTAAGGTTTACTGTAATAATAGTATTAACTAATGAAGATAATGATTTGTTTTGTGAGGATTAATGGTTTAAATATTGTTTTCTGGTAATATGCTGTCTTAATCTCTATGGAATCTATTTGCCGCCAAATGGAGGCGACCCACCGCCATTTGGAATCTGGTTGCCGCCATTTGGAATCTACTCGCCGCCAAATGGAATTTAATTGCCGCCAAATGGCGGCGAGTCACCGCCAAATGGAATCTAGTTGCCGCCATTTGGCGGTGACTAGATTCTATTTGGCATCTAATAGAATTTACTAAGAATAAGACCTTCTTTACCACAATTTTAATAGATGGGTAAAGGGTGAAAGTTTTGTAGTTGTTACTATAGCGGCGATTATTTTGGCTGTGATTGCGATTGTTTTGTAAAATCAAACATTTTTTACGTCTACTTCTTTGTAGAAGGGTTTATCGGTTAAATTCTTTAGCTAAAAGTTTGATCGTTATGCAAAACCAAAAAGTTTAAACAGTACTTTATATTAGGAATATTTTAAATGTAGTCTATTCATAATAATAAAAGTAGTTTGGAGAATTGTTAGAGGCGGGATAGTAGACGCCAAAACAAAAGGGGCAATGGCTACCTGTTTACTTTGTGTGTAAAATCATCCATTCCAGAAAAATAAATAGCTTTTGCCTTCTTGCTTTAAAACTAGGGTAGATAAAATTCATAAATAAACAGGCTTAAAATTACAAATTAATTTTTCCTACCTTTCTACCTTCTTAATTATCTCCTTTTTCCCTTTTTTCAGTATAAACGGATGGGTATAAAAGAAAAAAGCAGCTACGAATATTAATCGTAACTGCTAGAAAACTAGTGTGGGCCCACCTGGGCATGATCCAGGGACCCCCTGATTATGAGTCAGGTGCTCTAACCAACTGAGCTATAGGCCCGGACTGAAAAGTATTTCTTTCCAGTTTTAAGGAGTGCAAATATATAGAAATCATTACACTATCCAAACCAATATTAAAATTGCAAGGATTTTATTCTTAAATACATCATCTACTCATTCACCCTTCCATTATTTTTGCGGTATGAAAGCAATTAAAAACATCATCTTCGATTTGGGGGGTATCTTCTTGAATCTTAACTATCAATTGACAAAAGATTTATTTATTAAGTATGGAGTAGTAGACTTTGATGATTTTTTTACCCAACATCACGCCAATACGCTTTTTGAAGATCTAGAAAAGGGAAACATCACACCAGAACAATTTTACGATGCTTTTAGAGCAGAAACAAACACCAATTTAACCAATGAGGAAATAAAAGAAGCTTGGAATGCCATGCTTGTTTCCTTTTCTAAAGAAAGAATAGATTGGTTGAAGAAGATAAAAGACAAATACAATATTTACCTTTTTTCAAACACCAACCAGATACACTACGATGCAATAATGGAATTGTATAAACGCGATTTAGGTTCCGATGATTTTAATTTACACTTTATTAAACCCTATTATTCTCACGAAATGGGCTTACGTAAACCTTACTCAGATTCCTTTATTCACATTCTTGCAGAACAGGGACTCGTTGCAGAAGAGACTTTATTTATAGATGATACCATTAAAAATATAGAGGGTGCAATTGAGCTTGGTCTGCAAACAATTCATTTAGTTGCACCTAGAACTTTGTTGGATTTGGAACTGTAATACGTTGATCGTTTAACTTAAAAAGTTATAAATCGCAACTAAGGGTTATAGTTATTACTATGTCATTCATTAGAATTCTCAATTGTTGGTAATGTTTTTTTGTAATTAACCGATATATCCATAGGGTTCCTTTATCGGATTGGTGTATCAATCTTTTTAATCTCTTTTTCTTATTTCTGCACCTATCTGTAAGTAATAATAGAAATATGGAACTTTAAAATTCTTATAGTGATATAGCATTATCTCCTTATTGCATTGTTTTGATAGAACCCCGGCGAAAGGTTACGGTTCTTTTAAATTACAAAACTACCCTCCCTTCTTGTGCCTTTATTAGACTTTGAATTTATATTACTCCTATGAAAAAATATGATAGACCAACCAACTCATAGAATAAGCCAGTAATGTCATATAGCCAAACTGTATAGCAGGCCATTTCCAACTTTTGGTTTCACGCTTTACCACGGCAAGTGTACTCATACACTGCATGGCCAATACATAAAAGACCATCAATGAGAGGGCTGCGGGTAATGTATATACTTTGGTACCATCTGGGTGTCGGGCAGCTTGTAACTTTTCGCGCAGGGACGAATTGTTTTCTTCTTCCACACTATATAATGTTGCCATCGTGCCTACAAAAACTTCCCTTGCAGCAAAAGAAGTGATAAGGGCAATGCCTATTTTCCAGTCGTAACCCAACGGCATAATGGCGGGTTCTATTGCTTTACCTAAAATGCCTGCATAAGAATGTTGCAACTTCTCCGAAGACAATTGTTTGTTTAATACCGCCTTTTGCTCGGGGTGTTGTTGAATGGTGATAGCGTATTGTTCCTTTAATTCAGATATTTTATTCCCTGGCCCAAAGGAACTCAGAAACCATAGCAGAAGGCTAATGGTAATAATGATACGCCCCGCATCGTGTATGAATATCTTTGCTTTTTCGACCATCGTTATACCTGCATTCTTCCAACGAGGGCTACGGTAAACGGGTAATTCGAGAATAAAAAAGCTCTTCTCTTTGATATGAATAAACCATTTGGCTACAAAACTAACCACCAACGCCATTACTGTTCCTAATAGATACAACCCCATCATCACCAACCCTTGTAGACTGAGGAAACCAAAGTAATATTTGTTGTCTATAACGAGGGAGATTAATATCGTATAAACAGGAAGCCGCGCACTACAACTCATGAGTGGGGTAATGAGGATGGTGAGTAGCCGTTCTTTCTTGTTTTCTATGTTTCGGGTACTCATAATAGCAGGAACGGCACAAGCAAAACCACTAATCATGGGCA
>Ga0114962_10002687_pt1 | contig 14639 bp, 7 predicted proteins | sample C_130820_MF_Meta_FD_87017 | JGI IMG/M metagenome (GOLD analysis project Ga0114962, IMG submission 87017) | Freshwater microbial communities from Lake Croche, Canada to study carbon cycling - C_130820_MF_MetaG | ecosystem: Environmental > Aquatic > Freshwater > Lake | place: Lake Croche, Canada...
TATAAAAATGTAAGAGCTATTAGAGAAATTGAGATTAATTGTTATAACCAATTTAATGATAAATATATAAAATTAGAGGAAGAAAATAACCAAGTAAATGATAAATATAGAAATTTAACTAATAATTTAACTATATATAATTTAACTAATAATTATAATATTAATTATTTAAATGTTCAGAATGAAATGGATACTAAAAAACGTAAATTAATTTAAATATATATATACATTAAAAGATTTTATTTTACATAAAGAAGATGGAATAACTAAAAATAATTGGTTTTATTTATTAGAAAATACAAATGTAATTAATTTATTAGAAAATAATCAGGATAAAATTAAATGGAATAATCTATCATTATAAATATAAATATATTTGATAAACATTAAATTATATGATGTAAATTAAATTATTATATATATAAATATTATATATATAATAATAATAAAAATGTGTATAAATATTGAAACATCAATATTTGCTTTTTTAACTGGTATAATATCTGGTTATTTATTAATAAATAAAAATAATAAAATTGAATATAGACAGATTGGTAAATTTATTATTTTTTATAGTTTCGTACAATTATTTGAAGCGTGTATTTATTTTTATGGTGATAATGCATCGTCTATATTTTCACAATTAATATTAATAAATGTAAGTTTACATGGTTTAATATTATTTTTATTAATTAGTAAAATAATAGATATTAATTATTATTATTTATATATATTTATATTTATTAGTAGTTATGTTAGTTATTATGCATTAAGTAATAATTTCACTAAGGCATCAATAAATAAATGTATTAAATGGAAATTTTTAAATAATGATATAATTACCTATTTATTATATGTAATGTATATATTAATTCTTTATAAAATGTTAACTAGTGGTAATAAATTATTAATTATATTTGCTTTAATTTATATTATTACAAGTATAATTAGTATAAATAATTATAATTGTAAAGCTGGTCTTTGGTGTTTATATTCAGCTTTAATTGCACCTTTATTTGTAATATTAAATAATTTACTTGAATAATTCTATAATATTATTTTCTACTATATTATTTGGTCCTATTGGTAAAGGATAATTAAATAATCTAAAAGGATTAACTGTTTCATTAATTATGGTATTAGTATTATCTTTAGTAATAATATTTATTAAATTAGTTTTTGGTACTTGTGATTCAAATAATACCCATTTAAATTCATCATAACGTTCTTGTTTTACTAGTAATGAGCCAGCTTTATTAAATTGTGGTCTATTAAGTATATTTACTATTTCTTTTTCTGTTCTTAATAATGTTGTTCCTATACGATTATTAAAATAATTATTAAAATAGTTTCTTATATATTTATTTATATCTGTACCTAATGATGTATCATTATGAATATTATTTAATAAAGTTAATATTTCAGCTTCAGGTGATAATCCCCCTAAAAGTTTTAATTGGGATGTAAATATATTACTATCAAATGTTTCTTTGAATTGATTAAATATTAAATTTTTAATATCGTTATCATAATTAATTGGATCATTTTTATTATCTATTTTATCATTCATATTAGGAAATAATTTAGGTGATAAAATTTTATAATTTTTTGAAATAGTATCATTATATTTAGAATCAAATAAAACTAAATAACCATAATTAGGTACATAATAATCTAAACCATCAATATTATAAATCCAATAATTTAATGTATTTGGTTCATAATATAAATCTTTAATATAAATATTATTTTCTAATGAAAATTCTTCAAAATAAATTGTTTCTTTTTGTAATATATACATGATATACATTATTTGAAATAATACGGATTCCCATACATTAGCTTTATGAAAACCAGTTGCTAACATTTTATTTAATGAACCTTTAGATTCATATAATGGTGAAGCCCATTTAATAATATTACTATTAGGTGCTTCAGTTAATAAAACTAATGTCTCACCTGAATCAACAGTAATATCAATAAGACTATTTAATGTTATAATATTATTAGTAATAAAACGGATAATATCATCAGCAATCATATCATTAGTATATGGTATATGTTTGTCATCAACTTTAAAAATTACTGAAGGATATTTTTGTATATTAAATCTAGATATTATTGATGTATTTGTTGTATCATTTGCATCTAATAATATTATTTTAATATTTATATATGGACTTAATTTATTTACAAGATTAGTATATTCAATGTCCACTGTAATAGTATTAGTTAAATAATATAATTTAATATCTTTATTATTTAAATTTACAATTGGATTTATTAATTTGGTTAATGGTTGGTTAGAAAATAAATTAGCTTTTATAGTTAAATCATTATAATTAGCAATTTGATTATTTTGATTATTTTGATTATTTTGTTTATTTTGTAATTTACTTAATTTATTCCAATTAACATTTGATAATTTATCTCTTTTATTTAGTATAGGACAAATAAAATTAGGTGATATTTTTTTATCTACTATATTTTCTTTAATATATTTATAATATTTTAATTCCCGCCATAAATCAAAATTAAAATTATCAATATCTTTATTAATTGTATTTCCTATTAATTCTCCTAACATAATATTATATAATCTAACATTAACACCGTGAGCCGATCTAGATATACTAACACTATGTTTTTGTTCATCATATCTAATAGGATAGGCAGCACCATAAATTAAAAAGTTTTTACCCAGTTCCATAAATGGATTTTTACTTAATGTATATGGATTTAAATCTAATAATTTTATTGATGATAATAATGAATTTTTACCACCTGTTACATTCATTGCTTCGCCATCAATATTAACATTAATTAAATTTCTCATAAAATTAATTAATTGGGTTCTTTCATAAATAGTAGTAAATGAAAATGACCGTGGATCACCTGGAATAATATCTTCATAAATTCTACTTACAGTTGAAAAATCATGTAAAGGATTTGCTAGACTAATATTATATACTTTTTGTATTGGTTGTTTATATTCTGGATTTATAATATTAGCATATGGTAACGCCATTGCATTACCTTCAGCATTATATAACGGTATATAAGTTGGCGGTGGTTCTTGACGTTGAGGTTTTTGTGTGGTTGTATCATATATTGTTTGTTCTAATAATACAGGTGGTGTTTTAACTGGAGGTTTATCTTCTAAACTTTTAGTAAATGTTTTTCTTTCATCATTAGTTTTAAATGGATTATTTTTTTCCATTTTATAAGGTAGAACAGTATTACTACCCCCTTTTTGTTTAATTTTATTATTTTTTTCATAAACTCTTATTATATGTCTATTATCTTTATTAATATTTTTATTATTTATATTAATATTTTTTTGTTGTCCCAATACATTTTCACAATTTGAATTAAGCTTACATTTAATATTAGTATTTATAATTCTGGTACCATTATAAATTTTTACTTTTAATTGTTTCTTTTCATTAAATTCATTAAAATACTCATCATTTAATAAATTTTCTATATTATTATTATCTTTCATATCCTTTAATTTAGTTAGAAAAATTTTAGATATTGAATCAATATTTATATTTTCCTTTAATATATCAGTAGATAATATTACTAAATCATATATATTATTAGGATATTCAATAATCTCAATACTATCATCTGTTTTTATTATACTATCATCTGTTTTTATTATATTTTCTGTAGTACTTGAATTATCATAACTTTTAATATCTGATTCCATATCTTCTAATTTTTCATCATTTATTTCATCTAATAAATTTAATTTAGTATTTAATAATATAGTATCTTCAAAATTAGTAATTTTAATATCATATATTTCTTCTGGTAAATAAAATATTTTATTATTTATTTTATATTCGTCATAAGTGGATACATTTATATTTTTATTTATATATACAAATATATTATCAAGTATTAAATTATTATGTGAAAAATATTTATATTTCTGTCTAATAATTACTAATGTATGAATAATTTTAAATAATAAAGATTTATAATTTATTGTATTTTCATTAATATATTTTCTTAATGTTGTTAAATTAAAAAAGCCTTCTCTAATTTTTAAAGATATATTTTTTTCTTTTTCTAATATATTTTCTATTTTTTCAGGTAAATTAAAATTATTTAATATATCTTTAATATCAGATAATTTTATTGTTATATTCATAATAGGTAATAATATATGATTTGTTTTATGGGTCAATACTAATTCACTTAAAATATATGAAATTAAATTATCATTAAATGATTTTTTAGAAATACTAATTTTAATTATTGATGAAATATTATCAGTTATAATTTTTAAATATATATCATTATTTATTAAAAATAAAAATTGGAAACTATTATTTTTAATTTGTTTTAAAATATTGTCTGATAATTTACCGCCAGATATTTCTATATCTGATGGATTTATTTTTTGTAAATTTATTCTTTCAATATCATAATTATTTTCATCATTATTATATACATAGTTATAAATTAAATTTATTTTATCACCAAATAAATCAAAGTTCATTATAATTATTTTAGATAATAATTATATTCATTTCATTATAATTATTTTAGATAATAATTATATTTATATTTCTAATATATCTAAATTATATTTATAAGGTTTATCATTAAAATACATATCAAATAAATATATTAATCTAATACAATAGCCTTCAAAATGATTTATATTACGGGTTCCTTGTGATAATCTTAATTCAAATATTGATGTTATTTCAATTATATTAACTTTTAAATTTAAATTATCAACTTTGGTTAATATTTTAATCATAATATGTCTAATTATTGTTTGTGTTGGAATATTAGTAATAAATAAATTATAAAATATTTCTCTAATTTTTTTTATACTTGTTAAACATTTTGAATTTTTATAATTTTTTTTATTTAGAATTATAAAAACTATATCATCAATTAAATTATCCCAATTTTTATCATAAGATAAACCATTTTTTTTTAATTCTAATAACCAAATAGCTGTATTTACTTTATATTCAGATTTTTTTATAATTTCATTATATTCATATGGTTTTAATTGAATATCTTCTTTATCAGCTATTTTAAATAACATATCTAATAATTGTTCTTCAGATGGTAATTTAGTTCTTAATAAAATACAACGTGATCTAATTGGTTCAATAATTTTTGATAATTGGTCGCATATAAATATAAATTTACAACTATCTGAATATTTTTCCATTGTTCTTCTTAATGAGGCTTGAGCGTAATAAGATAAATTATCTAGTTTATTAATTACAACTACTTTGAATAATTTTTTATATTTTAAAATATTTAATAATTCTGTTTTTGCATAATCTTGTATTATTTCTTGAATTAAATATTTATCAAAACCATTAGAATTAGGTTCAATAACAATATGATATTTAGATTGTTTAATATTAACTTTTGTTTTAGTATTACCATAACCATTAATTGTATATTCTAAATCTTTTAATTCAATATTATTTTTACCATAAATATTTTCTAAAATAAGATTAACTAAACTTTCTTTATTTGAATTTAATGAACCATAAACCACTAAATGTTGAAAATTTGAATATTTCCAAACACATCTTTCTAAATCATCAACAATCTTTACAAATTCTGTTTTTGGTTTTTTTATAATTTCATCTAAATTATTATAAATAATATTATGATTATTAAAACTATCTAATATTTTAGTAATAAATGGTTGTTCCGCAGTTATATCAGATAATAAATAATTATATTTATCTATTAAGAACATTTAATTAATTAACATTTATAATTTTTTAAATCAATATATTAATTAAAATACAATGCTAGGTCTTTTGTTATTTTATCTTGATTATTATATAATAATATTTTTATTTTATTTATTTTATAATCTTTATAATTTGTATAATTTATATTTTCATTTTCATCAATAAATTTAATATTATCATCTTGAATTTTATTAAGAAAACTACATATTATATCTTTTGTTTGTTGATCTATTTTATTAGCTGTTGATAATTCATCGTAAATTACTTCAATATCCATAACCCGATTATTAACTAGTTCATTAATAGTATCTAATTTATTTGCAATTACAAAATATTTTAATTTATCATCATATTTATACAAAAAATTATCTTTAATATTAGTAATTATAATATTTTTAAATTGATTATATGAACCACAATTAGTTAATTCAATCATTTTTTCTAAACAACAATATTTAGAATTCATAATCATTTTTTTATCTTGATTAGTTAATAATTCTACTATTTCTTCTTTACCAAAACTAATCAAATTAATATTATTTATTGTATTATTTATTGTATTATTTACTGTATTATTTATATAACTTCTATTCATTAATATTTTATTTAATGCTTTGAATGTTTTAGTATCTATTTTATTTATACTTTGTAATTTTATTTTAAGTTGAATTAATTTATTTTCTTCTTTAATTTTTTCTAATTCTATTTTTTTTATTTCCAAATCATGTATTGTTTCTTTTTTATTTTTACAAATCTTTTCGTGTTGATATTTACCTTGTCTACTAGTAAATATTTTATTACATATTTTACATAAATAATTTTTAATAATAATTTCATTTTCTATATTTGTATGAAATTTTTTATTATGATTATATAAACTATTTTTACTAGCATATATTTTATTACATATATTACAATTTAACATAATAATAAATAAATATATTTATTTAAACATTTACAAACATTTACAAAAACATTTACAATATTTACAAAAACATTTACACTATTTTACTTATTATTTCCATTGTTATATCATAGACCATATTAATTATATATCAATAATTTTATATTTAACATCATAAATAATAATAAAATCACACTTTCTATAATATTTATATTGCTAGTCATTGATGATTTTTATTAAAGTGAAAAAGTATGTCACTTTTTTTAAGTTGGGGGAGAAAAGTTAAAATAAAAAAATAAATAAATTAGAAATAAATAATTATAAATAAATTATAAATAAATTATAAATAAAATAATAATAATTTTAATTTTTTATAGATGAAATATTTACAAACATTTACAAAAACATTTACAATATTTACAAAAACATTTACACTATTTTACTTATTATTTCTATTGTTATATCATAGACCATATTAATTATATATCAATAATTTTATATTTAACATCATAAATAATAATAAAATCACACTTTCTATAATATTTATATTGTTAGTCATTGATGATTTTTATTAAAGTGAAAAAGTATGTCACTTTTTTTAAGTTGGGGGAGAAAAGTTAAAATAAAAAAATAAATAAATTACAATTAGAAAAAGTTATATAAAAATTGAATATTATATAAATTATAAGAATATTTTATATAATTATGTATAAATATAATATATATGGTAGTTGGGCAGATAATAATAACTATTGGACTGATGTAATGACTGATTGTTCTGAAAGTAAAAAATTGAATAAAACAGTTTCTAATGTTGTAAATACAAATACTAAAAATGATAAAATTAAAACTAAAACAACAGAAATTAAAACAACAGAAAATAAAACAACAGAAAATAGAACAACTCAACCTACAACCAGATCAAGAAGCAAACCAGAAGTCTATGAAACAACTCAACCTACAACTCAACCTACAACCAGATCAAGAAGCAAACCAGAAGTCTATGAAACAACTAATCAAACCAGAACCAGAAGAAATACAGGAACAATTGAAAATAGAACACCACCAAAAACTATATCAAGAAGTAAAACAGATGGTAATATGTCAACAAATAGAAACACAAATAGTTGATGATATGTTCCGAACAATAAAATATAAAAAAACAATACCTATAACATATTATAATAAGGAAATTATTAAAAATGATAAAATTATAAAAAAATGTATAAATTGTAATCGTAATGGTATTTATAATAATAATGATATTAGTTATTGTTGGATCCATGTTCAAGATTGTTAATAAATACTCTTATTTTAATTATAATAAAAATTGAATTAAGGTTTTATTATCTATATTATTTATTATTAATGACTAAATCCAAAGAATTACAATTGTTTAGAAATGAATTTATTACCAATATTGAAGGGTTAGATGATATGGTTAATCAATATATAAAAAAAATAAAAAAAGAATATGCGCAAATATTAATTGATGAAAAAAATAAATTATTGATAAAAATAGCAGAAGGAGAAAATTTAGATTTAAATATTTTAAAAAGTAAATATTTAAAAGCCAAAGAGTTAAATAATGTATCAACACCAGATTATATAATTTATTCAGTAAATAATGAAGAATTATTAGATAAAATAGTTCTTAATGATAATACATATTATTATGAAAATAAAGAAAAAGGGAAAGTATATGATGTTAATTATACTGAAATAGGATATTACAAAAATAATGATGTATTTTTTTATTAATTAATAATTTATTTATTATTAATTAATTCTATTAATCTTAATACTGGTTTTTTTGTCCATCTTGTATTTTGTTCTATAAATTTATCAACATTTTCTTTTTTATATTCTGTCACATGGAATGTATCAAAAAATTTTTTTAATTCTGTATGACCTCCTAATAATAGTGAGCCAGGATTATTATTTTTTTTTAAATATATCTGTGGAAATGTATCAATATCATCTGTTTTATAATTATATTTATTATTATTATCTACTTTAGTTATTTCTGATTTAAATTTTTGGTCTTTGACTAATTCAATAGATGCATTACTATAGGGACAATTAATTAAAGCGACTATATGTAAGTAATAATTACTCATTACTATACATTATATTTTTATTTTTTTATAAAATTAAAGTTATTATAAAGATTAATTTATAATTTTAATTAATATGGCGGGTGGATTATTACAATTAGTTGCAACAGGTAGTAAAGATGCGCCTCTTACATATAATCCTGAAATTACATTTTTTAAAACTGTATATAAAAAATATTCAGCTTTTGCAATTCAACAAACTGTAAAGAATTTAGGTAATAAAAATTTTGGAACATTTAACAATTATAAAATTGATCGAACAGGTGATTTATTAAAATCCATGTATTTTAAAATAGATATTCCATATTTTGATATTATAAAAGTAAAAGAAAATAATACAATAACAAGAACATTTAATATCAATAGTTTAGAAATAATTTATAATAATGTTGTATCATATATATATTATCTAAATAATAATTTTAATATTATACCAAATTATTATTTGCATTTATATAATATTAATTCTACGTTATCAATTGTTTCAAATATAGATATTATTAATAATTTAATACCAGAAATAATAAATTCATATAATGCTATTAATAATTGTATTATATTTGATATTAAAGAAAGTAAAATAAATTCTATTATATCATTATTATCTAGATATGATAATTTTTTTGAAAATGTTATACTAAATACAATTACAACAAGTACTGATTATGAATTTAATAATCAACTAATAACACAAAAAACATATATTGAAAAATTATCAAATGATGTTAATAATAAATTTTATTTATATTACAATTACTATAATAATGTTAGAAACAGTAAAAATTATTATGAATTAAATGAGGTTTATCAATATTTAATTTATCAAAATACCACAGATATTAATTTTATTATTATAGGAAATTATGATGTTGATGTTATTTATAATTATTGTTTACAAAATAATATACTTAATTATTTAACTTATCAAACAAATACAATATTATATAATTATAATTTTATTTATAATATTTTATTGCAAATTTATCCAACAATTTTTAATACATTTACTTTTTGGAAAAAATATAAATTATTAATAAATAATAAGCCTAATTTAGATTTTATTAATAATACTTTTAATACATTTGGGGAATGGGCTAGTAATTTAAATATATCAATGGACCCATTTTTATTAACATTAACATTATCATTAATTGAAATATATAAAAGAAATTATTCAATTGCAGAAAACAATATAAATCAATTATTTAATTTAATGTCAATACATAGTGAATCAGAATTATTTATAATATTGAGTACATTTACAAATCAATATGATACTACTACAAAATATATAAATTTTGATGATTATAATTCGGCAACTAATACAAATTTATTAAATCAAAAAATTAATGAACAATTAAATAATTATAATAACTTGGAAACATCTAATGCTAAGATTTATGCAATACCAAATATTGTAAAAAATTTAACGATATATCCAGTAGATTTAATGATTTTATATCCATATTTAGCTTATAAATTAGTTGAAAGTTTATCTAATTCATTAATTTTTTCAAATAATATGTTTTTGGTATATTGGCGAAATAAAATAAATAATTATTATTTTTTAAATTATCAGCAACATAATACAAATAATTTAAATAATACTGGTTTATATGATTCGTATGATGTTAATCGTAATCTAACATTTTATACAAATTTTAATATTAAAAATTTAATATTATTAAGTGATATTAAAAAATATTTTATGGAAATGTTTTATTCAACATCTTTTTTTGGTTGTGTTAATTTAAATAAAATAGAATTTACAACATTATTATCAAGTATAAATACAATAGATATAACCCAATTAAATATTAATAATGCTCCTATTTCATTAAATGAAGCAAATATAAAATCATATAATAATTTAACTATTAAAAATATTTATGAAATTATTGATTATAAATTAGATGGTTATACAATAACAATAAATAACTGGGATAATAATTCAAAAGATAATACGTTATATTATATTATTTATAATACAATTACATATAATGCAATTAAATTTGTAAATAATAATTTTATATTAACACTTACTTTTAATTATTTACCAAATATTAATACTAAATTATTATTATATGAAACACATTCAATTCAAATGCCTATTGTTTTATTTACAAATGCATTAATACCTAATAATAATTTTAATACAATTAATATTTTTAATAAAGTAAATAATATTATTATTAATGATGAAATAATATCAACTGATGCTTTTCAATTAAATAATTTAATATTCAAAGCTAGTACTGTTATTAATAATTATTTATATTATTTTAAACTAGTAAGCATTAATATAAATAATAATATACAAAAATATTTAGTTGATATTCAAAATATAAATGGTAATTATCAATTAATAAGTAATGATAATTTAACTTTTAATAAATCTGATTTAATTAGTATTGATTTAGAATTTATTTATATAAAATATCTAGATGTAGCAACCAAGGATGCAACAACAATAATTAATAATACCTTTATTATTAATAATCGTAATGATTGGGTATATGATCCCCTTAAAACATATTGGTTGGTGTATAATAATACTTATATAATTTTAAGATATTCTAATGGTAGTTTTATTGTTAATGATGTTTTAAAACCAGTTGTTTATACGGTTAGAGAAATAGATAATGAATATATACCATCTTTTATGAATTATATAAATTATTATACTAATAATAATAATATTTCTGATTTAATGGATTTTACATTTCAAACACCAATGTTATTTCTTTCATTAACTGGTAGTACTGATATAAGTAATAATTATATAGCTCCATATTTATATTTTTATAATATACCTTTTTTAATAAATACTGGTTATGATACTAGATTAATTAATTCTAATTTATTTTTAAATAATTATTTAATTACTATAATATTGCCATTAAATTCAAATCAATTTTTTGGTAAAACAATTTCAACTTTATATGAACCAGAAAATTTATTAATTACAATAAATCATTTTAATTTAGTTAATAATATAAATCAACAATTTGAAAATATTTATAATGATCCTTTGTATACAAGTATTATAAATACACTAGAACAATCTAAACAAATACTATTAAATTTAAATTTAGATTTTTTAACAAATAATACTTATTATGGTTCAACCTCACAAACTGTATTATCAAATATAAAAAATATAAATAATTATGATTTAATAAATTATAGTAATAATGATTTTAATAATAGTAATAAATTATTTATTGATATTTATGGTAATAATAATACGATAATATCAAATAGTGTAATTCAAGGTTTATTACTAAATATTTATAATTATCCGGCGGTGAGTTATTTACCAAATAGAAAAATATCCAGCGATTTAATTTATTATTTAAGTAATGTATCTATATATTTTCAGGAACAAATTACCTATATTTCTCAAAATTTAGATTATCAAATAGTAACAAATACTAATGAATATTTGGAATCATATACAAGCTTAAATAATATAATAAATACCCTAGATGAAAATATATATGATTATGGAAATAATTATCAAATACAATTATTATATCCATTAGATAATATTAATTTTAATGGTATTTATTATAATAATAATAAAATAGATATATCAAATATAATAAATAATAATATATTAATATCTAATACTTTTAACACAGTTATAAATTTTGATAATCAATATACTACTGAAATAATTAAAAGTATTAATAATACATTTCAAAATAATAAATTTAATTATTTAGGAACAATAAATATTAACAATAATACTATTAATTTTACAAATACCATTGATATATCTAATTATTTATATATTCAATTAGATAATACCAAAATATATTTATTAACAGAAGCTTATTTAATTAATAGTAATATATTTTTTTATAATTCAAAATTATGTAATATAATTGATATTTCATCCAATACAAATTTTAATTATATAAATACCATATATTATTATAAAATAAATGTTGATTTATCTAATATTTTAATAGGTGATCTTGGTAATTGTTTTTATAATAATAATAATATTTATTATTTTAATATTCTTGATTATAATAATAATATTGAATTAATATCAACTACTCAATTAGACATGTTTCAATTAGATTATTTTATTGGTACATATAATATTAATACTATAAATGATATTATAAATCCTATATTTAGTACTATAACTAATCAAATATTAATTCATATTAATAAAGTTAATATCCATGAGGCTTACCAATTTAATTATTATAATAATGATTTAAATATTATAAATAATTTTTATATTAATAATATATTTAATCCAGTTATAAAACAATTTAATATTTTTAATTTTATATTTATTGATTCATCTAATAGTATAATTAATTTAAATTCAAATAATATTTATTATTTAGATTTACCACCATTTAAATTTGTAAATAATTCATTAGTAGCAATTAATACAAATGAAGATATATTTATTAATAATTCAAAAAATAATTATATAAAATTGAATAATTATATTTTAAATATTAATGATTTAAGTAATAATACATTTACCGGTAATTATGAATTAAGTTTAATTCCATTATCTAATTTAAATTTTATTGAATATGATATTAGTGGTATTATTTATATAAATCAAAAACAAATTATTATACAATTTAATAATTTATTAACTATTCCAATAAATTCCTATTATTTAATTAATAATAGTATTATATATTTACAAAATATAGACTATCAAATAATAATTAATGATAATCAATTAAATTATTATAAGACTGGTTTATTTTTAACAATTTATTTATTAGATAATAATTATTTTATAAATTATTATCCATTATTTGTTACCTATGAAGAACTATATTTAAAAGAAAATCTAATCGGTCATATTTCAACAGTGCCAAATAATATTTATGATCTTTCTAATAATATTTTATATAGTGCAAATAAAATACCAATTAGTAACATTACAGAAAATAAGTATGTCATTGATTCTATATTTAATGATAATTATAATAATATTATTTATTATGATATATCATCGGTATATATTAATTCATCCCTAGAACAAACCATTGAAATTAATTTATATAATAATATTACAAATACATATTTTATAAGACCATTAATTATTAAAAATAAAGAAAATAATATTACTTATCCACAAGTTAATTTTTCTTGGATTAACAATAATCAAATATTTAATAATTCTTTTATTATATTATCAATTATACCAACACTTAATAGTACCTTTACTACATTAACTATTAATTTTCCAACTGGTATTACTAGTATAACATCATTACAACCATCAATTAGTATTTTTTCAAATAGTAATTTTACAATAAATAGTATTAGTTTTAATGATACTACAGGTTTTATTTATAATAACAATTATAAATGGAAATTATTAATAAATAATATATATCCTATTTATTTCTGGACTTATTTTTCAACAAATAATTTTATATATTCTAATAATTCAATAACTGAACCTATTTATATTAATGAATTTAATTTAAATTTATTTACTATAATTAATGGAATAGAATTTATTGGTGCATTACCAAATATAATTATTAATACTAACAATAATTTAAAATTGAATAATAACATTTATTATACTTATAGTAATCGTAAATTAGTTAATAAATATTATTTGAATTCATTATTTACAAATAATTTAAATTACAATATACAAGAATTAAATTTTAATCCATCAAATAAATTTATACCAACTCTTTTATTTCTTAATAAAATAAAAATTACAAATTTTACTAATAGTTTTATTTATCTTGATATTACTAATATTAATATTTTATTAGAAGCTTCATATTTAATTATTCAAAATAATAATTATTATTATACTCATATTATTAATTCTACATGTAATGGTATATTTATTGA
>Ga0114962_10002690_pt1 | contig 14631 bp, 13 predicted proteins | sample C_130820_MF_Meta_FD_87017 | JGI IMG/M metagenome (GOLD analysis project Ga0114962, IMG submission 87017) | Freshwater microbial communities from Lake Croche, Canada to study carbon cycling - C_130820_MF_MetaG | ecosystem: Environmental > Aquatic > Freshwater > Lake | place: Lake Croche, Canada...
CCATGCAACGGACTACACCGTCCTCATCCCATCTAGGCTTGCCTCCAGCCGCTTAGCCGAAAAGCCCTTGGCCGACATCGCGGGCTTGCCCATGATTGTTCGGGTGGCACACAGGGCCCTGCTGAGCAAGGCCACGCGCGTCGTGGTGGCCACGGACGACGAGCGTATCTTCAAAGTCTGCCAATCGCATGACCTCCATGTCTTGATGACCGACAAAGACCACCCTTCAGGCAGCGATCGATTGGCCCAATGCTGCGAATTGCTTGGCTTGCCTAATGAGCACATTGTGGTCAATGTACAAGGCGATGAGCCCTTGATTGAACCCGAGCTGATTGACCAAGTCGCACGTCTTTTGGTGCATCATGAGCACTGTCCCATGGGCACAGTTGCTCACCCCATAGAGCGAATGGAGGATTTTTTAAACCCCAATGTGGTCAAAGTCGTCTTGAACAAACAAAACCTGGCCCATTACTTTTCTCGCTCAGCCCTGCCCTTTAGCCGCGATACACCCAACTGGGCGCAGATCGTTCACCCCAAAGCCTTCCTTCAAAGCATCTCGGCTTTGCGCCACATTGGCATTTATTCTTACAAAGCAGGGTTTTTAAAAAGCTTTCCAAAGTTGGAGGTAAGCCCTTTGGAGCGCATTGAGGCCTTGGAGCAACTCAGAGTCTTGTGGCACGGCTTTGACATTGCGGTGCATGTAACGCCTTTGGCTTGCCATGCTGGGGTGGATACGCCAGAAGATTTAGAGCGAGTTCGTCAGATTTTTGTTACAAATCCATTAAAATAAATCAGATCAGTAGGCTGTGCAACCTAAGAGCTTTCCAAAATGCCTTCGCCCCTCTTTGCTGATTGAGACCGTTTTGTGGAACTTTAAAAAGTCCCGGCATTCTCCAAAAATAAATGAAAGACATGAATGAGACTCATACTTCTTGGCCCACCTGGAGCAGGTAAAGGTACACAAGCGATTTTTATTTGTGAAAAATTTGGCATTCCCCAAATATCGACGGGCGACATGCTAAGAGCGGCGGTAAAGGCTGGCACGCCGCTTGGCCTGCAGGCCAAAGCGGTGATGGATTCAGGAGCCTTGGTCAGTGATGAAATCATCATTGGTTTGGTGAAAGAAAGAATCAAAGAAGCTGATTGCGCCAAGGGGTTTTTGTTTGATGGTTTTCCAAGAACATTGCCCCAAGCCGATGCCATGAAGGCCGCTCAAGTTCATTTGGACTATGTGCTTGAAATTGATGTTCCCTTTGACGCCATCATTGAGCGCATGAGTGGACGGCGCGTGCACATGGCGAGTGGGCGCACCTATCATTTGAGCTTTAACCCACCCAAGAAGGCAGATTGTGACGATGTCACGGGTGAGCCCTTGATTCAAAGGGCAGATGACAGGCAAGAAACCGTCAAAAATCGTTTAGAGGTCTACTCAGCGCAAACCAAACCCTTGGTGGAGTACTACTCCAACTGGGCAAAAAACAATGCCGAACAGGCCCCTCACTACAGAGCCATCAGTGGACTGGGTTCCGTGGAAGAAATCAAACAACGCGCCTTCACAGCGCTTGCCTCTTGATAAGAGGTCTTTGCGTTTTCATTTAAAAAGCCAGGTCCCTTTGACGCTCGGGGTGCTGGATTGAAACCACCTCAATGGTCCATTAAATGCAGCATCAAAGCAATTCTCGCCTTGCTTGGATCCAATGCTGTGAAAGCAAAGTGCGCATGAGACAACAGTGCGCCGTTTGCTGGCTGATGCTGTCCCCAAGGAACTTGTGAGCACAAGACCACCCAAACGCCTAAGTCCAGCAAACGCTTGAGTTTCGCCTCTAAAACCTTGGGCCAAGTTCCACTGCCCAGGCCCGATAAAACCAAGCCCCTTAAAGAAGCAGTCTGAGGGCTGGGAGGGTGATGGGATTTCAAATCAATCAAATAATCCAAAAAGAGATTGCCCCCCATGTCGGCATGACAAGTCAATAGTTCAATGTGTGGCCATGTATGGGGCGACACCGTGGGATCAAAGGTCCAGGCGTTCCAGGCCATGGGGTCCGCCATGGGCTCAAAGGGCGCGGGCTTGAGTTGGCGACTGAGCAAACGCACTGGCGCAATTTGATCCCTCACTGCATCGCCCTCAAAGGAATGAAAGGCATTCAAAGATTGAGCACTGAGCTTTTTAACTCTCACTGGATCGTGAACCAGGCCATCAAAGACAACCATGACCCCTCCTAAACCCGCCTGCGAGACACGAATCGCGCAGTCAACCGCATCCTTCAAGTTCTTTGGACCATCGGTTTGCGGGTCATTTTGAGCTCTCATGGCGCCCGTGATCACCAGCGGCTTGGTGGCTTGCCCAAAAAGCCTAGAGAGCAAGTACGCTGTTTCTGCCAAGGTGTCTGTGCCGTGGGTGATCACCAAGGCCGAGACTTGGCGGTCATTGAGATGCATCCAACACCTTGAACACAAGGCATGCCAGATCGACCTCTCCATGTCTTTGCTGTCAATTTGAGCGACCTGCTCGGTTTGAAAAGTCCAACCCAAAGGATCCAAGAGCGCACCCAAGTGAGATTGCGCCATCAAGGTGCTCACACTGACTTGAGCGGCCACGTAGCCGTTTTCCTTGTTTTGATCTGAAATCAGGCCTGCAATGGTGCCACCTGTGCCCAAAACAACAACATTTTTAGAAAAAGACGCAGACATGGCTTGATTTTTTAAATAAACTGATTAAAAATACAGTTACTGTATATAAGAACAGATTTTTTCCATTTTTTCATCATACATCTTCTTGGAGGTATTTATGGATAACACGTACAAACTGACAGATCGTCAGCAAGAGATTTTAGATCTGATTAAGAACAAAATCGCAACCACGGGTTCTCCCCCAACCCGAGCAGAAATTGCTGATCAACTCGGATTCAAATCGGCCAATGCCGCGGAGGATCACCTAAAAGCCTTGGCCAAGAAGGGGGTGATCGAACTCGTGAGCGGAACTTCTCGCGGCATACGCTTAAAGTCCTCCACCCTGCAAAGTCTTCAATCTTCTCGGTATGAGCAAGCGATGTTGCCCCTTGAGAGCTTGGCGCAGTTGTGTCTTCCATTGATTGGGCGAGTGGCTGCTGGATCCCCCATTTTGGCCCAAGAGCACATTGATCAAACCTACTATGTCGAGCAAAGCTTGTTCAATAAAAAACCCGACTATTTGCTCAAAGTGCGCGGCATGTCCATGCGAGATGTAGGCATCATGGATGGTGACTTATTGGCCGTCAAAGCGACCAAAGATGCAAAAAATGGCCAAATTGTGGTTGCTCGAATTGGCGAAGAGGTCACAGTGAAACGATTCAAGAAAGTCGATGGTTGCATTGAACTTCATGCTGAAAACGCAGACTTTCAAACGATCATTGTTGAACCCGGCGAGCCCTTTGAAATAGAAGGCTTGGCTGTGGGTTTGATCCGAAACACAATGTTAATGTAAGGAGTTCGCCATGTCCATCGCTCTTTTAAGCCTCTTTCGATTGTTCACCACCTCAGCGGTAGATACCAAAATCACTCGCGTCAAAGACCCAGAGTTTTTAAGGACTGAGCCCACCAACGCAAGTGAGCTCATCGCTCATACGAGGGACCCGATTTTGGTGGGTCCTAAAACTGAAAGTAAAAAACCTTTGCGAGTTTCAAGGATATTGGATCACCCCAGCGCAAAAAAATCCAGTGGCCGCATGTTCATCTCCGGCACCATGAAAGACGTCTGCGCTGAGCTCGATCGGCTGGTGATGCTGGAAAATAAAACATCTTTTTAAATCTCCGTCACAAAAAACGTGCAGAATAGACCACTCAAACCTGCTTGGAGAAGCTTGGGGGCTTGAGTGAAGTCTTAAAATTTTTTTTTCTAAGGCCTTCACACTGGATTCGATCATTGGGCTTCTCCTTGAACCCCTCTAACAGCGTGATCGCCTTGCCGCACACCATGCCTTCAAGGACGCGCTTTATCCATAGTTCAGACAGACGTGTCCAAAGGCTAGAAATGAATATCGTTGTCATTGATGATTACCAAGATGTCGTTCGCAAACTCGAGTGCGCCAAAAAATTAGAAAAGCATCCGACCAAGGTTTACACCAACACGGTCAAAGGACTGGGCCAATTGAGTGTGCGTCTGAAAGACGCTGAAATTTTGGTGCTCATTCGAGAGCGTACACAAATTACCAAAGCGCTTTTGGATAAACTCCCTAAGCTTAAGATGATCTCCCAAACCGGCAAGATCAGCTCGCACCTTGATTTGAAAGCCTGCACGGATCGCGGCGTCGTGGTCTCAGAAGGCTACGGCTCGCCCATTGCGCCGGCAGAAATGACCTGGGCCTTGGTCCTGGCAGCGAGCAGGAGATTGCCCCAGTACATCAGCAACCTTAAACACGGTGTTTGGCAACAGTCTGGCCTTAAATCCTCAAGTCACCCCAGTCACTTTGGCTTAGGTACCGTCTTGCATGGCAAAACCATGGGCATTTGGGGCTACGGAAAAATCGGTCAAATGGTCAGTCAATACGCAAAAGCATTTGGCATGCAGGTGATGGTCTGGGGCAGCGAGAAGTCGAGGGCAAAAGCCGTTGAAGATGGTTTCATCGCTGCGAGCAGCCAAGCCTCTTTCTTTGAACATGTGGACGTCTTGAGTATTCACTTAAGGCTCAATGACGAGACCCGAGGCATCGTCAAGGCCAGTGATTTGGCGCTCATGAAAAAAACCTCTCTCTTTGTCAACACCTCCAGAGCAGAGTTGGTTCAAAACGATGCCTTGGCTCAAGCGCTCTCAAAAGGACGCCCTGGACTTGGCGCCGTTGACGTCTTTGAGAGTGAGCCCATCCTTCAAGGCCATACCCTCTTGAAACTTGAAAACTGTATTTGTACCCCGCACATTGGCTATGTTGAAGAAGAAACCTATGAGTTGTACTTTGGGACAGCCTTTGACAATGTCTTGAACTTTATCAAGGGTCAACCAAGCGCTGTGGCCAACCCTGAGGCCCTTCTGCGCAAGCCTTGAAGGCCCGATTCACAAAGGCTCTTAGGAATATGAAATCCCTCAAGGTATGTGTGGTTGGTCTTGGCGCCATTGGCACTTGGTTGGCCTATCGCCTGGCCAACCAGCAAGGCGTAGAGCTTGCATGCTTGGTGCGTGGCGCGTCTCTCAAAGATTTAAAGACGAGTGGCTTGCATTTGAACGAGTCAAGTTCACCAGGCGTGCCCACGCCCAAGCGTGAACCCAAAGCCCTCAGTGACAAGGCTGAACATTTGGGTGTCCAAGATTGGGTGCTCTTGTGCGTTAAAACCACCTCTTTGGCCGAAAGTGCCAAGGATCTTGTGCCTCTCTTGGGTCCAGAGACCAAGATTTTGTCGCTCATGAATGGTGTGCCCTGGTGGTTTTTCACTTACGAAAATGCCCCCTTCAAAAGCCGTGCCTTGAAAAGCATCGACCCTTTAGGGGACATCCAAACGCATTTGCCACTCCAACATTGGTTGGGCGCTGTGGTTCACGCCAGTTGCTCCAGTCCTGGCACGGGTCAATGCCTTCATCACTTTGGCAACGCCTTGATCGTGGGCGAACCAAGCGGCGCCCAAAGCTCAAGCGCACAAGAGATCAACGACTTGCTCAGCCGCACAGGCTTTGAGAGCTCACTTTCGACGTGTATTCAAAAAGACATTTGGTACAAGCTTTGGGGCAACATGACCATCAACCCCTTGAGTGCGTTAACGGGGGCCACCACAGACAAAATTTTGGGCGATGAATTGGTCAAAGCCTTGGTGACGAATGTCATGATAGAGGCCAAATCCATTGGAGAGGCCATTGGGCTACCGATCAAACAAACTCCCCAAGACCGACACCTGGTCACGGCAAAACTTGGGGCCTTCAAGTCCTCCATGCTTCAAGACTTTGAAGCCAAACGCCCCTTGGAGCTTGACGCCTTGATCGGAGCGGTGCATGAAATGGGCTCATGGCTCAATCACAAGACCCCTTACATGGATGCGCTTTTTGGGTTGACCAGACTTCAAGCCCGAACCTATGGTTTGTACAAATAGAATTCTGTGCTGATTTGTCATAACATCCCTGTAACGAAGGAGAAATGAGATGGGCTATCCAAACACACAACTGCTGATCGATGGGCAATGGAGAGATGCGCTCAATGGCAAAACACTGGCCGTGATCAACCCAGCCACTGAGCAAGAAATTGGCCGCGTGGCATTTGCAGAAAAAGCCGATCTCGATCTTGCACTGGATGCCGCTCAAAAGGGCTTTGACATTTGGAGAAAAACCCCAGCCATTGAGCGCTGTAAAATCATGCGTCAAGCAGCAGTTTTACTCAGAGAGCGCTCTCTTGCCATTGCAGCGCTCATGACCCAAGAGCAAGGTAAACCTGTCGCTGAAGCGAATGCTGAGATCGTGATGGCCGCTGAGGTCATTGATTGGTTTGCCGAAGAGGCAAGGCGTGTCTATGGAAGGGTTGTGCCGTCCAGAAATCTAGCGGCCCAACAAATGGTTTTAAAAGAACCCGTGGGGCCCGTTGCGGCTTTCACGCCGTGGAATTTTCCGATCAATCAAGTGGTGCGCAAATTAAGCGCTGCACTGAGCGCGGGTTGCTCCATCATCGTCAAAGCGCCAGAAGAAACGCCCGCCTCCCCAGCAGGCCTCTTACAAGCTTTCATGGACGCGGGGGTGCCCGCCGGCGTGATCGGTCTTGTCTACGGTAACCCAGCCGATATCTCCTCTTACTTGATACCGCACCCCATTATCAAAAAAATCACCTTCACTGGCTCCACACCGGTGGGCAAGCAACTGACCTCTTTGGCCGGTCTTCACATGAAGCGTGTCACCATGGAGCTTGGCGGTCATGCACCGGTGATCGTTTGCGAGGACGCGGATGTTGAGCTCGCTGCCAAAGCCGCAGGCGCTGCGAAGTTTCGCAATGCGGGACAAGTGTGCATCTCCCCAACGCGCTTTTTGGTGCACGAGAGTTTAAAGGACAGCTTCCTTCAAGCCATCAAAGCACAAGCCTGTGCCCTTCAAATTGGAAACGGCATGGATGAAGGTGTCAGCATGGGGCCACTCGCCAACCCAAGGCGCTTGGTCGCCATGGACATGTTCACAAAGGATGCCATCGCCAGCGGCGCAAAAGTGGAGATGGGTGGGGAGCGAATTGGCAACAAGGGCAACTTCTTTTCTCCGACCATTTTGTCCAATGTGCCTCTAAACGCCAAAGTTTTCAATGATGAGCCCTTTGGTCCCATTGCGGCCATGCGAACTTTCAACACTTTAGAGGATGCCATCATGGAGTCCAATCGACTGCCCTTTGGCTTGGCCAGTTATGCATTCACCTCCTCACTCAAAAACGCACATCGCTTGTCCCATGGACTTCAAGTGGGGATGCTTTGGGTGAACCAACCCGCAGTCGCCTGGCCTGAGATGCCCTTTGGTGGCGTCAAAGACTCTGGCTATGGCTCTGAAGGAGGTTCGGAGGCCTTGGAAGCGTATTTGAATACCAAGTCGGTTTCCATCCTTTGTGCCTAGCAAAAGAGATTCAATAAACAAGGCCCGCGTGAAAGCCTGCACGGCCATGCGTTTGATGGCACGACAAGACAATCTTTAGCTAGCAGGGGACGCCCCCAAGGGAGCTCTGAAAGCGCATATCAATAGGGTAATCTTGATTGAATCATGCGATCAAAAGCAATATGGTTGCACATCTTTCATTCGCCGCTTGTGCTTTAATTGCCTTGATCTCTGCATCACAATGTCTTTGTTTGCTTCTTTAATTCACTCGTGCAGGGCTCAAGCGCTGTTGATCGCTTGTGCATTTTTGAGTGTCAACGCCTGGGCCCAAAGCAATTACCCCAACCGCCCTGTCAAAGTCATCATCCCATTTTTAAGTGGGGGTGCGCTGGACCAAATGGCAAGAATTGTGGCTGACAATTTAAGCCTTCGATTCAAGCAAGCCTTTGTCGTGGAGGCGCGAGCTGGGGCAGGTGGTGTCATCGGCACAGACCATGTGGCCAAGTCCACGCCTGATGGCTACACCTTGCTCTTTAGCGTGCAAGCGCCCATCACAGCGGCACCCTTTTTAAATAAACAACTGCCCTACGATCCACAAACGGCACTCATCCCCATTTCTTTGGTCACAATTGCGCCCAATGTGCTCATCGCTTACCCAGGTGTTGCATTTAAAACAGCCCCAGAGCTTTTAACGCTCGCCAAATCAGCCCCCAACAAGGTGAGTTTTGCCTCACAAGGCCAAGGAACCACAGGCCACATCACGGGTGCAATGATTGACATGATCGCTGGCACCAAGTTGCTTCACATTCCCTACAAGGGCTTTCCGCCCATGCTCACCGATGTCGAAACCGGTCGCGTAGACATGATGTTTGCGGACTCGATCAATGCAATCCCACGCATTAAATCAAAGGAATTGATGGCCATTGCTGTGGCCTCGGATAAACGACTCGATGTCTTGCCGGACACGCCAACCTTTGCAGAGGGCGGGCTCACAGGGATTGTCTCTGGACCACAATTTTCTTTGTTTGCACCTGCCAATACACCCATAGACATCATCAATAAATTGTCCCTTGAAATCAAATTGATTTTGAAAGCACCCAGTGTTGTATCAACGCTCAAAGAGCTCGGTGTAGAGATCAAAGGCACAACCCCCGAAGAAGCCAAGAATTTATTGCAAGCTGAGTACTTGAGAACCAAAGATGCGGACAAGGCTGCAGGCATCCAAGCGCAGTAAGTTTCAACTGATTCTTCATTGAATTGATTCAACTCATACGCTAATAGAATGAGTTCTCAAAGTAAAATTGAAGCGCGACGAGCTCAGAAAGTCTTAGAATGGTCTTCTATTTGATGACAATTGTGAAGACATGAACACCATTTTTAAGACCGTTGGACTCGTTGGCACTGGTGCCATGGGACGAGGTATTGCTCAACTCGCAGCGCAAGCGGGCGCTCAAGTCTTGCTCTTTGATGTGAAGGCTCAGGCGGCTTTGGATGCAAAACAAAGCATTGAGACTCAATGGCAAAAGTTATTGACCAAAGATACAATCAACACTTCGCAATTCAAACAGTATTGTGATGCCCTACAAACAGTGACTGAACTCCATGAGCTCAAAGGCTGTGATCTGATCGTTGAGGCCATTGTTGAGCTCTTAAGCGCCAAGCAAGAGCTCTTCATGCAGTTGGAGAGCATGGTCAATCAAGATTGCATTTTGACCAGCAACACCTCCTCTTTGAGCATCACCTCCATTGCCAAAGTGCTTCAATACCCTGAGCGTTTTGCAGGCTTTCATTTCTTCAATCCAGTACCACTCATGAAAGTGGTCGAAGTTGTGCGTGGTTTAAAAAGTGCCACCCCTGCTTTAGAAAAACTCTGCGCCTTTACCAAAACATTTGGTCACACCCCTGTCATGGCCCAAGACACACCTGGCTTTGTGGTGAACCACGCTGGACGCGCCTATGGAACGGAAGCCTTGAGAGTCATCTCCGAAGGGGTGAGCGACTTTGCAAGCATTGATCGAATTTTAAAGGACCAAGTGGGCTTTAAATTGGGCCCCTTTGAGCTCTTGGATCTGACTGCTTTGGACGTCTCTCACCCCGTCATGGAGTCCATCTACAACCAGTACTACCAAGAACCCAGGTACCGCCCAAGCTACATCACAGCACAACGCTTGGCTGCTGGCGTGATTGGCAAAAAGGTGGGAGAGGGCTTTTACAAATACAAAGACGGTGTGTGCGAAGTCCCACCAGAGGAAGCTCACCCTGACACGAGCATCATTGCGCTTGATAGCCTGCCCCCGGTTTGGGTCTCCGCCAGAGCGGCCAGACGAACCTCTTTGTACCAACTGCTCAAAGACCTGGGTGTCAAAATTGAAACCTCCACACAACCCAGCCCCAACGCGCTTTGCGTGGTTGCACCTTTGGGCTTTGACATCACCACCGCCTGCGTCTTGGAGAGACTGGACCCGGCCAGAACCATCGGCATTGACATGCTCTTTGATGACCAAGAGACTCAACGCCGCGTGATTGCAACCAACCCTGCATTGCGACAAGACATCAAGCAAGCCGCACAAGTGATCTTCACCTTGGACAAAAAGCCTCTTAGCGTCATCCGTGATTCCGGTGGTTTTGTCACCCAACGTGTGGTGGCCTGCATAGTCAACATTGCCAGCGACATCTGTCAGCAACAAATTTGCTCTCCTGATGACTTGGACCTGGCTGTAAAATTGGGGTTGGGCTATCCCAAAGGGCCACTGGCTTTGGGAAATCACTTGGGTGCTGAAAACATCCTAGAAGTCCTCTTTAATCTTCAAACCGTTTACGCAGACCCCAGGTACCGGCCAAGCCCTTGGCTCAGAAGACGAGGCGCATTGGGCTTGAGCTTGTTGCACGAAGAGGCATGAACTTATGAGCAGCGCACAACTCAAAAGCACCACCATTGGTCAAACCATGGTGCTCACCTTGTCCAACCCCTTGGCCAGAAACGCCATGACCCCTGAAATTTACGCAGCAGGTGTAGAGGCTTTCAACCAAGCCGATGCCAATCACAGCATCCGAAGCATCCTCATTCAAGGAGAGGGGGAGCATTTTTGTGCCGGAGGCAACGTCAACCGCTTGCTTGAACAACGCTCCTTGCCAGCACACACCCAGGAAGCCCATTTGGATGTATTGGCCTCCTGGGTGGAGAGCATTCGAACCTGCTCCAAACCCGTCGTAGCTTGTGTCGAGGGTGCCGCAGCAGGCGCGGGATTTTCAATTGCTTTGGCATGCGACTTTTTAGTGGCGGCCCAAAACAGCTTCTTTGTCATGGCCTATATCAACATTGCTTTGTCACCCGATGGGGGCGGCAGTTGGAACTTGGCCAAACAGCTGCCAAGAGCACTGAGCTCTGAGATCTTGATGCTCGGTGGTCGCATCGACGCACCCAGACTTCATCAATTGGGTATGATCAATGAGTTGGCAACTGTGGGTCAATCCTTCACCAAAAGCTTAGCGCTTTGCGAACGCATCAACCAAAAAGCGCCCAATGCAATGTGCAGCATCAAACAACTCTTGAACCAAGTCCCCGAGAAAAGCTTAGGTGAGCACACGCACCTTGAGAAAGCTTGCTTTGTTGAAAACCTCTACCACCCCAATGCGCAAATAGGTTTGGATGCCTTTGTTCAAAAAATACAGGCCCAATACCCCATTTGATGGGCTTTGACTTCTTTTAAAACCACACTTCCCTCAACATGAGTCAAATGGATCAAAACTTCTCTGGCACACAAGAGGTGCCTACAAGTCATTTGTTCAATCTGGCCCAGCTGAGCCTTTGGATGACGGGTCATGTGCAGGGCTTTCAAGGACCCTTAAGCGCTCGAATGTTCAAAGGGGGTCAGTCCAACCCCACTTTTTTACTCCTGACGCCTTCTCGTCAATATGTGATGCGCTCAAAACCCGCACCTGTGGCTCAATTGCTGCCATCGGCACACGCCATCGAACGCGAATTCAGGGTCATGAAAGCCCTTGAGAAAAGCCAAGTCCCTGTCGCTCAGATGCTTGCCTTGTGCACGGATGAAAGCATCACAGGACGTGCTTTCTTTATCATGGAGATGGTACAAGGTCGCGTGTTTTGGGATCAATCCTTGCCAGAGCTAGATCCCCAAAACCGCCGCCGTGTGTATCAGCAGATGAACCAAGTGATATCCAACTTGCACGCGGTTGATTTGAGCTCAACCGGTCTGAGCGATTTTGGCAAAGCAGGCAATTATTTTGAGCGGCAAATTGCTCGCTGGAGCCAACAATACGTGGCCTCAGAGACAGAGCCCATTCAAGAGATGCAAAAACTCATTGAATGGCTTCCTCACAACATGCCCGACTCCTCCAAAGACGGCAAGGTCTGCTTGGTGCACGGTGACTTTCGACTCGACAACTTGATCTTTGACACCCAAGGAGAGAACATTTTGGCCGTCCTTGACTGGGAGTTGTCTACACTGGGACACCCCTTGGCTGACTTTAGCTACCACTGCATGTCTTGGCATGTGACGCCTGAGCACTTTAGAGGCATTTTGGGCTATGACTTGAAAGCCCTGGGGATCCCGTTGGAAGAAGAATACATCCGCTGGTATTGCGAGAACACAGGCCTCACAAGCCCAGGACATCTGAAGGCCGATTGGTCATTTTTTCTGTCTTACAATATGTTTCGCATGGCAGCTATTTTGCAAGGCATTGCCAAACGAGCTCAGGTGGGTACCGCTTCCAGCTTACAAGCCCAAACCGCTGGAGCGCGCGCTAGACCCATGGCCCAATTGGCTTGGACCTATGCTCAGATGTGTTGAGCAGCGCATCAAACTTCAACGCCCAGACCGATTGACTTGATCAAGACGCTTAAGCCGACACCTGAGTGCCCAGCCATTGTGCTCAATTCTCTACAATCACTTTCACAGAAGGAACACCCCATGATAGACGTCTACTCCTGGCCCACGCCAAACGGCCACAAGGTTCACATCATGCTTGAAGAATGCGGCATGAATCTGGGTCGCGATTGGCAAGCCATCCCCATCAATATTGGCACAGGCGATCAGTTCACTCCTGAGTTTTTAAAAATCAGTCCCAACAATAAAATTCCTGCCCTGGTTGACCCCCACGGCCCTGATGGCAAACCCATCCACCTCTTTGAGTCTGGTGCCATTTTGATTTACTTGTCCTCCAAGTTTGGCAAATTCATGCCCAAATCCGATCGTGCCAAATTTGAGGTCTTGCAATGGTTGATGTTTCAAATGGGAGGGGTCGGCCCCATGCTTGGACAAGCACACCACTTCAGAATATACGCGCCTGAAAAAATTGATTACGCAATCAACCGCTACACTCAAGAGGCCAAGCGCATCTATAACGTGATGGACAAAAGATTGCAATCGAGTGCTTTCTTGGCAGGCGCCCAGTACTCCATTGCGGACATGGCTGTTTATCCATGGCTTAGAAGTTGGCAAAACCAAGGCATTGATTGGGTCGACTATCCAGCCCTAAAAGCTTGGTTTGATTTGATCGAAAAACGACCCGCTGTTCAAAGAGGCGTCACGGTCTTGGCCAGTCTTAGAAAGCCCACTCACGATGACAAGTCCAAAGAAATGCTTTTTGGAAAAACACAATACCAAAAGCGTTAGACCAGCCCATCAACGCCTTGGTGCACTTTGGTAATGCTTGATGCGCTTTGCTTAGGCTTGATGCGCCTTGATATGCCGACCCTCACTTGACCAAAAGCGCGCAGCGACTGAAACTGTTTTTAATCACTGCTGCGCTTTGGGGGTCGCAATTGGCATCCATCACGACAATATTGCCTGCACTGTTCTTTAAGAACTGTGCGCTCACGCCATCGCTGTTTTTAACTGCCAGCATCATGGAGGGGACCACCTCACCCCAAGTGGCCTCGGAAATTTTCGCCACCCGCATCATCGTCTGCGTGGGATCTTGCAAGTTCAAGTAAAAAAAGCCAGCTTCGTAAAACACATCATAGCTCTCCATGGAGGTGATGGGAAACAACAAGGCGTAATTGCTGTTGGCATAAAAGAACGTGCCTGCTTGCGCGTTTGAGATGACAGTGTCTGGTGAACCTTTGATCCACACCGAGGGCCTTCCATTGCTTAAACTGCCCATCAAAAACAAATCGAGTCGCTTTCCTGCTGAGGGGATGAGTTGAACACTGTGCAGTTGAGTTGGGATCATGGCGTTTTGCGCGTTATCGATGATCCGACTTGGGGCCAGATCAAAGCTTCTGTCATTGGCCAGCAAGCTTTTGTTGGCCAAGAGCACGATGGGCGATTGCGTGGGATCGACCAACACCAAGTCCATTAAACCATCTGCATTGATGTCCGCAGCCGCGGCTTGGTATGCCTTGAATTGATAGGATGACATGTTCCGATCGTGAAGTGCTATTTTTTGATAGATACCCGTTTTGGCATCACTCAAATACAACAACTGAGCCTCTTTCCCGTTGGCCACACTGCCCTTACAGGTGACCATCACGTCATGCCGTTGATCTCCATTGAAATCAGCCGTGATGGCATAAGTGGCCTGTTGGCAACCCACCGTGTCCTTCAAAACAAGGGTCGTTCGATCGACCCACTTTCCAGACTCCAAATGGAAAAAGTGAGCGCTGGCAAAACCTGCGCTGGAGTTGACCATGACAAAAGCAGAAAATTGCCCCACACCTTCTCTAAAAAAGTCCCCAAAGGTGATGGCATTTCGGGTGTCCAAGTCAGTGACCGGCACGCCCAAAATGCTCGCCACATTCAAGGAGGGGACCAACAATTTCCTGGCATCTTGTTTGTACTCATAGGAGGTGGAAAAAACAGAGGATGGGGGTGCGTTCACAGAGACCGGCAACGAGACACTGCCACTCACCAAAGAGGGATCTGACACCAACACATCCGCTTCTGGCGTGCCCTTGCCCGAGCCACAGGAGATGAGCAAGCAAGTGCAGCACCCCAAAAGGGCAAAAGTCAAGATGTTTAACAAAGATCGACGGGTCAAGCGCTTCTTAATCATTACAATGAGGGTGTTACAAGCACCAGTTAAAAACAAGAACTGTTGTAGGAAAAGCAAAAAGCTTTGACCACCGTAACGCCTTACTGATAAAGTAG
>Ga0114962_10002691_pt1 | contig 14629 bp, 13 predicted proteins | sample C_130820_MF_Meta_FD_87017 | JGI IMG/M metagenome (GOLD analysis project Ga0114962, IMG submission 87017) | Freshwater microbial communities from Lake Croche, Canada to study carbon cycling - C_130820_MF_MetaG | ecosystem: Environmental > Aquatic > Freshwater > Lake | place: Lake Croche, Canada...
ATGTAGCGTGGATTACTAAAATCTTTTTTGGCTTCTATGGCTCTGATTTCACTCAGAATTTCTGGTTTCATTTGTTTGGCCAATACTTCATCGGCATATTTGCCATATTCAGGTGCACTGGCTACCATGTTGGAAACCAATAAACCTTTCATGTTTTTTTGGTATTTCAAAGCATATTCCATGGCTAAAATTCCTCCCCATGAATTCCCTAAAATATAGAAATTAGACGCATCCGCTCCAATGGCCTTGCGGACTTGTTCTACTTCTTCCACAAATCGCTCTGTTTTCCATAGAGTGGAATCCTTGGGTTGATCGCTGTAATAGGATCCTAATTGATCGTATTCGTAAAATTCAAATCCTTCTCTTTGAAAAAAAGTCTCAAAGCACTCCATGTATTCATGCGTCATGGCTGGTCCACCATGTAAGAGTAAAATTTTTATTTTAGGATTGTTTCCAAAACGTTTGGTCCAAACTTTGAAGTTGCCCGATGGTGTTGTGATTGGGATCATTTTTACTCCTGCTGATTCCAAACTGTCTGGATAGCTAAAATAATGGGAAATGGTTTCAGAAGATTTGGAACAAGAAATGTTGGAAAAAATCGAGATAATAAATAGTAGATGCTTTAACATGATATCGTAGATTTAGAGTAATTTTTTTATTTAAGAGGTAAACATAATGTTATTTTTAATGGAAAATCATCATTTAAGTAAAATAATAGACGAAGGCCTTTTTAACACAGGGTCACAAAGATTTTTTTACTAAAATTCCCGAATTATTAGTACAAATCAGCGAATTTTTTGTTGTTTAAACAATTGAACTTTGGATTGGTTTATATGACATGAAAATTTGGCTCCTTCTATTCTTAATTTTTCTAGGCTTTTCTTGTCAGAAATCCATTGAGTCTGAATTGAGTTTACCAAAGCCAATTGTTGTTCAGAAAGATTCAATGCCTATTTCTTGGTTGGCCTTAGGAGATTCCTACACAATTGGTCAGGGTGTTAATCAATCAGATCGTTTTCCCTATCAAAGCTTAGAATTCTTGAAAATAAAATTCTTTCAAACAAAACGCCTGACCTATGTGGCCAAAACAGGTTGGACATCCGCTGATTTGTTAAAATCGATGGGAGAACAAAATTTAGATGGACATAATTTCGTATCCCTCTTAATTGGGGTGAATGATCAATATCAAGGAATTGATACGAGTATCTACCGCAAAAATTTCACCTTGCTTTTAAATCGGTCTATTGAATTAGCCGGTGGAGATCAACGAAGGGTCTTGGTTATTTCCATTCCGGATTATAGTATAACGCCTTTAGGGAAGCAATTATTAGATACTTTGAAAACTCGGAAAGAGATAGATTTATTCAATGGAATTAATAAACGAATTGCTTATCAAAATAAATGTACTTATTTAGACATCACGGAATTAGGTAGGTCCGCAAAAAATAATCTAGATTGGGTTTCGCAAGATGGTTTACACCCCTCCGCTTTGGCCTATCGTAAATGGGCTGAATTGATATTTGCTAGTTTTCCGAGTTTTTAAATTTAGCAATTATTTTTATTTCAATGCAAATTTTCTTTGAACTCAATTGAAGAAATTCACGCTTTCAAGGTGTGTTTTCCATTGCCATTTACCCTACAATCTTTTCTGAAATTCATCTTGAGATTTTCGTTCATTCTCCCTCTCTATCTTTTCGGCCATGGTGTAAAAAATAGATTTGCCATATATAACAAAATTTATATCGTTCATTAAGGTTGGAATGCACTTTTCTATGTTGAGTCGAGTCCAATAATTATGACTGCCATAACTTTAATAGGTTGTTTATTAAGCAATTTTTCCCTTTCATCTGTTCATTTTTTTATGTCTTTTAGTCCAAATTAAGACCTTAATCTATCAATACCTCTTGTTAATTTCAATGAAATATTTTGTTAATTCCAGTTAGTATTGACTTCCCAAAGTGATTAAATATCAATTTGAATGATGACATTAATCAATCCTTAATATGACAACTATCATAATTTTTAAATCAAATAAAACTCATATTTACACGATAGCTAATGATTTAAAAAATTAAAAACATGGAAATTTCAAAAAACTGTATTGACAGTTGCTTAGCTTGTATGATTTTCTGCGAAAGTTGTATTACTTATTGTATTACCTCGGGTAATAAAGAATGTGTTTTGTTATGTCGTGACTGTGCCGATATCTGCGCATTATGTGCACGTTTTGAAGCAAGATTTTCTCCTCAATTTGCCATAGGCTTACATTCATTATGTGCAAAAATTTGTACAGCTTGTGCAGTAGAGTGTAATTTACACGCCGCTCATCATGCCTCATGTAAAGCTTGTGCTGAAGTATGCGAAAAATGTGCTACAATTTGTAATGAACTTGCAAATCGTAGACATGATTAGACTAATCTTTATTTTTAGAAATGATACTTTAACGTATAATTTCTTTTTTTAACATCATTGGAATAGCCCAAACTGTTAAACAAGATTTTGGTATAATTAATAGTTTCCCCAAAAAAACAGAATTAGCTTTTTACTTAAAAAATCTTAAAACTGAAAAATGAAAAAGTATAAATTGTTTACCCCGACAACCATTGGTTCATTAAAATTGAAGAATCGCATTGTCATGGCTCCAATGACCCGTTGTCGAGCCATTGGTAACATTCCAAATGCAATAATGGTAAAATATTATCAGCAACGCGCTTCTGCTGGATTAATTATTGCCGAAGGTACTTCTCCTTCTCCAAATGGTCTAGGCTATGCTCGTATTCCTGGTATATTTAGTGATGAACAAATTCTTTCATGGAAAAAGGTGACATCAGCCGTGCATAATAGCGGTGGTAAAATATTTGTTCAACTAATGCACACTGGAAGAATAAGTCACCTACTTAATATGCCTGATGGGGCAGAAATTGAAGCACCATCTGCTATTAAAGCTGCTGGACAAATGTGGACTGATTCGAATGGAATGCAGGATCATCCAACTCCCAAAGCAATGACTGCCAATGATATTATTTCAACACAGGCCGAATATGTTACAGCTGCAAAAAATGCGATAGAGGCTGGATTTGATGGTATTGAATTACATGCTGCCAATGGATATTTATTGGAAGAATTTTTATCTCCTGTGAGTAACGTACGGTCAGATAACTATGATGGTAGCATCGAAAATCGTTGTCGATTTGTATTAGAAGTGGTATCCTTAGTTGCGTCAGCTATTGGTAAGGATAAAACTGGTATTCGTTTATCTCCATATGGTGTTGCGGGAGACATGCCTAACTATCCTGAAATTGATGCTACCTATAATTATCTTTCAAAGGAATTAAATAAATTGGACATTGCTTATATCCACCTTGTCGATCATTCAGCTATGGGGGCGCCCACTGTACCGATCGAAATTAAAAAATCCATTCGTAAAAATTTCAAAAATACACTTATTATTTGTGGCGGTTATGACAAAGAAAGCGCTGAGGCAGATATCGAAAGCGATCTGTGCGACTTGATAGGATTTGGTAGGCCATTTATTAATAATCCAGATTTAGTAGCAAGGTTAGAGCACAATCATGAATTATCTCAAAATCTTAAAACAGATTTGTTTTATACGGCTGATGAAAGTGGTTATACAGATTACACCACTTTTAAAGTGCCGGTAATCCATCAACTCAATTAGTAGAATATGTAATAATTCTTTTTATTACAAGTTTATCCTATCGTCAATGAAATAATTGACTGTTTCTATTTATCAAAAATTATCAACAAAATTTATATCATGAGAATTCTAATTGTATTGACTTCACATAGTGCATTAGGTACTACAGGTGAAAAAACCGGGTTTTGGGTGGAAGAATTTACCACACCTTATTATGTATTGGAAGACGCTGGCGCTACTATAACCATTGCATCGCCAGCGGGAGGACAGCCTCCTGTAGATCCAAAAAGTGAAGTTAAAGAGGCGCAAACGCTTACAACAAAAAGATTTTATGCCGATTCAAATGCAATCGATAAAGTTGCCCATACTAAAAAACTAAGTGAAATTAAAGTAGATGATTTTGACGCCGTATTTTATCCTGGTGGTCATGGGCCTTTATGGGATTTAGCAAATGATAAAGATTCCATCGCCTTGATTGAAGGATTTTATCACAAGCAAAAGCCGATTGCTTTTGTCTGTCATGCCCCTGCTGCTTTATTGAAAGTAAAAGCCGAGAATGGTCATCCCCTTGTCAAAGGAAAAAAATTGACTAGCTTTTCAAATACAGAAGAAGAGGCCGTGGGCCTAACTAAAGTTGTACCTTTTTTATTAGAAGATGAATTAGTTAAATTAGGAGCACATTTTAGTAAAGGTACCGATTGGTCTTCATATACGGAACATGATGGATTATTAATAACAGGACAAAATCCTGCATCTTCTGAGGCGGTAGCTCAATTATTATTGAAAACGCTCATTGGAAAGAAAGAACATTCTCATTAATAACTATATCAAAAAAAATCATACAAAATATGAAAACCATACCAAATTTTGAAAATGATATTTTGCGTGTCAGCATGAAAATCGCAACCGATTTCCCTGAATTATTCAAATATCTTGATGAAACACCTTTAAAAACATCAACAATGGAAATGGACTTTATTAATAATGAAAATCTGAATGAATATTATGATTCTTTGGTGGTCATCCTTGATAAATATTCAATGACACATCAATTAAAAAATGGGAAGAAACTTACTCCCATGATACCTATTTCTGAATCTACAAAATCTCACAAATATGATAATTCAATTTAATATGGATAAAATGGTCAATGGAGATAAAAAAACTCAAGACTATTTTACTGCTCGAATCGACAAAGGTCTGACTTTTTATAAGTCAAACATCACTAGAATAGAAGTGCATGTTTCAGACCAAAACGGGATTAAAGAGGGTAAAAGCACTATTTTATGTTTATTGGAAGCTCAGCTAGAAGGTCGGCAGCCAATTACTGTTTCTTGCCAAGATGGTAGCATTGAATTGGCTATATCTGGTGCAATTGAAAGGGTTACAAGCGGCTTTATCAACTATACTTGGACGTTCAAAGAACCATTAAATGGAACACATACGGGTTGTGAATTTCTTTTTTAAAATTATCAGTAGTCTTCACTCCCTCTGTGTATTTAAGTGCTTATCTTCTTTTGCTTAATGATTAGTTTAGAGGAACGATTTAAGAAATTATTTTAAATCTGTGTAAACTTTCTATTGGAGCGAAGCCTTTGCTAATTTCTTTAGTGGTTTGGAAGCATAAAAAGGCAGAATAATTAATGCAGCTTATTCTCATTAGAAAATTAGTATAAACTATTGTGCTTTTATGGTAATATAGAACTTGGTGGTTAAATAGAAATGATAGAATTCCAAAGAGGGAATATTGAAATTTAATACATAAAAAAAGGGATAATCGCTGATTATCCCTTTTTTTAAATTTTTGAACAATAATTTAATATTGTTATTTTTCGCTAGCAGTAGCACCTTTTGCGATAGAGTAAACAACAAGGCCAAAACCAATCTTGTTAACTGCATCCGCAATGTTGTAAACTAAGTCGATGTTTCCAGAGAATCCAGATAACAAGTTACCAGGTAACATCATGTAGCCGATTGGATAGATTGCCCAACCTACTAATGTGAACCAACGCATAACATTGTATCCAGACTTAACTGCTTCGCTAGAAGAAGAAGCTGCTAATTTAGAAGCTTCACCCATGTAGATTTCATAGATGATGATCGCCCAACCTAACGTTGAAATGATTCCCCATAAAACGTTTTGCTCAGGTACAACAGCCTCACCAATGTAACCAGCTACTAACATAAGGATTGAACCAAATAGCAAACGAGAAAGCATTCCTGTTTTAGCGCCAGCTGGCTTCAAGATTAAGAAGTACTCGATACACATCAAAGGTACTGTCAAAGTCCAGTCAATGTAACGGAATTGAGTTGGTGACTCATGCGTATCTAACCAAACACCACGCATGTAAAAATAATGTACTGCTGCAATGAAAGTGATCAATGCTGAAATCAACAATGAAGTCTTCCACTTGTCGTTAACTGTTCCGCGCTCAACGATGAAGAAGATAGAAGCAGCAAGCATTGACATGTAACCTGTAAAGAAGGTAAAGCCAATGTAATCTCCGGCAGCTAGTGTGCCGTTCAATAGAATGTTTAATGTTTCCATAAAAGTTAAAAATTTAAAAGTTTTAGTTTATAAACTTAAGTTTTTGGCAATTGTTTAAAATTATGTAAAAAAAATTAAAAATAAAATATAAATTGTTCAAAAATGCTTTTTTGGGTGTTTAATTAATTGATGCATGAGTAAAAAATGTGGTAGAGTTAGAAGGGAAAAGAATATGAAAATTGGATATAATTCTACGTTTTTAGTTAATAATTTCATATACAAATAACCGATCAATATGGCTCCAAAAGAGAATGGGAGCAGTTTTTTGTATAAATCAATGACATTCAATTCTAAGTGGTTTTTCATTCCTCTAAAACTATTGACCGCATGACAACAAGAAAAATAACAAATAAATGCGGGAATTAGCGGTAAAAAAAATCCGGCAATTAAAGTAAAAAAAGTATTTAAAAATTGATTGGCATTTTTCTTATCGAACCCTAAAACCAAACAAATCAGACTAATATAAATCAGCGATGGTGAAATATTTTCAGGAACATTAACTTTCATTTCTTGAATGATTGTCGAAACTTCAGACCAATGGCTAAAAAGAATACATGATAAAATGCCTGATCCCAATAAAAATATTCTTATGGTAGTTAGAAATGTCTGATTAGCATTCATTTCAAACAAATCCTCCATATCTCCAAAGTGAAAAATACTTATTGCGATGAAAATAATAAATGCAACTGTTGGAATTAGAAACCACAAGAGTGCGTAGCAAGCCATGATACCAATGTAAATTAGTATAAATGTTTTTAATTGGAATGTTAATTGATAGCGTTCTGCAATTTTTTTCGCAACAAGATGATCTCCTGCCCCATGCGGTATGCCTATGATGAAAAGTAATATCCCTGAAAATATCAAATCGTAGGTGCTACTCCAAGGCCCCAAAATTTTATAACTAATTAGAAAAAGAATGGTAATGATAGCTCCCAAATAATTTTTCATCGCAAAAGGTGTTTGATGAAAAAGGGAATATCTAATCGTGATAATAATTGAATATCCTGACTTAAAGATGTTTTATCATCTAAAAAGCAAAGTATATCTTTTTTGGGAACCTTTTCGAATAATCTATCCATTACCGCTGGAATTTTATTCATTTCTCTTTGCATGATTTTCAATAGCATTTTATCATAAAATCGAAATCTTTTGGGAATATCAATCGATCTATTATTGGCTTTATTGATTGCATCTTTGTGTATTCTAGTAAATGCATAACCAGTGGATGCCTTAATCATTCCTCCTGCGGTACCAATCTTGAAAACATTTGTTTCAACTCTTTGCTTAGGTATACTCATTGGGATTGTTCCAAACTCATCTGAAACCACTTGGAATTTTTTTGAATGATAATGGGTATTCATGTATTTCTTCCAAAGATCTTCATAAACCTCTCTGTTATAAGGCAAGTGAGAGAATACAGTTGTTTCAATTAAGGCTTTTGTTTTGCTAAATGGTAAAATATAATGGAAGACAGCCATATCGTTGGTTGAAACTGGGAGGCTGAAGTCCATCAAAGTAATGCTTAAATCATCGAGGATAGGTTGATCAAATTCAACAAATTTCCCGCAAAAATGTTGGTAAATGGGGTAAGTGTCTTCATTTTTTATAGGCCTCGAATCAGCAATTTTTTTAGCGTAAAATATTGTACCATCCTCACATTCAATGGATTGTAATTCGTGACCCTCTTGTATTTTATTTACCCATTTTTGAATATGAGTTATGCGGGGTTCTTGTGGAATGAATTCTTCAAAAAAATAGTTGAAAAAACGATCTGATGAGATATAGTTGTAAATCAAAGGACTGATATCTGAGGTGATTGTCGCACCCAAGCTGGACCGATAAGTCACGTTTTTCCATGTTTTTTCGACTAAGAATGGAAAACATGATTTTTGTTGATCTTCCCAAAAACACCAACTTTTTTTCGTACGATCACCTGAATCCAAGAGTAAAATTTTCATTTCTCTATTGGAATCTGCTAGTATACTTTCGTACAAAAGCTGAAGACCCGATGCTCCAGCACCAATAATTGCTAAATCAAAAACATCTGAAGGCATCATTTAATTATATGTACAATAATCGGAAATTTTAAACCGCTAAAAAAGAATTTTTGTTTTAAATCTCGGTACCTATTATTTAAATCTCGCCGCATCGATGAGTAAACACAATCCAGATTGAAAAACAATTAAGGCCCCTGTTCCATAAAAGAACCATTCTCCTCCCTGGATTTTAGTGATTCCTGCATCTATGGCAAGAGAAAGTCCACTGCCGGTAAGAAGTAGTCCAATACTTGCTTGAAGAAACCATTTTTTCCTATTTCTCATTATATTCATTTTTTTAGCTTCGAAATATAATTCGATTTTTTTATAAAACAGTATATTGACGGGTAGATTCTATACGACTTCTTCAATAAGCGCTGAATTTACAAGACCCTAAAATTGATCATTGAATTTATTTCATTATTTATCGATGTCTATTAGCTTTCTATACAGATAAATAAATACGTTTTTGACAAAAAGGCATGAATTATGGTCGTGCATCTTTAGAGATACGCTAAGGGTTTTACCACATTTTACCTGCCGGATTGATCTTCTTGATTTTTGGACCCATTAAAAAATGAACGTCCTTACCTTTTTCTTTGAATTTTTGGCAAAAAAAGGATTTATTTACAAAAAATAAAATTTTGTGAAAACAAACTCTTACGATGCCATTGTGATTGGTTCTGGAATTTCTGGCGGCTGGGCGGCCAAAGAACTGTGTGAAGCGGGTTTAAAAACCTTGGTGCTGGAACGTGGCCGAGATGTGAAACATTTAGCAGATTATCCAACAGCGATGTTGGATCCTTGGGAGTTTCCACACGGAAATAAATTACCCAAAAATAAACAAGAACCTATTGTTAGTAAATGTTATGCTTACGATGCAGGCACAGAACACTTTTTTGTCAAAGATAAGGAACATCCTTATGTGCAAGAAAAGCCATTTGATTGGATCCGAGGATATCAAGTTGGAGGTAAATCTTTGATTTGGGCTCGACAAACCCAGCGTTGGAGCGAATATGAATTCAATGCGCCTAAAAGAGATGGTTATGCTGTAGAATGGCCCATTACTTATCAAGAATTAGCACCTTTTTATACCAAGGTTGAAAAATTTGTCGGCATTAGTGGAAATCAAGATGGCATCGCTAGTTTGCCCGATGGCCATTTTTTAACACCTTGGGAACTGAATTGCGTGGAAAAGCACGTTCAAAGTCGTGTTAAGGAATTTTACCAAGGAAATCGACATGTCATTATTGGCCGATGTGCCCATTTAACATCTCCAGAGCCTCAACATCTTGAACAGGGCAGGGGAAAATGTCAAGCCAGGCATTTATGTTATCGAGGATGTCCCTATGGTGGGTATTTTAGTTCCAATTCATCCACTTTACCTTGGGCCGCCAAAACAGGTAATTTAACTTTGAGGCCATTTTCCACGGTAGAATCTATCATTTACGATGATAAAAAACAAAAAGCCGTTGGCGTGAGGGTCATTGATACTCAAACCCTTGAAGTGCATGAATATTTCGCCAAAATCATTTTTGTGAATGGCGCTACCTTAAATACCAATTTGATTTTAATGAACTCGAAATCCAATCGATTTCCCAATGGATTGGGGAATGATTCGGGGGTCTTAGGCCATTACATTGCTTTTCATAATTATCGTGGAAATGCGGCAGCCGATTTTGAAGGTTTTACCGATTCCTATTATAAAGGAAGAAGGCCAACCTCAGCTTTTATGCCCTCCTTTAGGAATTTGCAAGAGAATAATGCGGATTTTTTAGGAGGATATATGGTGGCTTTTTCTGCCGCTCGAGGTGGCTGGAATCGTACACAAAATCAGTTAAGTTTTGGAGAATCCTACAAAGACGATTTGACCAAACCAGGTCCTTGGCATATCTTCATGATGATGCAAGGCGAAACCCTGCCCATTTACGAAAATCATGTAAAATTAGATTTGACCAAAAAAGACGCTTGGGGGATTCCTCAGATAGTTACTTCGATTGGTTACACAGACAATGACTTAAAAATGGTAAAAGATTTTCATCAACAAGCCAGAGAAATACTGGAAATTTCAGGCGGAAAAAATATATCCACATGGGATACCCAACAAAATCCAGGCCTAGACATTCATGAAATGGGAGGTGTCCGAATGGGAAAAGATCCTGCCACCTCGATGTTAAATAAATACAATCAATTGCATGCTTGCAAAAATGTTTTTGTAACGGATGGTGCTTGTATGACCTCGGTAGGGAATCAAAATCCTTCCTTGACATTCATGGCTTTAACAGCTCGTGCAGTAAAACACGCTGTTTCTGAAAGTAAAAAGGGAGTGCTTGGGCTATTGCTTTTTTTATATTCTTTCTCTACGCTTTTTGCGCAATCTCCTGAAAAATTGGAATACGATGTCATCATATATGGCGCCACATCAGCGGGAGTTATGGCGGGTTATTCGGTTCAAATGTCGGGCAAAAAAGCCTTGGTTATTGAACCGTCCAATCATCTGGGCGGACTTACTTCGGGTGGATTAGGTTTCACCGACATCGGTAATAAGTTTGCGGTAACGGGTTTGGCAAGGGATTTTTATCGTCGAATTGGGAAAAAATACGGCGTTTTTGAAAAATGGACCTTTGAGCCTAGTGTGGCTCGCTCGGTTTTTGAGTCTTACAAGCAAGAAGCTAAACTGCCGATTTGGTACCAGTCTATGCTAAAAAAAGTAGTCAAAAAAGGTACCCAAATTCAATACTTGGAAATCCAAACCAGTACTGGAACAAAAGTGGTCAAAGCCAAACAATTCATTGATTGCAGTTACGAAGGCGATTTAATGGCCATGGCCAAAGTTAGCTACACCGTAGGAAGGGAGTCGAACGAAATGTACGGTGAGACTTGGAATGGCGTTCAGTTATTGGATAAGCACCAATTTCCAGATAACATTGATCCTTATCAAATCAAAGGAAAGCCTTCAAGCGGATTGTTGTGGGGCGTAAGTTCAAAACCCATGGCCGCCAAGGGGGCTGGTGACAAACACATTCAGGCTTATAATTTTCGAATTTGCTTAACGGACAGTGTAGAAAATCAAATTCCCATTACTCGACCTATTGGTTATGACTCTACCCGATTTGAATTGTTATTGAGGTACATTGAAGCCAAAAAACCGCATGAATTAAATTGGTTATTGATGCATTTGCAACCCATGCCGCACAGAAAAACAGACATCAATAATTCAGGTCCTTTCTCTACGGACATGATTGGCGAAAGCGACGATTATGCGGAGGCAAGCCTGGAGAAAAGACAAGAGCTATTTTTGAAACACAAGCAATACAATCAATCCTTCTTGTACTTTTTGGGACATGACCCTAGGGTTCCTGAGCATTTAAGAAAAGAGATGCTCACTTACGGATATCCCAAAGATGAGTACAAGGAGTATGGAAATTGGTCGCCACAAATGTATGTACGAGAAGCGCGCCGAATGATTGGTGAAGAAGTGATGATCCAAGGGCACTGTGAAGGGACCATATTGGCCAAAAACCCCATTGGTATGGCGGCCTACACCATGGACTCGCACAATTGCCAGCGCCTTGTAGTGAATGTGAATGGAATCGACATGGTGAAAAATGAGGGAGATGTACAAGTGGGAGGTTTTGGTCCTTATCCAATTGGTTACGGTGCTTTGGTTCCCAAGCGCACGGAATGTACCAATTTGCTTGTCCCAGTTTGTTTGTCTGCCAGTCACATCGCTTACGGATCCATTCGAATGGAGCCAGTATTCATGGTTTTGGGTCAAACCGCGGCCATTGCAGCTACTCAGGCGATTGATCAGCAGGTTGCGATTCAAGCAATAAAGATAAGTGAAGTGCAAAAAATCATAAGCTCTAATCCCTTGTTGGATGGAAGTAAGCCAGAGGTATTGATAGATGATGCGCAGCTTGGTCAAATTGAAAAAGTGGGAGATTGGAAACTAGAAAAAAACAAAAAAGGCTGTTACGGATCATCCTTGCTATCGGCAGATCCCCTGAAAGATAAAAGTGCAAGCCTTAGTTTCAATACCCTAAGTCCATTGACTGGTAAATATGGCTTGTATTTCTATTTGCCTAATTTGGAAACCAATAGCAGCACATTTCAATTTGAAATCGTCAGCGGTGCCAAAAAATCTCAAGTAAACCTCAAATTGGATGCCAATAAAAGCCAATTGAAAGGCGAGTGGATTTCCTTAGGGTCTTACGATTTCACCACCAAGACGAATCCCAAGGTGATTTTATCTACTCAAGGTGCGGACGGACTTGTACCGGCGGATGCGATTTTGTGGGTACCGATGAAGGAGTAGGTTTGGAGGAGAGAGAAAATGAGAAGAGAGAAAATGAAAAAAGAGAAATTAAAAAAGAGGGTCTTTGTGACCTTTGTGTTGAAAAATAATTTGTCAACAAATACAATTTTAACACGGAGGTCACGGAGATTTTTAATTCATCCCTCATAATTCAATCAAGCGAATCAAAAAAAAGATAATATCATAGTTCAGACAATGGGAGAAAACCAAAACGGCGATTTACAGCCTATTAACAACTTTGTTATTTTCAAAACAGAATGTGGCAAAGTCAATATAGCTGTTTTTTATCACGACAAAACGCTTTGGTTAACTCAAAAAACAATAGCAGAACTCTTTGAAAAAGGTCGATCAACCATAACCGAGCACCTAAAAAATATATTTGAAGATGCCGAATTAGATGAAGCTTCAGTATGTCGGGATTTCCGACACCCTGCCTATGATGGCAAAACCAATTATGGATGAATTAGCGAAATTTTTTTCGCCTATGTGCTAGTTATGTCCAACTGTAAAAAAAACACCTCGAATATGAGGAGAACTATGATAAGATAGTATGAAAATTAAATATTTGGAAGGTTTACGTGGAGTTGCTGCTTTAATCGTGGTATTTTGCCATTTAAGATATACTTGTTTTGTGACGTATCAGAATAATTTAAATTCATCAATTTATAACTTGCCTATTTTTGGGATTTTAAAAAGTTTTTTAGTGGGTACAGTAAACTTATTTCTTGATGGGGATTTAGCTGTTTGGATTTTCTGGATTTTAAGTTCATATGTTATTTCCATACTATTTTTTAAACGAGATGGAGAATATGATAAAATAGTCATAAGCTATTTTTCTAAAAGATATTTTAGATTACTTTTTCCAGTTTTAGCTTCAATACTTTTCGCTTATTTATTATTGAAATTTGGATTAATGTATAATATTAAATTGGCATCATTGCTAGGCCCACCATATTTAAACGGTTGGTTAGATTCACTCTACACTTTCGATCCGAATTTTATTAAAGCAATCAAATCTGCATTCTTTACAACATTTTTTAATTTTCAATATTCTTCATCTTATAATGCTGTTTTATGGACAATTCAAAATGAGTTTTTAGGTTCACTTTTTACCTTCAGTATTTTTGGAATTATTAGACATAATAAAAGGAGATACTTATTGTATTTGATAATTCTACTTGTGATTTTTAAATTGCATTTGCTTTGGTTATTTGCATTTGTTGTAGGTTATATACTCTGTGATTATCAATTCTCAGCTTCTAACGATAAAGTTCTTAAATATATTCGATCTATTGAATTGAAAATTCATAGATTTGGAATTTCTGTGTTTATATTAAGTTTGCTTTTTATTATTCTTGGAAGAAGTATTATGATAAGTGTAAAAATTCCAACCGAATATCAAAATTTAATTTTGAGTATTTTTACGGTTTATATTTGTACTAAAAATACCTATTTTCAAACCATATTTTCATCGAAAATTCCTTTTTGGTTGGGCAACATTTCCTTTAGCATGTACCTGATTCATCTTCCTATTATTTGTTCATTCACAAGTTTTTTAGTTTTAACTCATTGTACGCTACAAGGGAAAATTTTAGCATCAATTCTAACTTTAGTTGTTGTATTTTTTGTTTCTCATTTTTTCACTAAATACATAGATAAGAAAGGCGTAAATTACGCAAATAAAATCGGTGATTATTTTAAGAGATATTCTTAAATGATTTCAAGTTGCAGTTCTAGAATAAAAAGCCAATAAGAAGAAAAAACAACAGGGCATAAAACACGCTATAGCCAATAAAGGTTACAGCGGTTTGAGAAGTTCATCACCCACATCAATTTCGGTGTAAATTGATAGGTTTTAGCCCGCAATCCTTTACTGGCCATCCCGTCAACGTTGGTGGCAAGCGACGAACACTTCACAACCATATAACGAAAAAACACGACAAGAATTAAAGTATTAATGCGAATTAAGGGTTAAAAAACCTTTCATTCAAATTATATAAAGCTTCATTTATAGCCAAAGCTTAATCCTAACGAAAGATTTGAACGTAGCGGCAAGGGCGGAGCTTTGA
>Ga0114962_10002692_pt1 | contig 14629 bp, 8 predicted proteins | sample C_130820_MF_Meta_FD_87017 | JGI IMG/M metagenome (GOLD analysis project Ga0114962, IMG submission 87017) | Freshwater microbial communities from Lake Croche, Canada to study carbon cycling - C_130820_MF_MetaG | ecosystem: Environmental > Aquatic > Freshwater > Lake | place: Lake Croche, Canada...
AACTCCTAACTGCGTGTCTCCGACGGATGAGACATCCACTGGATTTCTCTTGATCCAATGGTCTATTGCGAATAACAACTTTCTACTTCGCAGGAACGGCGCATTGCTGGTTCAAACTGCCAGCTATACATACACGGTACCGGCTGATTTTGTCTTTCAGATTGGGTTTCGTCTCCCAAATCTTGCACAAGCGAATTTCAGCGGTTACATTGGCGAGATCATTGTATTCGATCGTCAGCTTGAAACCAGTCAGCGCCAGACGGTAGAGACCTATCTTGCGAACAAATGGAACCTCACAACCACTCGACAGGTTCTTCCTGCGATACATCCGTACACGACTCTCAAGCCGCAGGCACGGAGCGTACTGCCGATCGACATACCTACTTGCCAGTTGTGGCTTGACGCAGCAGACATTGGATCGATCCTCAATGGAGGAAGTCGGGTCACGGACAATGGTGACACCTTTACCGCGTGGAACGACAAGTCGGGCAATGGCCGCAATATGGCAACGACAGACGGAACCTTCACCTACAACAACAAGGCGGCTGTGTCCACTGGATCTGGCTATCTGAAGAACGAGGTGCCTGTGGACTTGACCACCTTCACGGCTTTCTTCGTGGCGACTCCTGTTGATGGAGGAGACCAAACTGCAATGCACGTCATTTCGACCAACGGGGGCAGTGGGTACAATAACCCAGACTCCTTTGCATTCTACCTCGATGGCTTTAGTTCATCGCGCTTCTATGCGCGTGGAACAGGGGAAGATACCTACGCAACCAATTATATACCTCAACCCTACGGGGGGCCCAAGTTGTTTACATTTCAAACGGACGCACGATCACTCTCGTCGTGGATAAACGGAACCAGCATAAAGGGACGGACTGTAGACTTCCAAGGTAACTACCGGACAGGAACTGCACAAGGGTTTTCGATCGGAGTTGATTGGGGGTATAAGTCGTATCGCACCCTGCGATCGCCAATCCACGAAGTCATTATCTACAACTCTGTTCTCGAAACCACACAGCGCCAGCAGATTGAAGGATATCTTGCCAAGAAGTGGAAGATCTCATTGTCAAGACCGAGGGTCTTTGGCTACACGGGCGCTCTTCAATCTTGGGTGTGTCCACCGGGTATCACCAGTGTCACGTTCCACGCGTGGGGAGCGGCAGGCGGGTGTACACAGGGAGGCGTGGTGGGTGGTGCAGGAGCCTACATGACGGGAACCATGGCCGTCACACCCGGAACCACCTACTATATCGTCATAGGCGCCGGAGGATACAAGGCGAATTCTGGAGTCTACTACATATCACCAACTTTCTACGGCGGTGGCGGCGGTGGGCGCTATTCGGGTGGTGGAGGTGGGTATTCCGGTATCTTTACCAGCTCCACTCCATCACAAGGAACGGCGATGATTGTGGTTGGAGGTGGAGGTGGTGGAGGTCCCGACGGTGGTGGTAACGTCGGAGGAAGCGCAACGTGGACGGGAACCGCGCAATCCGGAGGAACCAATTCGTCGGCAACAGGTGGAGGTGGTGGCACCACCAGTGGAGGTGGAGCAGGAGGAAACGGGAATGGGAATGGGAATGGAGGCCCTGGCTATGCCCTCGAGGGAGGCAACGGAGCCCACTATGGCGGTGGCGGCGGCGCTGGATACTGGGGTGGCGGCGGCGGTGGAGCTTATGTAACAGGGGGTGGCGGTGGAAGTTCATACTACAATCCGACATACGTAACGGGTGTGTCGGGTGAGAATGCCCTCTCGAGCTCTGGGCTCAACTACCTGCCTGCACCTGGAAACGCAAGCCAATACTGGCAGTATTCGGCTGGATCGAGCTTCTTTTGGTTCAATGGAGGTAACGGACTGATTGTCTTGGTCGAGGACACCAAATCCCACCCCTATGTGTCGATGCCACCGCTCATACCACTGCCGTTCTCTCCACTGAATTTTGCTGGATGCCAAGTCTGGAACGATGCGTCTCAATTGACCTCCTTGACCGGCACATGGCCCAATCTCGCAGGCAACTCCTATTCGGTTGCGTGTACGGGTACACTGAAACCCAATGGCAAACACGGCTTGAATACGGTTACATTCTCAACCACTCAATCATGGCTGGTCCAACCCACAATTAGTTTGACAAAATACACAATGTTTTGGGTTGGACGACAGACGGGTGGGCAAAATGGCCGTGTATTACAGAGCGAAGGATACAATCAATTGTATGGGTACTGGGGTGGTGGAAAGAGACGACTTCACCCAAGCTATTGGCTCTATTATTCAGAAGATGCTTCAGATTCCGTATGGGACATGTTTTCCCACTCGAGAACACAAAACGGGCCTTGGACGTTTAACTGGATTGGGGGCTCTTTAGGGTATGGGTCAAGCTCTGCGGATCTTCCTCTACTTGGTCTTGCGATCAATGCAGGTCAATATCCAGTAGGAGACGCATCAGATTGTGAAGCAGCCGAGATCATTGTCTATGACTCTGTCTTGACACCCACCCAGATTGCGCAAGTAGAAGGATACCTTGCGCAGAAGTGGGGGTTTCAGATGCCCGTCGCGCATCCCTATTATTCGATCCCTCCTGCTCGGCCAACGAATTCTGGGGCGTACAAGCCGTATCTCTACACTCGGTTTTACAATCTCTACTCCGATCCACACATCAATGGAGTGGGTTGGTCTGGATGGGGTGCGCAAATCGGAACACCGGGTGCTTACAATCCCGTCAATTTCCAAGACGATGACGGGCGCATCGGACAGTCGGATCTAGTGGGTATCATTACAAAGGGATTCATGTATTCGGACAAGGCAACCGTGGTTACATTCTACACCGTTTCAGACGACGGTATCGTGTTATATTTCAATGGAGCGCCAGTGATTCAGAACTGGACCTATCACGGAGATACTGGAAATTTTTCGGCATCCGTTACGTTGCCAGCAGGGTACACGCCAATCGAATTGAGATTCTTCGAGTGGGGTGGAGGATTCACCTGCGAATTGTATTGGAGCGTTGGAAGTACTGGAACGTATACCGCCGACGGCACGGGTGTTATGTTTTACACCGCGGCAAGCTTGCTCACGTGAATGCGGATCGACGAATTCAAGAACGAATGAAACACCCGGATTCCTGACATGAGAGATTGCAGATTGCTGGTAATGTCCTCGCTGGACTTACCGGTCAAGTACAGAATGTAACCGCCGATATCGTGCTTCGATCCATCCGAGCACACTATGGGCGCAATCAAGTTCAGAGTATACAGCGTGTAGCCCGACTCGAATCCAGTGGCGGCCCACTGGAGCAGCGATGTGCGGAAGGTCTCGCTCGTTGGGTTCAACAGAACACTCAAGGTCGTCCTGTCCGTCGCCTCCTTGGACGCTGTGGCTTCGACCGAATTCATGAGATCATCAAGCGACGCAATCGGCGTTGGTCCCGTAGGACCGGTAGACCCCGTGGGGGCCACAGGAGCTGGCATGGAGGCAGGTCGCATGAAAGTGTGCATTGGAGGGCCTCCACCCGTGTAGCTCACGTGGGAAAACGAGAATCCTGTGGGTCCCGTGGATCCCGAGGGGCCGGTAGGTTCCGTGGACCCTGTGGCGCCTGTAGGTCCCGTGTCGCTCATTTCTTGTTTAGAACGAAACTTCTACAGTGAAAGTAACAAGATGAGTTTGTCCAAATACGTTCCAGGTGTTGGACTTGTTTCGTGCCCACCCAATATTTGTCAAGGACCTATTGGTCCAGGAGGTCCAACCGGAACGACCGGACCGACCGGATCTACAGGGCCGACCGGACCGACTGGACGCGATGGAACTGCAGTCTTTATTGGTCCAACTGGCGCAACCGGGCCGACAGGACCTACAGGAATCACGGGGCCGCAGGGAACAGGAACCACAGGACCCACGGGAAATCAGACGGGTCCTTCGGGAAGTACGGGATGTACAGGCGCAACGGGGCCTGCAGGTAATAATAGCGGAACAGGACCCACCGGGTCAACGGGACCGCAAGGGCCTGCCGGAGATACAGGACCCACTGGACCAATCGGATCGACAGGACCAATTGGACCGACTGGACCGACGGGTCCAGGAAGTAACCGAATCGGGCCAACCGGACCTACTGGACCGGTGGGATTCGTTGGGCAAGCTGGGCCTCCCGGAGCGATGGGCGAGGAAGGACCTCCAGGAGCTACAGGTCCGACTGGAACGACAGGACCGAGAGGTGTTCTTGGCCCTACAGGAGTTTCGTATACAGGACCGCAAGGCTTTACCGGCCCGACCGGCCCGACAGGACCCACTGGATTGATTGGACCCACTGGACCCACGGGAGTGACAGGTCCGAGTGGTTATTCGGGTACAACGGGGCCAACCGGCCCGACATACACGGGAACAACGGGTACAACAGGAAGGACGGGTCCGACAGGGCCTACTGGATCGCAAACGGGACCAACAGGCACAACCGGATCGATCGGGTCCATCGGCGTACAAGGTCCAACCGGTACAACGGGCGTCACTGGACCCTCTGCAGCGGCCAGCCTTACACTAGGAACTCTTACTACATCCTTTTCATCATCGCAATCCTCCATTACCGTCAGTACTGGAATTCCAATTGCCCGCGACTTTATGTGGGTGCAGAGTATTATCCCGAGTGCTCAAAATTTGGCAACCATTACAGCGGATGTGTCCTTGGTTGGGTATTCCGTGTCGAAGGGGGCTACAAATTGGATGTATACGCAAACGATTGCAAATCCTCCAGGTGGTTTATCGAGTCTTTCTGTGACTGTATATTTTTACTATATATAACAATGTCGTGTACGCCCTTGCCTGCAGGTGCTTACATTGTTCCCGGTAGAACTGGATTCACGGGAAGTAAAGGAACTCCAGGTCCGGCAGGCAGTACTGGCCGGCAAGCACGTGACGGGCGGTTCGCGACAACGGGAGCGTCTGGATTCACGGGAACGACCGGTAGTCGAGGCGTGATTGGCCCTAACGGCATGAGCGGCCCAACAGGTCCTACCGGTCCGGGACTGATTGGACCGACAGGACCCACAGGAACTACGGGACGCACTGGACCCACTGTCACAGGTGTTACGGGAACAACGGGATCTACAGGGCCAACAGGTCAGACTATCGGTGGATGTACGGGTAATGTTGGAAACACTGGAGACTCCTCCTTTCGTGGACCCATCGGTCAAACAGGTGCATCAGGACCAACTGGGTATCAAGGTCCAGATGGAGACCGAGGAGCTGCAAGCACTGTACGGGGACCCACAGGTCATCGAGGCCCGATCGGGTTCTTTGGACCAACTGGATCCATAGGACTTGCCGGTGCCACTGGATTTCGTGCACCCTTGCCAACACAAGGCGCATTTGGTGCAACCGGTACACCGGGTCCTTTTTTGCGATTCTCGCCTGGAGCTACTGGACCGACCGGTGCAACAGGAAATCGTGGATTTAATGCGACAGGACCCACTGGAGCAACAGCAAGGATTGGATCCACGGGCACAACCGGTGCAACCGGGCCCACCGGAGTTCGTGGAAGTCTAGGACCCACCGGGCGAACAGGCCCGACAGGACGGACGGGCACGACCGGCACAACCGGACCTAGAGGAACCACCGGACCTATTGGAAACACGCCCGTCTACGTATCCGGTACGGTTTTGACATACGGACCTCCAAACGGACCCTTGAATTCATCCTTTGCCACAACGGTGTTCTATTCAACCGTCACGCAACCTGCACCCGTCTCACGATCTATCTGGATTCAAAGCATAACCCTCCTCACAGGAAGTGCCAAAATCATTGGAACATCCTTTTCTCCATCAACACAAGCCTTTACCGTGTTCTTTGCAGTGCAACAGCCTGCATCTCCTTCGGCCGTTTCATTTTCAGTTTCTTACCTCTATGTTCAATAATGGAGACACAAGCACAGTGGGGAGTTCAGGTGCAGAACTTCAAGGATGCTGAAAAGTACTTTGATATTCAACCCTACCAGTCAGAACTTCTTGCTCGTGATCTCTTGAACTTTATGCGGTATCACTATTTTGTCAAGTTCATCTTGTTCCGCCAACGCCGTGGGCAAGAGTACGAACTGATGATCCAACAGCTCACAGTCAAGTATGGCGAGGCACCCGTCTTGCGGGCCATCACCAATGACGATTTATGGGAAGCGACCATTCGTCTCTCGGGTCGGTGAAAACGAATAATCTAGAGCGAAGAGAACAGATAGTAAAATGGGTGACACAATCATCGGCGTTCAGTTTGGTATCGCCAATCCTGACGACATCCTGAAGCGCAGCGTAGTTGAGGTCACAACCGACAAGACCTACCAGTCAAGTCAAGCCGTTCCGAATGGAGTGTTCGATCCTCGATTTGGAGTGATTGAGAATGGAAAGGTTTGCCCCACATGCAAGAACACCAACCAGTACTGTCCCGGCCATTTCGGCCACATTACCCTGGCCCGTCCCGTCTACCTCTACCAGTTCTTTGACACCATCGAGAAGCTCGCGAGCCTGATTTGCCTGACCTGCTCCAAACCACTCGTTGCAAGTGACCAGCTCGATACACTCACCACGTCAGGCATGACACGATTCAAGGAGGCGCGCGACTTGATGCCGGCTGGCCAGAAGAAGGTTGTGAATTGCCCGAGTTGCGAGAGCCCGGTGTTCAAGAAGATCGCCAAGGTTGTGGGCAAGGCTGCATCCCTCGAGGGTCAGTCGGCGACGGCAGAGACAGAGGCGACCCCGCTTCAGGTGGAGGTGGTTCTGCGCGCATTTCAGCGTATCAGCGACGAGGATTGCCGCCGCATCGGCTTCCATCCCAAGTATTCCCGACCGGATTGGATGATTTGCACCGTGCTTGCTGTGCCGCCCCTCACAGTTCGTCCGTCTGTCGTCATGGACGATAACCAGCGCATGGAGGATGATCTGACACACAAGCTCATTGATATCCTGCGCAACAACCAGCGTCTTCGCGACAAGATCGACAAGGGTGAGTCTGCTGAAATGATTGACAAGTACTCGGCGCTCTTGCAGTATGACGTGGCCACCTATGTGGACAATGATATCAAGGGCATGGCACCGGCCGCCCAGCGGTCAGGACGTCCTCTGCGCACACTCAAGTCCCGTTTCGGTGCCAAGACGGGACGTGTTCGTGGTAACTTGATGGGCAAGCGTGTGGACTTTTCGGCCCGCTCCGTCATTACCCCGGATGCGAACATCGACCTTGACGAGTTAGGTGTTCCGGAGGAGATTGCGCTGAACTTGACCTTTCCGGAGATTGTCTCCATCTACAATCGCGATCGTCTCCTCGGCTGTATCGCCAACGGCCCGGACAAGCACCCGGGCGCCAAGACAGTCTTTCTCAAGGCCGACAATCGCATGGTCAGTCTGCGGTACGTGACACCGGACACGATCGATCTGCGCGAGGGTGATATTGTCCATCGCCACTTGATTGACGGCGATATCGTGCTCTTTAATCGTCAGCCATCCCTGCACAAGGCGTCGATGATGGCTCACCGGGTGCGCGTCCTGCCGTACTCCACGTTCCGCCTCAATGTCTCGGCCACTCGTCCGTACAATGCAGACTTTGACGGTGACGAGATGAACATGCACGTTCCGCAGTCGATTGCCGCAGCCACCGAGCTCCGGTACCTGGCCTCGGTTCTTCGTAACATCATCAGTCCCCGCACCAACTCGCCCATCATTCAGCTGTTCCAGGATACCATGACGGGACTGTACCGCATCTCCCAGCCGGATGTTCGCGTTCCCGAGCACCTGGCATTGATGATGCTGTCCAAGATTCGTCGGACCTTTCCTCGCAAGGACAAGGACTGGACCGGTGCCGAGATCATTTCTGCGGCCTTTCCTCTCATGAATTTCAAGGGACGGATTAGTATCGAGAATGGTCAGCTCGTCAAGGGAATCATCACCAAGGGTTCGATTGGCGCGAGCAGCGAGGGGTTGCTGCACGTGATTTACAATGAGTTCGGACACGAGCGTGCCGGTCAGTTCATTAACGATGTGCAGAGTATCGTCACCCAATTCAACCTGTACAAGGGCTTCTCGGTGGGCAGTTCAGACCTGATTGCAAATAGCGAGACGCGGTCCTTCGTGAATGACAAGATCAATGCTGCACGCGATAAGGTGGCTACAATTCTGTCCGATGTCCATTCTGGCAATTTCGAGAATATTTCGAGCATGTCCGATGGCGAGGAGCTGGAGGATAAGATCTCGTCTGCGCTCAAGACGGTGGCTGCAGATATCAATGAAAAGGTGCTCAAATCCTTGAGCAAGCAGAACCGTATCGTGCAAATGGTCGATTCAGGATCCAAGGGATCGGCGCAGAATATTACGCAAATGGTGGCACTCCTGGGCCAGCAGCTCATTGAGGGCCGTCGTGTTCAGTACACCTTGCAGGATCGTACCCTGCCCCACTTTCCTCGGTACGATGACGGCATCGAGTCTCGCGGATTCGTTCAGAACTCGTTCGTGTCTGGTCTCCAGCCGGCCGAGTTCTTCTACCACGCCCAGGCTGGACGTGAAGGTCTCATTGATACCGCCGTCAAGACGTCCGATACCGGATACATTCAGCGGCGTCTCATGAAGACCCTAGAGGATCAGCATATCGAGTATGACGGATCTGTCCGCAACGTGACGGGCTCGGTGATTCAGTTCGCGTATGGCGAGGATGGCGTGGATACCCAGGCGGTGGAGACGGATGAGACGCTCTACGCACTTGCAGAAATGCAGCTCGAGCAAGTGTACCGGATGTTTGCCATGAGTGCCGGAGATTTGTCCGGATTCGTCAAGGGTGAGATTGGTGAGATTAACGATATGGTGGATCAGATCCTGGCCGACCGGGACATGCTGGTGAAGAATGTCTTCCGGTTCCGCAAGAATGACAAAATCTCCACACCCGTGAACATCAAGCGACTCATTGACAAGTACACCAACCCGTATTCGACCAAGACGGACTTGACGCCGCAGCATGTCGCCTCCTCTCTGGACGCCTTTGCAAACGAGTACCCTCGCAACAAGGTGTTCCACGCCCTGCTCCGCTTCCATCTCGCGCCGAAGCAGTCGATTCTCGTCCACCGTCTCACCGAGGCCATGTTTGACGAGTTCATGCAGGATGTGCGATTCCGGTACATCAAGGCCCAGGTCCATGCTGGTGAAATGGTCGGTGCCCTGGCTGCGCAGTCCATTGGTGAGCCCACGACGCAGCTGACCCTGAACACCTTCCATTCTGCAGGTACAGTCAAGGCGAATGCAACGTCTGGTGTGCCGCGTATCGAGGAGTTGCTGTCCGCCTCGTCCAATCCGAAGCGTCCGGGCAATACCGCCTACCTCTTGAATTCGCCCACCCAGGTGGAGGCCATGATGACCAAGAAGAAGATCCAGCGCACCACCTTGCGGGATATTGCCAAGTCGTTCCGCATCTATTACGATCCCTACCCACTCTCCACCTCAAGCGTTGTGCAGGAGGACCGGGCGATCCTGGATGCGTATGAGCAGTTCTCGGCAGAGACGGACGACTGCAGTTCTCCCTGGATTGTTCGCATCCTTCTCGATCCTGTGGAGATGGTGAGTCGTACGACAATGGACATGACGGCCATCACGGCAAAGATCCACAACAACTCGTCGCTCAAGATTGTCCGGTGTATCATGAGCGAGGTCCACATGGTGCTGCGCATCAACTTTGACGGCGGTGCAGTCAAGACCCCGTTTCAGCTTCGGTTTCTGGAAGACAAGATCCTGGATACGGAACTGACAGGTGTGGATGATATTGGGCGTGTTCACATTCGCACCATCAAGAACGAGCTCATCTTCAATCCGATTCTCGGTGGATATGCGAGCAAGGATCAGTACGTTCTGGATACCGAGGGCACGAACCTGCTGGGACTGATGGCGCACGAGGGAGTGGACCCGACCCGGTGCTTCTCCAACGATATCCACGAGATCAATCGGGTGTTTGGTATTGAGGCTGCGCGCATGGCCCTGTTTGATGAATTCTCCGAAGTCTTTGCCTCGGAAAAGGTGAATTACCACCACCTTGCTGTGCTGGTGGATACCATGACGTATAGCGGACGCATCGTTCCCGTCAACCGATTTGGTATGAACAAGAACGAGACGGGTGTGCTGGCCAAGTCGAGCTTCGAGGAGACGTCCAAGATCATGTTCAATGCAGCCATGGGCGCCGAGTTTGACCCGATGCGTGGCGTGTCGGCGAATATCATGTTTGGACAGAAGCCGCCGTGCGGTACTGGATTTGTCGAAGTGTTTGTGGACGAGTCTAGGCTTCCGGAGGGACCGGAGCATCCCGAGCCAGAAAAGTTGGCCGAGATTGAGGAAGAGGCGCCGACCGAGTGTCGTCTGGAGGATATTGTGATGGCGTGGTGATTGCCTCCGCTGGGAACCGAACCCAGGACCGACCGCACTACCAACTGTGCTACAGAGGCGGTGGAGTTGCCTCCGTTTGTTTTGCCGACCGCTCTCTTAAAATCTATTTTTACATACAAATGGACATCCCTTCTCGTTTTCCGGAATATCCTCAATACAGTGACGCTGCATGGGCTGAAGGATGCAGGAGGGCCAAGGAGGCGCTTGGAGCTGCATGGAACGGAATGAATCTGCGTGCCAAGAAGATGGCATGTGCGGCTCGGATCGATATCGCGAATGCAGGACTTAATCGCGTGGCGGCACAAGCTCGGGCGGGATCGCCGGGCCGTGGTCTTGGTGGACGTCGTCGCACCCGCAAGAGCCGTAAGAGCCGCCGCCACACCCGTCGCGCTTATTTTTGATTGCCTACTATAATGGCTGGACGTGGTCGTCGCACCCGTAAGATCCGTCAACGAGGGGGGAAATCGCGCTCCCGAACACGTAGTAAGTTAAAGGGTGGAATGGAGTCGGCCCAAAGAATGATTGATAATAATTTTCAGCTCCACGAAAGACAACCGTGCGTGTCTTCTGTTATTGAGTGGCTTTCGGCTTACTACCCTGGACTCCGCCATTTGTATAGTTTTGAACACTTTACTATGAGCGCCATATTGCAAGTTGTTCAAGAAAGTGAGGAGGAGGCTTACTACTTTGAAATTTTAGACGCCGAGAGAAATCCTTTTTTGCCTGAAGATTACGAGGATAATGACTTCAATGAGGTGTCTAATCTTTTAGAGAATTTACAAAGAACCGGACGTTCCGCTATTTGGGCAATAAACGACCCAGTCAAGGAGGAAGCACACGTCATTGCGTCAGTCATAGATCACGAAGGCCGATTCCTGTTTGCGGACAATCTTCGTCAAAGAAGGTGTGGAACCATTATTTACAAATATACAGGTGAGGATGTTGAGAACATTCCAGTCTTTCGGGGATTTTTGCCATACGGAGCCATCATACTCCCTCGGTCTGTATTATTAGACGCACCCTTGCCCTTGGAAGATAAAGTCATTCAGCCTCCTCGGTCTGAACTCCCAGACGACCCCTTGAAAGATTATTGATTGCCTATAGTAAATGGCTCAAGTCGTCCCACCGGAACCACCACGTGAGGAACCATTCACTCCTGCCGAATGGAGTGAAGCATACGTTGAAGCAGTTCGTCTGTCCGGTGCAATGTATATCAATCCTGCTTTGGCAAGTCGCGAGGGAAGAGATGACCCGGATGGTTGGCGCCGAGGTCAAATTGTAATGAGAGGCCTTCGAATCCTGGACAGGAACTTCCCCCCGGGCGAATGGGAACGCCGAGTTGGTACCCCGCCTCCTGCAGGTTCGCCGGATGGTGGCTCAAAACTCCGATCCACCGTCAAGTCGCGACGCCGCAAACTGAAGAAGGGTAAGAAGCACCGCACTCGCCGCACCCGCTAGAAAGTAGTAAAAGCATGCAGAGTCCACCGCGTCCTCATCGTCATAGTCAATTTCAAAGGGCATTTCTCTTTCCTATACACAATGGAGGTAAATCTCAATCACCCTGAACTTGCCGAGATTAAAAATGCAACACTTCCCGCTGCGTCCCTTGATGCTCTCAAGAGTCTGCGCACCGAGATGTGTTCGCCTAATTCTGATTTTTCCCTGCAAAGTCATCAGAAGTTCTTGCGGCGTGTGCTGTCCCCGGATGCACCCACGCGGAGTTTGTTGATGGTCCACGGAACTGGTGTTGGCAAGACATGTACTGCAATCCAGATTGCGGAAGAGTACATTCTGCGGCCCGAGTACCAGGACAAGAAAGTGTTGGTTCTTGCAAGTCCGGCAGTTCAGGACAATTTCCACACGGAACTGTTTGATATTAGTCGTGTCAAGGTGGATGAAAAGTCCGAGCTCTTTACATCTCATCAGTGCACGGGTCGGCGGTACCTTGATGTCTTGCTGCGCGCTGATTCAGAGCCGAAACACTGGAAGGATGAGGCAACGAAATCTCGTCTTGCCAAGATGGCCCGGAAACTCATTGACGAATTCTATCAATTTTCCGGGTATGAATCGTTCGGCGACTTGATTAGTGACAATGCCAATGACGACGACTGGATTCACCGCAACTTTGATAATCGGCTGATCTTGCTTGACGAGGCCCATAATATTCGTCGCACCACCGGTACATCGCATAGGGAAAAGGCAATCAGCAGTGGTCTTGAAAAGCTCATCAAGACTGCAAATGGATTGGTCTTGGTGCTCATGACAGCCACACCGATGTTTGACAGTTTTGAAGAAGTTGTGTATTACATGAATCTGTTTGGATGGAATGATCGGACGTTGCGCACCAATAGTGAAATCAAAGTGTCGGACATTTTCAATCCAGATGCGACCTTGAAGCCCGAATCGGAGGAGCGGTTCCGGGATTGGGTGCAGAAATCCGTATCCTATGTGCGCGGCGAGAATCCCTTCACCTTCCCGTTCCGGTTGCCCGCACCCAACCTTGCCCGCCAAGATCGTACAACAAGCTTTACCGGAGAACCGATTCGTGAGCGCATGAAGTTCTTGTCGCTCGTTGCATCGCAAGCGGCTGGTGATCAGCTCAAGGTCTTGACATCATCTGCTGGGAAGGATGATGAAGCCGATGACGATGATCGGTTATCGGCCATGCTCTTGCCCACTGTGGCAGTTCTTCCGGGAAACAAGCCGTTCCGCGAACACTTTGAAAAGGATGGAGATCAGTACACATACACCAAGGATCCCTTCTTTACTCCGGAGAAGCTTCCAGGTGTGTCGGCTAAATTCGTCAAGGTGATTGAGTGTATCCGCAACTCCAAGGGACTGGTGATTGTGTATTCCAATTATGTGGAGATGGGTGCACGACTCTTTGCCATGGCGTTAGAAGAATCCGGATTTCGGCCGGCCAATGGTGCGCAAACTATATTGAAGACTCCAACAACGCCCAAGGATCCGAAAGCTGGTTTCTATTGTTTGCTGAATGAGAAAAACACCAGTTCGATGCTTCCCATCATTCGGGGTTCGGACAATAAGGATGGATCTAAAGTTCGTGTTGTGATTGCCACGCGTCGTATCTCGGAGGGTGTGAACTTTTACTTTGCTCGGCAGTTGCATGTCCTCGATCCGTGGTGGAACAATTCTCGTATTGAGCAAGTTGTGGGCCGTGCCTTGCGCACGTGCAGCCATGCGTTACTTCCCTTTTCTGATCAGAACTGTACCGTGTACCTCCACGTGGTTCGTACCGATAAGCGGGAATGTTTCGACGAGTACACGTATCGCACCAAGGTTGAAGTCAAGGCCGTGAAGATTGCCCGTGTTCGGTCTGTCATGGCGGAATCTGCAATGGACTGCCCCTTGCAAGCCACCTTGAACACGTTACCTCCCGCATGGTCTGAACTTGAAGTTCCCCAATTACGGTCCGAAGGGAATGAAGATGTCACGTACCGTCTCAAGGGAATGCTGGCTCCCACCTTTGTCGAAGATGTCCAGGCCTTGCAGTGCCGTGTCAAGGAGTCCGAGCCGGATGAGGATCACGTGCGGCCGTACTCAACCTACCAAGATGTGCGCGACGAAGCACTGAATACACTGGGCAAACTCTTCTTGTCCAAACCGATTTGGGAGCGGGATGAATTGATCAAGGCGATGGGCTTGCCAAAGGAAGTGGTGGTCTTTACTCTGCAGAATGCCATGAAGAATGCCTACCGATTCAAGGATTCGTTCGATCGTCCCAGTTTGGTCGAGTCGCGTGGAACGTTATATGCCTTGGAACCGATTGGGTTATCGAATGGAACTCTTGTGGAACGCACGACAGAACCTCCGAATCGCCAGGATGTTGCCCTGCCTTTCGTGGAGCAAGAGGTCAAGGCGGCGGCGGATACCCCGGACCTCGATGAAATCCGTCAAGCCCAGACCTTCCCGGCCGGTGTCTCCCAATTCTCCACAAGCGTCTTGAACGGATACGTGTTTGACCACGTGTTAACTCCCGAACAACGCCTGGCCTACTTGAAATCTGGAAATCCACTCCAGTTCCGGTCTCGCCTTGCCGTGCCGGGAACCAGCATCTTGGTCTTGGGGCTTGGACTCTACGAACCTCCGGAAGAACCGATTGGCGATGATCGTACCCAAGTCCTTGCCTGGATTGAAGCACGCAAAAAGGCGTATGCGGCGCAAAAGGATGACCTGATTACAACAGTGCGTGGAGGAAAGTTAGGAATTGGACGATTCGAGC